>Ga0210059_1006893_pt1 | contig 18144 bp, 12 predicted proteins | sample Ectturendosymbi2_FD_188042 | JGI IMG/M metagenome (GOLD analysis project Ga0210059, IMG submission 188042) | Ecteinascidia turbinata endosymbiont from Florida, USA - Sample 2 (SPAdes) (version 2) | ecosystem: Host-associated > Tunicates > Ascidians > Unclassified | place: Key West, Florida... | reverse complement strand
CACGATGGGTGTAAGCAAGGAATCGATCAGCAAATTTTTAATAGGAAATCGATTTCACGTAAAATTACGCATCCTCAGTCCTTATTCAAATAGAATTTTTGAATAAGGACTGAGGATGCGTAATTTTACGTGAAATCGATTTCCTATTAAAAATTTGCTGATCGATTCCTTGCTTACACCCATCGTGGAAAGTACATACTTGAGGGTACATAAATAACACAGATGTACAAGTGGGTCATGCGCAAATGTGAGAGAAGTAAGTAACAATGGAGATTGAAGCAGAAAGCCATGCAGCAACCATGACATGACAGAACATAGAGCAAAGGCAAAAAACAATTATTGTTATCAACAATTTTTATCAAAACGTTTTTGTTATGCATAACCCTTATTGTTGCTCACTTCCTTTTACCTATGTGCTTGCTTCACCTGCTCATCTGTTCATACCTCAACACTTTCACCCATTGCTTGCCCACCATCATCCATATTACGTTGATGTCTGTTGTTTGTGTATTGTAAAACAATTGTGTTATGTGCATTTTTATGGATGTAATGTTTGTTGATTGTGATTTTTCCCTATTTTTTAGCATACCTTGAAACAACCATTGGTGATCTAGAAAACATTGAACTAAGCATGAGACAATACACAAACAACAGAACTAAGCATGAGACAAAAATCGAAGAAAAGCTAGCAGCAGCCTATGTCTAAAGTGGGATCGGTTTCACCTGTGTTGTAGTACAGTATAAATGAATGGACAAAGATTTCTATTCATTGAATTTATTAGAATGAAGTGTACATATAAGATGCAACAAACTTAAATTGGCAACATCTTCCTCAATGTTGACTCATTGTTAGGGTTGCCATATTTTAAGAGGAGAAATTCCTGACAGTCTTAATGGTTACTTTTCACAACAACAAAAAGTGATATATGGTGTTTTTCAATATGTTCTTACGACAACCACTGCAAAACAGTGTCACTACCACAGAAAAAAATATCACATAATTGTAACACAAAAAGGTACAAGTGATAAAATACAAAAAAGCATTGTTTATACTCTCTTAGTCATGACTGTATTCATATTTTTCAGAGGGTCTAATGATAAGATCTTTTGAACCTGTTGAAATTCTGGACATTAAAGCATTTTCTAATTTATTTTCGGACACAAATTTTAACATCAAAATTCTGGACGTATGGCGACCCACTCATTGTGTTGGCAAAAGCAAAGTAGGGTTTAAACATTTTTTCTGAGCAAAGCATGGCTGCTATTGTTTATAAACTTTTGCTTTTTCATAATTTAAGAAGTTGTTGAATTCAATTGTTTTGTTAATTTTTGTGTGTGTTCAATGGGTACTGTAAGTGCTTTAACACTTTTTTAAAAATAAAATAATGCATTTGATATGATATATCTATCATATTCAAGTGTCTAGCGTTTTCTGCTTAAAATGTTTTTCCTGAAATTTTTAGCTGGTTTTAAACCTGATAGAAGTTTTGTAAATTTTGTTTGAATATCAGCTACACTTTACCTTTTGAAATAACTTTTGAGTCAATCAGTTCGTATTTTGAATTTAATGAGCATGAGATCATTTACCATACTTCCATCAGGGTGACAACAAAAAGGAGCCAGTAATAAGACTGGGAATGCATAGAGTTACATGAAACCGCTTTCTGATTTAAAAGCTTGTTATTTCAACTGCACTGCCTTCGTGGAGACTAGTAACTTGAAAATGTTAAAGCAGGCATGACTTTTATTTTTTTTATCCTGTCACATTTTTGTGTTCAGCAAAGGAATAATCACAGTGTACTTGATGAAAACTCTATCCTTGAAGATATGTTGCTACATGTAGTACATTTTCATAAACGAAGGTTTTCATTTGTTGAAAGCTAATTTGTGATGGAAAAAAATCTATAGTCTCTACCCATCTCTGAGTACATTCAGTGCTCACTCTTGTTAATCTAAACCTTATGATAATAACTGAAAATTGATGGTGTTTTTTTATGACACTTATAAAACTTACACAGTTCTAATGAAAACAGCATGGGTATCATTTCAAAGCCAGAATTGTCTTTAGCAAAAATTACATATATTAAGTTCATAATCAATTGACTAGTTCGAAAGAATTTGACTCTGAAAACTAAACAAAGTCATTGCTGGAAAGCCACTTTTCAAAAAATATTTTGTTACTTTGCAAGGCTATGAAGTGGAAAATTGAGAACTCTACAGATTTCAATCTTACTTAATTTAGTTGTAGGGCAGGTCAGAAAAATTTAGTTTCATTTTCATCATTACGATAATTTTTATTCCTGCAAGAGTGTTGCATCTCAAATGGCAAATTTTGTCATTCTATGTGCATTGTGCATGACAGAGTCCAAGACTATCCAGTTACTGTATACTGCTGGTGCTGAATATAGGCTGGAGTTGCACAGTTGAAATACACCAATTTGTGTTTGTTTTTGAAAATTCAAAAATCACTTCCATACTTCTTGGGACAGCAATGCCAATTTTCACAATTAATTTATCTCTTTCAATTGCAAAAAATGCTGATACCAGTGGTTCTTAAACTTGTTTGAGGTACTAAACCCTACAAGTTCTTCAAAGCATCCATAGAACACTTCACAATTAAAAAATGAAATATGATTTTTTCAAAACGTAGATATACATTTTATGAACACACAAAATGAATCTTCGTCACACCACCTCTGCTGATCCATAGGGTTTGCTTGAACCCAGGGTACGAACCACTGGCTTACACTAAAGTTTGCTTTCAGTTTTGACTGTTTTTTATTTTGCTTTTGGACTTGTCAAAGACATGCATGATTGATTGGGTAACTGAATTATTTGCATCTTTTTCATGTTAGAGAACCCCTTTACAGTTACGTGAATGTTCCTCTAATGATAGAATGACCAAACAGCTTTTGATATTTTGTGGGTACCTGGTACAACTGCTCAAGGAGATTCTTAATAGTTTTCATTAGGCATGTTTTGCTGCTCTGAACATGAAAGTGTGAGTTGGACCTTTGACAAAAATGGTTCTTACTCTCAACAATTTCCAGTGTATCTTAGTAACAACCATGCCCCAGTGCTTTCACTACATTTTAACAAAAAAATTTGCAAATGATTGCTTAAGGTTTAAACTTCATGCAATTTTCATACAAACACTGTATTGACAAAAATTAGCTGCACATTTCCCAGTAAGAAAACGTAAGCTGTAATTTTGTCAATTTTATGTTTCATTAGGGCCTGACAACCTGCAGTGCTTGACTGCTTGTGAACATGGTATAGTATAAACTTTGAATGAACATTTCATGGCAGTATAGACTATGAAACTCATTTCCAAAGTTTTGCAGTATGCTTTTTTGTACTAGGTGCATGGTTTATTTACATGTTCACACATTCTAATCGTGATTTGCAATCTTTTTTCTTGGTCTGCTGAGGTTAACATACATGTACTATGCCAATGCCTCATTGCTTCATGTGATCAAACAACAATACAGTACCTCATAAGCAAAACTTATAATTTGCTTTTCATAATAAAGGCTCGTGCAGGGTTTCCAATTCCCATTGCTTTGTTAATCTTTCAAATTTTGTTTTGGAGCGGTCACATCAAATATTTTTGCCAATCAAGTGCTTGGTTACAAAAGGCGAAGATGATATAATGCTAGTGCTGTTAAGTATCAATTTCTTTGCAGGCATGGAACCAACCGAATAAAAATGTTTTAGTTGTGATAATTGTTGGTCTTGTTGGTGACAGTCTGTTCATAACCTGGGTGCTCATACCTTTAATTAAAATGATTTTGAGGATGCGACGTTAAAGAAAGTGTCTGCTAAATTCGTGATTAACAATGGATCAGGATATAGAGAGTGACGTAAACTCAAACATTTTAAAGAAACCCATAAGCGTGAAAGAAATGTCAAAGGACTCAGATAACGTTCTTCCGCCTGAGGTGGGTCGTGTGAACTATGGCAATATTCTGAACCTATTTCACAGCATTCTGAAAATGTGTACTTTTTCCATAGGAGGAGGAAGGAAATGTTGAATATAAGCTGAAGTTAATCAACCCCACAGCTTCTCGCTTGGAACACTTAGTAACTCAGATGAAGTGGAGGTTGCAAGAAGGCCAAGGAGAAGCTATTTACAAGATTGGTGTCGAGGATAATGGTGTCTGTGCCGGCCTTACGGATGGCGAATTACAGTCCACAATGGGTACCTTGGAATTAATGGCTGAGAAGTAAGATGTAATTTCATCAGGTACATGCGATAAAAAGTTGTTTAAAACGTTTTCGTTTTATTTTTTCATTTGGTGGACTAAGCCAAGATATTTTTGTGAATACACACATCAGTGTGACTTTACAAACCCATTCTCTTTTTCTGCTGTGCACTTCCATAACAATTTAAACAATTTAGACATGCTGAAGAGTGGTACTGATGACAGGAGAGTTTTTGTCCACTGCGTGTGCTACGTGCCCGTATTTGAAAATCAGTTGGTGTTTTTTTTACCAAGGTGTTGAACACCACGCTTCAAGTGGCAACAACTAATGTTCAAATTGTGTGCTTGTAAGTGTCCCTGATGAGTAATTTATGCAAACATTTTCAAATCTTACCTGTTTTAATCAATCAGAATCGGAGCTGACTTGACAACACTAAGGATGCGTGAAGTAAACTCAGAAGCCCTTGGCACACGCAAAAGAGTAGCGGAGGTGCTGGTTCGTAAGGTTCCCGACGATCAGCAGGTAAATCTATAAAATAAGTTGTAACTGATCTGAAAAGATGAGTTTTCTTCTTCAGTCCGTAAGTCCTGTTTGGTGTGAAGTATGTATGTCATGTGTTTTGTTCTAAGTGTGAAGAATTGATTTGCTCGATTCTGTCCCATGCCTCATATTTAATGCTGTTTATCAACGACAAGCGAAGGCCGTTTATCGTTGGTGTTGCCATCAAGAAGTGACGAATAGGGGCCATTGCTGCAACACTTGTGTTCTGGTTTTTGTATTTGCAGTTTTTGGATATTCGAGTGTCAGTTCTCGGTAATGTCGATGCCGGAAAGTCAACGTTGCTCGGCGTCCTGACGCATGGCGAGCATGACAACGGCAGGGGAAGAGCTCGTTTGAATCTATTCCGTCACCTGCATGAAATTCAATCCGGAAGAACCTCGTGTATCAGTCATGAAATATTGGGATTCGACGGCAAAGGAAATGTAATTCCTGGTGTTTCTTTTCTGTTTCATCAACTTTCTGGCAGTGGCGTAGTTGGGGGTGCCAAAATGTTTGATTTTAGGCAAAAACGCTATTTTGTTTGGAAAACGCCTCTCAAAGTACAAAATGACTATATGTTGTAAAAATTTGGGGGGGCATGGCCCCTTTGGACCCCCTGGCTACGCCTGTGCTTTCTGGAATTTTGATCAAACCCGCTACGAAGCCTGGGTTGCGCGTGTCGGACCGTTATCATTCGACAATTGTCGTTTTTTCCGAGATAATCAAGATATTTTGTGTAATTTACTATTGGAAATAAAATGTTTTCAGCAGTTCGATTATTCATCGTATAGGTCATCAACTACAGCGAATCACAGACTGCTGAGGACATCTGTTCGGCTGCTTCCAAAATAGTAACCTTCATAGATCTTGCTGGACATCAAAAGTATTTGCGAACAACCATCTTCGGTCTTACGTCTCACCGTCCTGATTTTGCTTTGCTGGTGGTCAGCGCCAATCGTGGGATAGGTAAAATTTATTTTACGCAGTTTGCAGTTAATGTTAATTTACCTCTTGTTTTTCCCAAAAATATCATCCTGTTGCCATTTCTATACTTCTGTGACGTCGGCAACAAAAATTCGTTGAGACAGGAACTGTGCTCAGTGGCGACCACTACCAATTGCTCGTTTACACGCAGAGTCGTGGTCCCCCCACAAAATCGTGCTTAGAAACCTTGATCGGCGAGCCATTTGACACAAGGCGCTTGTGCTGCCTAAAAAAGATCCAACTAGCGCCCCACGTGTCGTTGCGTGCGCACTGCGCAGGCGAGTGCTTGCAAGTGAGAACCCTCGCATTTCAGCTTCAATGTACTTTCCCAGTAGTCATCAGGTGAGTTGCCGGTGTTGCATCACGGCAAGGTACCCGCGTAAAATTAATGTTAATGACTCAATGCATTAATTATGAATAGTTGAACTGGCTAGAGCATGGTGCTGAGCATTTCTTCGGACGAAACGACGCATATGCAGCTAAAACCTAAGACGATTTAGTCATGTATTTTCTTTGGCCTATAACAGCTTCGTAAATTTCAATGGTTCGACAGTTAGTAAGGTTTTCGAACTTCCATATGATTACTTGGATTGTGACAACTATTTAGTATCAGTCGGTACCTATAATATTGTTCGACTCTGAACTCAAACCCAAGGGCGAAATTATAGCCAAGTCCGTAAAATTTTGAAAACGCTTGGACAGGTCAACAGTGATTTTAGGATTGCTGGCAGCAGTCCTTGTTCACGTTGAAGTGGTACCATTCCGATCAAGGTTGTGGGGACAGCTGGCTGCCTTGGCAGCAGGCGTATTCCAGCTTTTTTACTAAAGAAAAATGCAAAAACATCCGAAAACACTTCAACCTACCGTAAATGTTATGAGTTGAAAACAATGCTGCAGCAAACAATGGCTAAATGAGATTGGTTGATTATTGCTTCTACTGTTTCCTATCAGTCATACTATGTTTCGTTTATTGCGTTATTGTTTCCCAGTTATCAGATGAAATGAAATAAGTCATTGGTAGTAGTGCGGTGTTTTTTATGCAACTTAGCAAGACTCCCATGTTGCACTCTGTTTCGTGATTGACATATTTTGCAAAAATTTTTTTTGTCGAAAAATAAACTAAGTTTGAGAAATGTTTTTCTTAAATATGTTTATCCAAATCATTTCACTCAACGCTGTTGATCAGAGTAATTTGATATCGCAATAATACACGTTTGTCATAATCCGATCAATATGTAGTTATAAACAATGTTGAGACCAAATACATTTGTCATGCACATATCTCGTTTGATTATATCGCGCGGCACATGACGCAAGTGTGTTGTACGTGTCATGCTTTGTGTTGCAAACTTCCGAAGGCATTGCGCTGCAGATGCACCTTAACAGTGGTTGGATAGAAACAGACAAGTTTGAGAACTTGATCCATCAACAAGGAGATAAACCCGTTGTAGAACTGGGACAGTGGTGGGCAGTTAATTTGGCTCGGGCCCACTTTTAGAAGGCCGTGTTTTTCGGAGGGCCGTACCTTATAATTTCATAGCAAAATAAAGAAATAAAACAAAAACAGTAATGGTAGTTTGTACACAGAAAAGGTTTTATTAAAATTGTTCTTGTGCAAATACACTTTGTCTATCGCAAGAAATTCAGTGAGACGAATATAACCTCACATACTTTTCAACAAATTGCAGGTTTGAAGATTTGTCCTGAATTGTTCCGGGGGCCACTGAAAACGCTGTGGTGGGCCACATGCGGGCCGCTAATTGCCCACCCCTGCACTAGGACATCATACAGACGCAGCTTTAGTTTGTTTTTACTACACCTTATGAAGAACCTGGTGATTATGTATGCATAACGTCAGTGGTTACACTTGCATAGTGTATGGGGTTTGCTTATTTATTAGAAATACGTATTGATAATAACGGCTTTAAAGTTTTTCACTGCCGAAGTTTATTTCAACAGCTTAAGCTACGGTATAATCATAGCTTTGTGAACAAGTTCCTTCATAGCAACTGTTTCAACATTTGCTCTGCCTGTTTCCTGCATCATGCATGGACATAAGTATTGTGTATATTAATCATGACAATGAACCTCTGCTGCATGGGTTTCAAAACACACAAAACTAGGCTCACATCACCATTCACAGTTGATACACCTAGTGTTTTTCCCAAACAAAGGTTTGCGAGTTGGGATGATGGTTCAGTGGTATACATGTGAAAAATAAACCCATATGCCAAGTTTATGAATGTGCAAGTGATGGTAAACTGGTTTGATTTTATTCCCGATTAAAAACATTACGAATCACTTAGTACTTAATCAATACATTCACGTAGTACTCCTTCAAAATTTATTGTAACGGGATGTAATGTTACCCATATAACCCCGGTGTGATGACTGAAAACTCCTTTTTTGCGTTTTTGGCTTATGCGTAAGACCCATCCTGTCACAGGCTGTGCTTTTCACAACATGACCGTTTTTTGAAGCAACCCTGGCTCTAACTTTGTGCTTGCTTTACTCAGATCCTTAGGTCAGGTTGTCTGGTGTTGTATCTACATTGTATGTTTCCTACTTCGCATGTCCGCATGTCATGGGAGGTGTGTTGAATCAGATGTAGCTGTGTTTATATTACATGCATACGTGAGCCATGTCGCGCCGAGATTGTTTGTCATGAGCCGTTGCGAATACAAACGTCACGGCATGCTCGCGTTTTACCTAACCAACACAGTGCACTGATGGCACTGGCGACGCTATCCAGTATTTCGAACATTTTAATGAAGCTTGCTGTACTTTTTCCTCAGTTTTTGCATCGACGTTGACAAGTTCTTCACGGCCTGGCAATTTTTAAGGGCATTAGCAACAGCCGCGCAGGTGTCGCTCCTGGCGTGTGGTCGCAGTATCTGCGCAGTCACTTTCCGGTGTCAGAACTTTAGATTGATTGTTCCTTGAGATCGCTGGAATCTAGTTGCCGCTTTGTTTAGTGCCGCAGGTGTTCAGTTGCTACTAGTTTGGTGTAACTTCCTAGATCTAATTCTAAACCAAGCACACACGCGATAATTTTCATGTGTTACAACCCAGTTTTCCGTTAAAAACACGTACTTTTCTCAAGTGCCTTGCAAGTATCATGTGTGTGTGGTGCTTTTCAGTGGGAACGACAAGAGAACATCTTGGTTTGGCGATTGCACTTGGCGTTCCCACGATCGCCGTTGTAACAAAGATCGACTTGTGCCCGGAATCAGTGTCTGAAAGGGCATGTAGGCAGCTGGAGCAGCTTCTGACATCCGCCGGTTGCGCCAGGGTTCCATTCCGTGTAAGGTCAGACGATGACGCTTACACGGCGGCTGCTGCCATGGCTGGAGAAAGGTGAAACACCGACTCCCGTTTTTTCTTCTGGATGATTTTGCTTCCTGCGACATGATTTGCAAAGGCGAATTTGTACACCTGCTAACATTTAATGCTAGGATTAGCGTTCATGCTATTCGTGCGAAACTTTGATATTTTTTCCGTGCATAACTGTATCTTTTGCGCGCCGCTTCAGATCCTTTAGCTGTATGTAGCTGGTTATGGTCACAATCACTCTTTTGTCGCTAGTAAATAAGACTACTATGTTTTTGCAGCAATCGAGTTATTCCTCTCTTCAAAGTATCCAGCGTGACTGGTAGAAATCTTCCTCTGCTCACCAAGTTCTTCAATGTATTAATGCCGCAAAAGAACATCAGGGAGCAGGAGAGGCTGATGCAAAAACCCACAGAATTCCACGTACGTGATCGTTTGAGTGGTTCATCAACTTCCACTGCTTCTTAGTTCGTTTGCTCATGTTTCTCAATCTCAACTTCGTGTTACCTTCTCAAAAAATAGCGAAGTTATTGTGATAGATCCTTCGTTGGGTCAAAATCTGTGATGACTTGTGGAATATGGATGTAGCTCAGCCTCTTAATGTGATTTGAACGCTGGCTCCTGCGCGTGCATGGTCTGGCCCTTCAGATGATGATCAACAATCCAAAATTTTTCATTGTTTGTCCCAATTTATGTACTTCAGGTTGATGAGCTGTACAGCGTGCCCGAGGTTGGAGCAGTCGTGGGAGGAACTTTGTCGCACGGTACTATCGCCGAGAAAGACCGTCTGGTCATCGGTCCGACCGCGGAAGGTCGTTTTCTGCCAGTAACTGTCACAACGATTCAACGAAACCGCGCTCCGTGCCGGATTGTCCGTGCCGGCCAGGCCGCTTCACTGTCGCTGGACGACGTGCCCAAAGACACCATACGAAAGGTGCGCCTTATTTTTCTTAACCTCGATCCGTTTTCAAATTATTTTTGTTTCGCTTCGTTTCAAACCTGTTTTGGATTCTTGGGCGTTGTTGTTGTAAAATGTTTCACCGTTTAAATTTGGCTTTACAGACGTCACAATTTGCAAAACATAACCTCAGTGCAATGGTTACCTTTCGTTGAATCGATACTTGCTTGAAGAAATCGCATAACCGCATGTAGTTACCTCTAAAGCAGTGGTTCTTAACCGGGGGCGTCGAGATTAATTTTAAATTAATTTCAAAGGGGGCGAGATCTTACTCGTTCTTCAACATGGAAAGTTTTTGAACGAAAAAGTGTTCCCTCCAATTTACGTATTCAAAGTCAAGGGGCTTGAGACAAAGGACAATTGATTAAGGAAAGCGTGGCAGAGAAAACGTTAAGAACCATTGCTCTGAATTTTTTTTTTGCCATTCGGCTTATCCGCCAAGAAGTGTCTACGTTAATCCCGCAACCATAGGAGACGGTGACAAGTCGGATTTAGAGTTTGTGGAAAATGTCTCCTATCTGTCCACGCTCTTCGTGTTACATCCTTGGCTGCACTGACCCCAAAAATTAATTGTTCTACAATGCATTGCGAAATATTATTTAACATCTTGTAAGACCACTTACAAGACAAAGATGTATTGAGCGTCGTTTTGCAGATGGTCAAAGATTGCGTTCAATAGTGCAGTTCCGATTTTTACAGAAACGTTGATCTGGCCGAAAAACAGCGCAGAACCTCTGCAGGGACGCAAAGCCTGTTTCGGACTGAGCGTAGATCGGCTTAGTGGTTTCAACGTTTATCAACCTCCCTGATCACAATGTGCCGCTGTTTTGTGTTACCCGGCTTGGCTTACCTTTTTGTGTCCAACCTTATTGGCTTGACATACATTACATACATGCATGCATGCAGGGAATGGTGATAGTGAGCCAGGACCTGAACCCGCGTTGTTGCTATCGCTTCGAAGCCACTGTGTTCCTCCTTTATCACCCGACCAACGCCGTCGCGGACGGTTTCCAAGCAACCGTTCACGTGGGCAGCGTTCGACAAACCGCGTTGGTAGAAAAGATTCACCAACAGGTGTGCTTGACGTCATTGCATTTCGTGGAGTGCGTGTGCGTCCCGGTGACGTTTGAACGGATATCCGCTTATGACGAGATAACTTTTCGCAAGAATTGACTGCATGAGATACTTGCGGAGGTGTTGTATTTCGTGTCATGGTTTTTGGTTTGTGCTAAAAATCCTGGTCATATTCTAATTAAAGTTCAGCATCATTTGTGCGTGATGACAATGCTGCGAACCAGGATTGTGTTTGGTTCTTGAAAAAACTGTATGCGGACCGGATCAAGCGCTTTTCGTTTGTCTTGTGGATTAAAGCATTCGCCCGATTTCGTTTCGTTTTCAACGCTGAACAGTGACTGTGCTGCAAAGTTTTGAACTTAACTTTCTGTTAGAAATGCACCAAATAATTAAGTGTTCCGCTTTAATCTTGTGTGGAACACAATTTGTTTTCCTACTGTCACTTCTAGCTTTAACAGATTCCATTTTTTCCATCTTTTAACTCCCCCCCCCACCGATTTACACATCCAACTGACCGCGAGCTTTTTCGCAGCGCTCACTGCGCGTCAACGAACAAGCGACCGTCACCTTCTGCTTCGCTCGCAACCCCGAATACCTGCGCTGCGGCTCCACCCTGCTGTTCCGCGAGCGCTCGACGAAAGGCGTGGGACAAGTGACCAAGGTCTACCAGTGCGACGAGGGCGAGCTGGTCAGCCCACCCAGACCGCGGAAGGCCCGCGGCCGGAGATCATCTGAGGCCAACACCTCCACCCAACCTTCGGCTTCAGCATCTCCAAACAATGGTCCTATTTCTCCGAAGCGGCAGCACCTGGAAAGATAGAAAGTTTCGTTGTAGGAACCAGCAAGAGCGCATTTTCATCTGGGTTTGTTTGTATAGTTGTATTTAATGTTGCTTTTGTGACGGTTTTCTGCCATTTGGGCGCATTTTAAATCACTGCATTACCCTTCAAAATTTTCGGATGCTTGCGATGATTCGAAATATAACGTTATTGTTGCGTTCAGCTCTCCTTTTAGTACATTTACGTACTTTTTTGTGGTTAATTGCAAAAATAGTTTACTTTTTATACAGAGTTTTATGCTTAAAGCTGTGTATCTTTGCGTGCAAAAACCTGAACAGGAAAGGAGTGAAACTCCGCCTACATTTTATAAACTGGCGCGCTTGAAGAGTCCATATACCCCGGCCTTCCCCGGCTTGATCCAAGGACCTCGCCTCAACCAATCAAACGGTGGAAATTGTTCTGAGCAGCAATGTCTGGATCGGTCTTGTTGTGGCCCACCGTTACAGTGTAACCAAAACCAGGAAAACTGCAGCCAACTGATATTTACACGCGTCGCATCCGAACAACGGAACGAATAATCGATTCCCGGACCGGTTCTTGTCGGATCGGTGCAAAAAATATGGATAGATTTGACATCCTGCTTGCTGCGATTCAAAATAAAACACTCACTTCAGCTGAACCTGTGTTGTTAACCTTGGCCTGTCATTGACCACGCTCACTGACATCGTGGACGTTCGCTTTGTTGTGGCACGTCACGTGACCAGACACGTTGCACCGACCTATTATGCGATCGGTAACGCGAGCGTATCATGGGCGGCTACACCAGCTGGCTTCGCGGATGAGCAGTCGCGCGTGGCTGGTGAGTCTTTCTGCGTAAAAGCGATTGAAAAGTTATGCGTCACCAATCCTTTGTATCCCGATCACAGATCCACTGCGGGTGACGTCACAGCGACCAGCGTATTGTGTCACGTAGTTGATCAAAATGTTCACTGAACGTTGCAGTCTTTGCTGCTGACAGCACTGCGTCAAACGGTGCTGTCTTACCAAAAAAACAAGGAAAAACAACACTGTAAACTTACGTTATCTGACTCGTGTTCTTGTTTGTTGTTTTTTAACGATGCAAATAACATCTCAGAACTTTGCAAGTTTTTGGCCAACATCTTGTCAACCTTGTGTTTTGCAAGCTTGTCTTTTGTACAAGGTGTAAGAAGTTCGGGTTTCAGTTAAAGTTTAGATTTGTACTTTGAGATCGGTTATCACGCTTTCCTACATGCGCGAAAAAATTCAGCAGAACCGTTGTGCGCTGTTTGTTATGGCTTATTCTCCATCGCACGAATTGGCTTCTGTCGTTGCTTGCCTTTCCACCGCTTTGCGATTCCGTCATGTCGAATTTAGCATCAACTACAAGTTGCTTGACACATTCGCTGCGAAGGAAACTGCGTCGGATTGTTACGTACAAACGCTTGTGGCTTGCTAGCTGTGCACTTGGCCTCTAACGCTGACCACCTTTGTAAATGCTCTCACACAGGTACCGAAATACTTGTTAGTAGATTTGCAATCTGCCAACGCCCGAGCTCGCCACTGCTTGTTTGAACTGCGTGAAGTTTCATTCTAAATGGGCTCAGCTTATATCCAGCCCGCATTCGATATTTTGCAAGGCAGCATAAAAGCTTTGCCTATTTTATCGCATTGTTTTTCCCATTCTTTAGCGTATACTCTGTGCGTTCAAATGCGGAAGGCCGTTAACTATCGGTCTGTGTCCATGGTCCGTCTTCAAGGCAAGCCCGTTTACCGTTTGTCCCGTTTCTTAAGATGCTTGGCAAATTGGCGGGCTTATTTGTGCGTCTTGCTTGATATAACTTTGGCTCTAATGGCTTGTTTTTTGTTCGGTGTCATTCTCGTGCATTATTTCCCATTCTGCGTATTTCTGAGTAAATGTGCCTGACGTACGGCTGAAAGGAAACTTAAGTCTGCTGTGGTATTCGAATGCTCTAAGGCAGTGCACTTGCAGTTTCCAACGGCTGAAAGTTCGCCAACGTCTGGTGTACGGAGGTTTGTGATTCTTTTCCGTATTTCACAACAACTTCATTCGCTCCACAATGTTAACTTTCGATTGCAAACTTTTCGGCATTCGTAGAACAATATGACTCAGTTATAATGCCAGCTTTGGACAGTTTTTTTTCCAGCTTTTTTCGTTAGTTCTTCCCCTGAAGATATCCGAATGATAAAACAGGATTGTCGCATCTCTGGTTAGTCTTGCTCATCTTTTGCATTCTGCAAGCGTGATTGAGTAAGGTTAAAGCTATGATCTGTTCTTGCTTTTGCTTCCGCTGGTTTGCACAGGCTATAGTGGGCGTGTTCGCTTAGGGTGCTTGATAACAAGCGATTGGGTGGTGGCAGACGGATTGACCGGAGTGTCGTTTCGCCGCCTCCTGGCTTTACTGTGTCTACATTAAGAAGTTTACTAGCGTTAAGGCCAAAAATAAAAATTGTTGTCGCTGCGAAAATTTCCTCAAATTTTGCCCTGCATTTAAACTTTTGAATGGTGTTTGAACACTTGAAAAGTTTCAAAGGATTGTTGTCCGATTTTTGTAGCAAATTCGACATGATTTTAACCTGTTTGTCAAATTTGCTCGACCGGTGGGTGGTTGCCTCCCACGGTTATGGTTAAACGATCGCATCACGCGGTTTTACGTTTTTAGACTGTCAGATACTAATCTTGCTATTTGGGGATGTCATTAAGATTGGTTGATGCACTCAGGGACGGATTTAGGGGCGCGGGGCCCTAGGCCATCTTAGCTTTTTGTGCCCCACGCAGGTATGACCTATTTGGCCGTTGTCTGAAAAGCGTGAAAGCATGGCTCTTCTATGTATAGTGCCCCCTCAAAAATCTACCTTTTTTGGTGCAGACTTTGGTTCTACGATTGCCTTACATCTTCGACAGAAATAAAAGCCTTTCCTATATTCTCAAGAACAAATGGCAACGCGATCTTTTCTTGGACTTTATAGCTCTTTCGTGTAGTTCAGAAGGCCTCTTCATTACATTTCCGTGATTTATTACGTTTCTTGTAGGTTTGCTTTTCGGATATATACATTTTCATGAGGGAACATGCAGTCCCGTCACCACGGGGGTCTTTCGGGGTCTTAGCCCCCCATACAAAGCTCCAAGCCCCCAAATTGAATTATGAAGCACTAAATCGGTGTAGTTTTTATCAAATTTCAGAATCTCAAGCCCACTGAACTAACGTAAAGCCTCCTATTGGAAACTTTCTGGCGACGGTTCCAAGACCGTGTTGCCGCCCTCGAAAATATCGTCTAGTTGTCGATCTGATTACCTGTACGTAAACTTGTTGTAGTAACCATTTATGGACCAAACAAGCACAATCCATTCAGTGGACACAGGCTCATTTCGGCCGATACCGTTTTTAAGTTATCATTTTCCAAGCAATACAATATTAGTGTTTTAATATTCTCAATGCTATAGGCTGATGGTGGACAGCATAAAGACAAGTTTTTCGCAGCAAAGTATTGTCGCAACATCTTCAGTTAACCCAGTGAATTAAGCGTAATGTAGACACGTTTTTCCATGTAAAACTCACGAGAAACTGTTCTAGCTAATTTAACTGAGTTATAGATCTTCAACAAGCGTTCTCTGTTTGCGGGCAATCTGGTTGGTAACAAACAAACGTAACATCCACTACTGACAATATTGCTTTTTGTCGGAGTTCTGCTGCGTCTGGCGGTCTTGCGTTGTTGCGAGCTTTTCGTCAGTGGAAGATTGAACATCAAGTAAGTACTGCCCTTTCTTTTTCATTCTTTTCTTGTAACCACAGGCGTAGCTAGGTGGTCATGCTCCGTCCAAATTTCTAGGATGTCTTGTAATTTTGTGCTTTGACAGGCAGTGTCCGAACAAAATACTGTTGCTCGCTTAAAGTCAAAGTATTTGCACGCACACCCCCAAAAAAAGATATCATACAAACTAGTAACTATACAATATACCCGAAACATACTAAACTTTTTTATATATGCATGACATTATGTATAAAAGTACGCTAGTTGGCTACGCTATTACTTGTAACCACTTTCATAGACGGCCTACATCTCTCTCGCCCCGCCATGTTCTGCAGCATCACGCCTTTCAAACAGCACTTTTTTACTTGATGTTTAATCTTCCACTGACAAAAAACTCGCAAGACCACCAGACGCAGCAAAACCCCGATGAAAAGCAGTATTGTCATTCTCGGAGCCGTATCAGCCGCACTCCATACCCCCCAATTGGGGGGCCCAAAATTCAGTCTCCTCACCACTTAGCCCCCCAGAGAAAGCTTCGATCCCCAAATTGAAATATTAAGCACTAGAAATCAGTGAAGTTGGGGGGCCCTTTGTAAGAAAAGTGTTTATACGTTACAGTTACTTTGGGCCCCTTTGAAAGCATTATATTTACACATTGCAACTGCTGTTGGGAGCTCTTTGAAAGCAAAGTAGCCTGCTTATACATTACAGTTGCTGTTGGGCCCCTTTGAAAGCAAGCTACTTTACACATTACAGTTGCAAAGGGGGGCCTGAGGCAAGTGCCTCGCTTGCCTTCCCTTCATCACATCACCGTATATAACCCTGACAATGATCTTATATGAGAATATGAAACCGATTGAACACGTTCCACTTCATCCGATATGCGTACTTAGTCACCTGATGTGCGCATGTAAACACTGTATTATAAAGTTAGTTATATTATTGAAAACACTGAAGTTGTTGATGAGTTTATCACTTAAAAAAACACACGTTTCACGCGATTTTTCATAATTAAACCTAGACACACAGGTCGAGAAAAAAACTATCTGGGTGGAAAAAAACCCTCATCGGGAGCCCTGGTCACATGTGGCAAAACGCCTACTACTGCAACTTGAAGTTAACATTTGAAGATTTATTGCCGTGTTGTTGTTACGCAATAAAGACCAAGAGTTCCATCCGCTAGCAAGTTTCGCAACCTGCCTCTGCAGGCAAAGGATCGAACCAGAACCGTCGCCAGAAGGGGGCTTTACCTTCGTGCAGGGGGCTTGACATTCAAATTTGACAAAAATTCCACTAATTTATAGTGTTTCATATTTCAATTAGGGGGGGCTTGGAGCTTTATTTGGGGGGTTTAGCCCACCAAAGTACTCCGTGGCGACGGGACTGGATCGGATATGAGCGAACTGCGCAGTTGCGCGAAGCGTTTCGGGGGCTTCGCGGTCACGAATTTGCCCTGATGGGACTCGCTTTCTTTTGTCCGGCCCTGCCAACATGTCTAGTTGTACAGTATACGTCCAGAAGTCAGATTTCCACTTAATCAACGTGTTTTGTGTAGTGATTGTTGTAACAAAATGTAGGCTACTATGTCTAGCGCAGGTAGTCTTCTCATATTTTGCACTGCACAGCAGCAAGATACCTTTGGTGCTTACGATCAAAGTTATACATTTGCGCAGCCTGCTGTTTAGACAGCCAGATGGAGTTAATTGTGCAGTTAGAAGAGTATATTTTGGGGTTGTCCCAAAGCAGAGTAGCGCAGTTAGTGGATTATGGATGTTAACCGTTGCGTCTACGTGGTGCTGCAGTTGTCTGCGTCGCCTTGAACTACTGAGGCAAGCACAAGAGAAAGATGGCAATTCGTGGCATTAACTAACAGGAAAGCAAACAGCAGCAATAGAGCTCCCTTACTGAGTAGAGCTCCCTTCACTCTACTACTACTAGGTTGCACTATCATTATATAGGGATAAGTGAACTATGATAATTCGCTTGTGGTGACTATCACAGTGACTTGTAACTTATGGGCACCATTTAGCGGTGACCATTTATTTACATGTGGCGCCATCTACCTGCCGCCACAGTAGGCCTTAGTCTATATTTGTTAACATTTATAGGCGATTTGAGATACAAAATGTTATTAATCTAAACATGTGCCATGCATCAGGCGATTAACAGTCCAGACATCAGCAAGGTTTATGCATGCGTATTTCGGCCAGTAAAAAGCCCAATACGAATGCGTTATACGCATATTTCACTTAAGCTCATGGCAAAATTAACCAATTTGTGCTAATGAAAGAAAACATTCAACGCGGCGCACGTGCTTTGACCGGCCGCATGTTTGCTCCTTCGGCAATGATGTTTTGATAACTGAACGATAGGATTGATTCTGATTTCCTCCAATTTTTTTTACATTTGCATTTCATTACGACATCTCTAAATAATCGCCGTCAATTAAATGACAATGATTTACGACCCAATTCCTTTTGT
>Ga0210059_1006892_pt1 | contig 18145 bp, 15 predicted proteins | sample Ectturendosymbi2_FD_188042 | JGI IMG/M metagenome (GOLD analysis project Ga0210059, IMG submission 188042) | Ecteinascidia turbinata endosymbiont from Florida, USA - Sample 2 (SPAdes) (version 2) | ecosystem: Host-associated > Tunicates > Ascidians > Unclassified | place: Key West, Florida... | reverse complement strand
CGAGGTCATGCGCGGACACACGAAATCCCTTGACGCGAATGACAAGTTGATACAAACCAGATCTCACGTACGGAATGCAATAGCGAGTAGGGAACGGCAAGTCGTAATGCGAAAAGTTAAATCCACCATACTACGTAAATACAAGTACCTGTTTCTCGAAAGATGCAGAAAATCTAACAACTTGTGGTTACGTGCTTTGATGCAGTCAGATTGTTTGTATTCGTCACTATTCTTTGAACACTATAATCGCATTTTACTCTGTGACTGAGTGATCGAACTTCGCAGTGTCCGTTTGATCGATGGCGTGCCAAGCCACAACGCTTGCGCATTTTACCTAGCCTAGACCAAGTTAGTAATTAGCGCCCTACTCCGCAGTAGTGCTGTCACAAGTGTTACGTTTTAGCTATCAATAGTGTTAAGAATGTGTCTGTAACCCTATGGTTCTGTCTTCAATGCAGTTGCAAAAAGTGTCTGTAACCCTGTGATTTCGCCGGCTTCAATATCTTGTACTACGTTCTGTATTGTCTGTTTTTATCAACCTGCGTTCTGCAGAGTGTGTGTGTTCATACTATGGACTTCGTGTCTGCTCACAAACAAATAAATTAAATTATACCGCAGCTTTGAAAAGCACGGAATATAAGAAAAAGTGATAGCTAGTAATTCGGAATAAAAACAGAAAACAAATAGAAAAACAAAACTGGTAACAGCAGTTACAAGCAGGAAATCTCCTCTGGTAGTCAAAATGACTACCTTGGGCATTCAAGAAAATATGGGTCATTTGGGGCTGAAATTAAGGAATTTCAAAGAGCCACTTCGTAATCCGATTAAGTCCACAGACTAATCAAAAGTAACAAAAGCACACCCAGTGGTAAGCAAAAGCAAATATTTTGTGCCAGCTTTAACACTCCCAAGTAGTCAAAATGACTAGCTTGGGCATTCTAGTGTTAAATGGAAACTTAAGAAACACCTCTTACATGAAAAAAATACACAATTATGAACTTTGGCAACATTTCTCTTGTCCAGAACAAAATACTGTGAATTCTAGTATTTTGTAATTATGTTTATTTTCTATGTATATTTACTTTTTCGTATTTTTCTTCCCTGTGCACATTCTATGCTTTTCAGCATGAAAGTACACTCCTTAGTTTTTTCTGTTTTGCTTTGTTTTTCTTTCGTACCTCATTAATTAGTTCTGTTACTTTTTCACGTTTTTTTAATTTTTAATTTTTAAAATTTTCATATATTGCTAAAAGTTTCTAACCACACCAAATTCCTTCACTTAAATTCGATCCACTCATCTATGTACATAGGCATGCGCTTTCACCTGTACATTTTCTTCACCTTGTTCTGCGTTCATTCGTTTTTTTCATTGTCCTTATTTGATCTCCAACTGTTGTTTTTCAACACTCTTCAAAAAGTAATAAACGTTGTTGGTTGACTAGATCAGTGCTCTTCAACCTTTTTTGTTACGGTGCACCCTTGAAGATATTTTGACGAACTCATGCACCCTATTTACTTAAACACATGCACCCCATTTACTGACACTTCCCCCGTGTCCCCCACCTAATTGCGCCCATGTCTGTAAGTACCCTGGGCTCCCATTCTGTAATTTCTAATAAACCCAGATTGCTCATAAAAAAACATTTGACTACCAAAAAACCCAGAAATGCAAAAAGACACATGAATGCAACTACATGAGGCAAAACGCTTATTAAAATACTGATTTACTTATAGTTCCTTTTTTAAATTTGTGTCTGCAACGTTAAAATTAACCTTTGGATCACGTTTCTGTTACTCAAAACATTTTGTATTAACCAATAAAGCTGATGAACATACTCCATTGTTGACATCTCTCACTTTTTAGGCTTAGGTATGCTATATAGTTGCCGCTTTGCTGGCTTTTTGACAATGCTTGTTTTGCGGTTGCTTTAACAGTCTTGGTTTTAGCAAGTTTGTTTTTGTTTTAACATGACTAACAACAGTAAAAATAATGTTTCTAGTGATGCAGTAAAATGTGGCAAACTGCAAATATGGCCATTAAATCATAAAGTTTTGCAAACACCGAGTTATCTATGCCATCTTTGATGTTACGCCAATTAGGGCAGAAGTCAAGGATATTTATTGGACAGCAACACATGTTTAAACTTGATATAATCTCCAGCCTGTTTTTCTGCTGAGACGTTGTGATCATTTGTCTCATGTTTGTATTACAATTAGCGATAACAGCATTCACAAGTTTATATATTTTCGGACATTATAGCCGAACTGTCTTAATTTCTTTTGTCATTTAAAAAAAGTTTGGTCTACGACAGAAAAATGACCGAAAACAACCTAAACTTCCTGCTGATCTTCAGGCACAAGATGGACAAAATGTAGGGTCACATTTGACATTGAACTTGGATCTTTTGTGAAATCTTGAGCTGCAAAGGAATCTAAAATTCGTAAGCTCCAAATCCTTACTCCAATGCAAATTGTTTTTTAATTTGCATGAATAGGGCAACCAAAGAATTTGAACATTCTGTTGTAAACTTTGTTTCATCAAATTCTTCAGCTGGCGTCTGGGATAACAACCATTCACGCAAACGCAAATCTTTCACGCATGTTTATACTACTGTACGGGATGGTAAGGGTGGTAAGCACCCTACAGTATTCGGTAATGATATTGATACGGGTGTAAAACCAACTGAAGACGTTTTGTTTCACCGATTTAAGAACTTTTTTCACCTGATGATCGCATGTGAACACTGCAATGACCAGAATATGTGTTTATTTTACTATTATAATTACTATAGGTCGTTGCCAAACTTTAATCTTCAAATAACCCAGATTTGGGAGGATTTTTCAAAAATAAACGTAGACACCCAGATGGACTCAAAAAACAGATCGGGGTGGAAAAACCCAGTAGTGGGAGCCCTGGTAAGTATCCTGGCCTAAATAAGCAAGTACCCTAATTCAGTAATAACTCAGCTACATAATTCAAATGATAGTGGCTCATTGTTCGTTGCTTATGAATCACAAACAATCAACTTATTACAACAATTAGCTTGACATGGTCTGATGCTTACGCACCACACTTTAGAATGTGCAGTCTAGGTTAAATCCTGAAAGTCATTGGTTGGTTAAATGGTTCATTTTTTGCTAACAGAAAGTTTTGTAAAATTTACCTGTTTAATGTGACAAGTTTGTGATGCACCTTTGTGAACCCTTACTTAGTGGTGCACCCCACGCATATTTTGATGCACCCTAGAGTGCACCGTTACCACCGGTTGAAGAGCGCTGGACTAGATGACCGCCATGGTCCTTCATCAATCCTATGTGACTTTTGCTCTAATGTTCGCTGATGGTTGGTTTACTTAATGCGATGGCTTTTTATAGTGCTTCTGCTTGTTGGCTGAGTCATATGAAACAATAAACCATTATCATTACCAGCCAGGCACGTAGCCAGAAATTTTGATAGGGGGGTGTAATGTTGTGACGTCAGTGTTGTGATGTCGCGAGTTTCAGACATGCATGGGTTGTCATGTTACCATATATGGTCATAATTCACTGAGCGTGAAGCATGAGGTTTCGTGTGACAAGGCAGTTTGCATTTGGCGTCTGACCGTGATGTATGTCTATTGTTTTTCTGTTAAGTTACGCCCATAGTGTGTCAGAGTGTTAACTGTATTGTGAACGCGTGCTGAGCCATCTGCTAGTCAGTACAAGCGTGGAGACATTACATTTGGCGACGAGGTGAACGGTGAACAGGCTTGTTATTAACTGATTTTCTGCCAGCGGTCTGTACTTGGAAGAACTGTGCTGTTGCCAAGTTGATTGACGGTGAGTGGACTTGCAAGTCATGTCGCAGAATTTCCTTTCCCTATCACCATTGTGTGAGAAATTTGACATTGAGCAAATGTCACGGAATTGGAAATTTGGTTGAGAAGTTTTAAACTCCATGCCAGAGCTCAAACAACAACCAAGTCTCAACTTTTTATCATTTAATGCCCCTTGTTTTCAAAGCATCATCTATTAAAGGTGCAATTTTCTGGGGCTTTTTAAAAATAGTTATATTCAGATATAAGGCGGAAAATAGAATTCTATCTTCATTGAGTTGACAAGTTTTTCAACTTTGTTTTATAGAAAGTTTCAAGCTTCTATTTTGGATAAAAACCACCATTTGCTCGTAAAGCTTTCATGCAAGACCGACTGAAAAATCAGATGAGGATTGCTCGCAGGTGCAGTAAAATGTTATGATATGATTGGCCAGTAAGAACTAAGAAACGATGACGTTATTACATGGGTCAAGGTTATGAAGAAGATGCAGTAATAGATCATGTGATTGAGGTAGCTAATAAAAAGTTATGTCGGAAGGGAAACTTCAGAATTGCATGAGATTCTCGACCTGAGATGCTACTCGGCGACTAGAGTGTAATATCTCAGGTCTTATGAATGCTGGGGCTCCACAACAAAGCCACAACAATTCGAGCCTGAAAAGAATGAAAATGTCCTGTATTTCGCGAGTATTGGTGGACGTGTTACTACCCGGTGTTTGGCCCGAAGCGGTGATGCGTATGGAACTGTAAGACGCGGTCCTCATCTACTGTACACCTAAGGTTGCCAGACGTCCTTGAGCGCCAATGATCGTCCTTGAATTTCGTATTAAAACCCGTTATATCCTTGATTCTTGAAAAACATCTTGTTGTCCTTGAGTATTTTCCGGCGTCCTTGAAAATTCTTGAATAGTTTTCAAAATTGTTCATTTTTGAACTGTACGTGTTGATTACATTGAACATTTAAGAATGAAGACTTAACAATGTAAATGAACAGAACAATGTATAAATTTGTTTCATCTTCAAACAGTTGTGTAGTAAAAAGTAAACTATTCAAGAACGGTTGTGTCGTCATAAAATTATTCAAGAACGGTTGTGTGCGTGTCGTCATGGTCATAATGCGTTTTGCTTAGTTTTCAATTTCGAACATGGTTAGCTTGATTTAGCCTGACCTGCCCATACGTCAAAGCTTACTGAAAGAGTGAAAGTAGCCATGGGCGGCCGCAGAAATTTTTCCAGGGGGGCAACGTCGACATTTTGCTGATCTTTTTCAGGTTGCTGACGTTGCAATGCAAATGGTTGTTCACAAAACGCTTTACTGTTTCTACATCACAAAGAAAATGTCCCATGAAATCACGCCCTCCATTGGCATCTATTTGAAATCTTTTTCAAGTGGAGCTATATCGAGTTTGCCACAACGTTGTACTTTCTGTCATCCTTTGCGGCTTTTGCTGAATTGGCGCATAAATGTCGTTATCGTTGTTAACACCATACAACTGAGTCTGAAATGGTCTTGAACTACCAACAACTGCGTTTGCGATTCTCTCATTAATCTGTGCTGGTTGAACAGAAATCGCTTCTAAAATCTTTTGTCCGAATTGTTTTCTACACTTCGGCTGTCATCAGAAATGCTTTTTCTTTTCATAAACTGCCGAATATCCATTTTTGCCAGCACTTTCTACAAATAAGTCATAGTTTAATAACAATCAACGACCAGATCAACATTAGTGGTGAAAAAACCAAGGAAGTTAGACACTCTCGCAAAACTGTTTCAAACAATGAGAAACAGACCTGTATCGGGCAACTTACGACCTTGCTAAAATTAGAACGCACCGCGGGCGCAGAAACTGAGCAGATGAATTATGAAAACTCGCTACAGCAAATATAGCTTTGCACTTCGTATTCGCTCAGAAATCAGAACTAAGCCTTAACAATTAAGACTTATTCCCATTAGCCTTTCATGGAGGTATTTCTAACAAGCCAGGTAGTTTTATACTGTGTGAAAAAAAGCCTGCATAAGCGTAGCTTCATTACGCTATTCACTCAGACAAATTAGTCACACTCACAAGCTCACACTGCAATGCAGGCCTGCACAACTCAGAAAGCTTGAAGGGCCAAATTATCAACATAAATTTGCAGCGGGCCGCAAGCGTCTATTTTCTTTCGATGTGGAGATTTCGTTGTAGTATGGAAGAAATTCTGGGACGACAATTACTTATTCGAGGTCGAGTTTTGCAACATTTTCTACAATTGAGAAAGTTCTCGCGGGCCGCAAGAAAAGCTTTTGCGGGCCGTATGTTGTGCAGGCCTGCTGCAATGGATTTTTCAAACTTGTGGAAGCGGAAGCATTGCTAAAGATTCTCTCATGCTTCCTTTCACACAGTATTAACAACGTGTTTTACCGTTTTCAGCAGTCACTGTCTCGCTGCATCACTTGCCAAAGATGTCTGAGGTCAACAGTCACATCCGGAAAAACATGTCAACTATCGCAACTTGAAGTGAACATTTGAAGATTCATTGCCATGTTGTTGTTATGCAACAAAGAGCAACAGTAAAACAATGCGCTCGCAAGTTCCGCAACGTGAGTATGCAGACGAAGGTGTGGACATGAGTGAACCACAAGCTCATCACTGCATCACATCAGAACAGTGCAGCTGGCTTTTGTGCAGTGTGAGTGCCATACCGGTAAATAAAGTTTTATTGCAAGAATTAAATCAATTAATCGGAATTAAGATGCTGACTTCAGATTTTCTAAACATTTTTGGTTCTTAGTCCCAATTCCAGGGGGAATGCCCGTTTTCCCCGCTGCGGACGCCCATGAAAGTAGCCCACTGTATCTCTTTGAAAAACAAAATGTCCTTGAAAAAAATTCAAGTGATCTGGCAACCCTATGTACACCCAGGCTGTGGCGACGCGCCAGCACCGTTCGCGGAACGCGAAACGCAAAATTTCGGACACTTCGGTGTAGTAACGCGTAACGCGAAAACTAGGGTGTGTGTGTATTCCATAGGGCAGATAAAAGGAACCAAGGTCAGAAAAAGACAGGGTCAGGAAATAAAATTATTATTGTGTGACGGAGCAAAGAATAAAAAATTGTATATATCGTCGGTGTAAAGAGTATATGTTTATCAAATTGTACGAACTATTGAAGTGGTGAGTTCGAAATGTGAACCTTGGTTCATTTTTCCTGGTTCCCAAGGTATGTTTATTAACCAGAAATAACTTGTGCTGCACAAGTTGTGCAGCTTATGAAATGTTTCGTGGTTAATATGTTGTAACTCGTGAAGCACAATTTTGATTCATGCAATAAAATGTAAAAAGTAATTAAAATAACGCAGTGGAGTCCGTGGGTTGCTGTTTGCAGTAGCTTATGTTACTTGACTGTGGTGTGGATTGTTGTCTCTGGGCCTTTTTCAATTTGAGGTGCGAACCCAGACACGAACCCACGGTTGGAAAAACTTCCAAGCAGAAATGAACGGACTGTCAAATTTTGCGATCCAGATCCAGACCTGATTTCTTAAAGCTCAGTCACGTCCAACCACAATCCAAAAGATTTTTAAAATGTACAGTCCAAGTCCAAAGGAAGTCCAAAAATTCAAAAAAATGCAGCCTTTTCACAACAAAAATGCCCCATATCTTTTTCATTAACTCAATCCAAATCCGGTCCTGATCCTAAATTTTTGAAGAGATTTATAGTCCGGATCCAATCCAAAATCAACACAATTTGCTGTAGTCCGTATCCAGTCCAATGCTCAGCTTTGCTTCCAAAGTCCAAATGATACCACGAAGTAATTTTTTAAAAGTGGTCTCGGCTTTTCATTCGGGTGTATTTCTCATGTTGCTAGCCAGGGTTGTATCACTTGTCAAGAGGGGGTCGGGGAGATACACTCGGATGCAAAAGTGTACAAAAGGAACGAAAAAATACATTTTTAACTGCTTTTGAGCATCGGGAAAAAGAGGCTCGCAGCTTGTTTGCTGCACAATATTGGTATCGCAGTTGTCTCTGAATGTCTTTGTCATCTGAGAGCTCATTATCCAATACAATCCCCATATATTTGTATTGGTCAACAGATTTTACGTATTGACCACCCAATGTCAACAATGGAGTGACTGTGCTTTTTGCACTCTTAGCCTTAAACGTCATACAAACAGTTTTGTTGCAGTTGAAAATAATCCCATGCCATTCTGCATACGCCTGGCACACATCTAGTATTCTTTGCAACCAACGTACACTTGGACAAAACACGCAAATGTCATCTGCAAACATCAAGTGATTTAATAAGACTTCACCAAGATAACAACCTACTTTAATGTTGTTTAGTTCATTGGATAAATCATCTAAATATACAGCAAACGAGTATGGACTCAGTATACTTCCCCTTGTCTAACCCCATTAGACACATGAAACAGTTCAGAAAAATGCTTGCCCCACTATATTTGCATCGTTTGTTCTTTGTACCAATGTTTCAGTAGGCGCACAAAACACATTGGCACCTTTCTTTGAATTAATTTCTCAAATAATTTCTTGTGTAATACTCGATCGAATGCTTTCGAGGCATCTAAAAACACAGCATGCACAGATGAACCATGGGTTATGAAATATGATACAGTTTGCTTCACAGAAACTGTTGCACGAGCTCAGCAACAGCAGTTGTTAACATAGAAGCATTCAGAGATTTGATGATGTCTCAGCAGGGAAAAACGTAAAGTTTGCTGGACGTCTATAAATAACAAAAAATCAAACGTTTGTTTTCTTGCGTACTTTATGCGCATCCTCAATTCTTGTGTAGTTTAGCAAGATTCGATCTTGCAAACCGGGGTGTGCCAGCCAGTCGCACACTTTCTATGCTCGACTGCTCGTATTCGACGAGACATTAGCGCAGCCTCATTATACAGTTGTAAATTGCTCGGACGCAGTGATGAGTGTGTTTTACTCCCCTGTTTTAACGCACTGCCTGACGTTTTTGCAGTTATGAGCTGCTGTGTCGTAGCGGTGCGTTTATTTTCCTCCGATAGCCTAGCTTGGAGCGCTGACTATGTAGTTTATATTCAGTGCAATGACACGTGAAATAAGGGGAGTGGATGTAGAAAAATATGCATATTATGTCAACAAACTTCGCCAAATCATTCGTTTGGAAACATGACTATGACGTCAAATTGTGACGTCAGAAACGGCGCACACCAAATACAAATGACCACCATATGTCACATAATGAAAACCCTCCCCCATGAAAATTTTCTGCGTACGCCACTGGTGAAATCTTTTTCCGCCTTGAACGTGCTTGACATCTTCGAGCGTCCTCTTTGTCACTATGCATTAAACAAATACGATATTTTTAATCACTCATATTACCATATTATTTTCTAACTTAAAATAATTCTCATATAGTGATTTTGCACATACTCCAAAGGACTTTCCAGCAAAGATATGCGAGCCATGCATTCACATCAACTAGCGATGAAGTGAGGCAGCCTTTTCTTTTGAGTTGCAGCGCCAATTTTAATTCTTCTTTATCTTGATTTTTGAACTGTTTTTCTTAAAATCGTTTTTCTATAATGGTTATGTCTCGAAATAGTATTAAAACTCGCTGAAACAGTATTCACTAGTCTGCATTTTCTGACCGCATTTACTTATTTTTTGGTCATTAAAAAATCGGCCTACGACCGAAAAAAACAAGCAAAACCAAGTGCGAAAAACGGTGCCCGCGACACGAAAATTTGGGGAGTAGCGAGATGACCGTCTCTCGTTCACCTCCCCTAAATTTCACCTCTGCTCACAGAGCAGAACCGTCACCAGAATTCATCAATAGGGGAGCCTTACGTTTGTGCATTCTAAAATTTGGCGAAAACTCCACTGGTTTATAGTGTTTCATATTTCAATTTGGGGGGCTTGGAGCTTTGTTTGAGAAGATTTAGCCCACCAAAGCCCCCCCGTGGCGACGGGACTGTCACAGAGGTAGGTGGAAACGAATGGAAGCAGACAACGAAAGAGGAGCATAGTTAGGTTTGGGTATGTCTCCATAGCACACCAGAACTGCGTCGGGGAGTTTTCAGAGAACCAGTCACGTGATGAGGAATGATTTCGCTGTTGCAAATATACCCAGACACGAATAATGCAACCATTTCATTAAGAAAGTGAATACACGATCGTTACGTCGAGTTTTGATTGCAGAAAATGTAAGAGCATTATCTTCTTTAAGATGCAACGGTTTGTTTGAAGCGCGTTATCTGCAAATTACACTATGTAAGAAGTTACTTTGAACCTTTATGCACATCACAATCACTAGTTAAGCCTGCTGTTACGATCCCACCATCTGTCAACTATACGCTACTTGTGCTGCAATCATAAGCTTGAACCATACCGAATACAAATTAATGAATGTAATACTGAAATATAACGGTAAAAATATCGGATGTGCTTTGTTGAAATTTCTGCTGGCAAGTGTTCACACCAGAACAGATGTTACAAGGCTTATGTAATCTTACCATCATTGGGTATAGCTTTCCTTCTATGGTGCTGGCGTGTTTTGTACAATAAGGTCGATTGAAACTGTGTAGCAGAAAATAGGTAGAAATTATTATTGAGATAAGGCGAACTTCACAAAAATCTGTCTGTGATTCAGTTTTGCTGATGTAGCACAAAATGATGATATGCGCATTTCTAAAAGTGTGAGATTTCAACAAAATACTGAGGCTGCTGTTCGTGACCCCAAAGCCACTCATTCGCGACCCGCTTTGGGGTTGCGACCCACCGGCTGGGAACCATTGGTCTAGTCCAACCTGCTGGGTTCAAAATTGTTGCTCGTGGACAAACGCGCTGCGCTTCCGGGAGCAAGAAAAGAATCTTCTGCAGAAAAACTCTAAAGCATCTTCTGTTCAGCTCACGAACGCGCCTTTCATGCTCGTCGAAGGAGAGTTGCTTGCTTAACCGAAATACGGAACATAACAAATACTATCGTATTTTCCTGGCTTGATACAAACATTTCACTTACCTTCTTATCCCTGCATCAAACCTGACGGGCGCTTCTATTTTCTTTCGAATAATAAATGTGCTTGGCATTCTTTGTATTTTTTCGGGCAGGTAGGCTACTTTCATTTTGCTGTATTTTTCAGGTTTTTGTTGACCTGCTTTGCTATAAACGCAGTTATTTTTGCGAAATAACATATTTAGTTTCAACTTTAACAACTTTCATAATTCATGTTGTTGAAGGTTTAGAAAAGAATGTGCAAAAACGTGATTTTTTTCAATTGGCTGTAACATTGTTTTGGTTTGAAGCAAATGCGTAAAACGTGGAATTGATTTTGAAAATGCTCCATAAGATCGTTCTACAAATTTTCAAAGTGTTTTCATGCATTTCCACCTGAACTGGTTTCGAAAGTTTTTATTACGCAGTTATGAAGCACCAGACGCTCTGTGAGAAAAGCTTTGATGAAATTTGTACCGGCATGAAGACGAGCATTTTGGGGTTTTACAGTAGTGACAGCATAGCAACAGCATTTTTAGTCAGCATCGACGTCAGTTAGGAGTGGCAGTCACCATAGCAACTGATGTTTCAAGAGTTGCTCAGGAACACTCGGGGTCGTAAAGTGTGATATGGACAAAGATTCTCGGCGCTGCGCAACAACTCTTCAGTGGCAAAGTGTAGCGACGAAGCCGCTCTCATCAGAAGTGTGAGTGGGCGAAACGTGAAAGTACATTAAGGAATAAAAATTAATTTGTTCCCAGTGAAAGAACCACCACCTACTTACAACTCTACATTCAGTTGCGGGCACGACAAGGATGCTGTGAACTTTTCATCTGGGAACGTCAGAGCGTAGCGATATTCAGAGGATGATCAGATTTGAAAAGAAAATTTTTTTCTGGCATGTGCAAGTTATCTTAGATTAGTTTTTGCCGTCACAGTTCTTTCAGTGATGACATCAGAATGACATTTGTAAAAGAATTGCTTAGTATTTTCCCAAAAGAGCAAATTAATTATCTTTCAGTTTCTGGTTACGGTGATTTTGCCTCTGTGATTGAGTAAGTTTGGTAAATTTGATATGAAAAAATATGTGTGGTGTTCGTGCACTTTTATAATACCTCAGACAAACTCCATTAAAATCTTTAGACACTCAGCGTTGCGAAGGCCAAAAAATTGTGTTTACTTTTGTAAATCTTTGTGAAGATAAGTTCAGTTAGAAACAAAATCTACAAAACAACTTGTTGAAACTGAATTGTGAAACCAACCTGACTACAATACACTTTTACGGAAGTTATAATTATTTTGTTAAGAAAGCAAAAGCATTAAATAAATGGACGAGCGAAGGTTGTTTTTTTTGGTTAATTGATGTTGGAAAAATAATTCCGAAGCCTTTTATATCAGAATTTTAAGCATAAGTTCACCTTAAAGTTTCGCAGCAAAGCATTACTCTTGCAAACCAACAACAGCATTTGCAGCCTGTGCCTTTTTTGATTGAAAGTAAAATAAGTCAATTATTTTTGACCTTCTATGAAAATTTTATTGATGCAAAAAACGACCACTTGACCTTTGCAAGATCTTAAACAAACAAAATGTATTTGTGGATTTTCAAACAAATGAGCGAACTTGGCTTTGTTGCTAAAGCATCACAAACATTCATCTTTGTAGTGATCAGTACACCGGACAACTGTTGCTTCTCTGGAACATGTATAAAATGAAAAGAACGTCTTAGAACTATACCATTTCAATTAGAATCCCATTGATATCGAGAAAATTTTTTTGCAATGTCCTGGTGCTCGCAAGTTTGAATGAATCACCGAATTTAATCAGAAAACCGCAGCTTTTGCTATTTTTTGCATTGTCAGGTATCGTTGTTAACGAGCAGTCTTGAAAGGAATTTTCAAAAAGTATTTGCCAATTGCCAGCAAAACAGTGTTGTTTTCAGTTTCAAATTACTGAAAGGTTTATCACCCGAGCCTATCCGCAAATTTTGTTGACAAGAATTCTATTTCACGTAACACTGCGCATCTTCAGCCCGAAATTTTTTTCAAATAGAATCTGAATAAGATTTTATTTGAATAAGGTTTCATGATTGACGATGCGTAGTGTTGCGTGAAATCGATTTCTCACCAACAAAATTTGCTGATTAATTCGACTGGTGACCTTTGTGGAAACTAGTTACTTGAATATAGATTTGTGCAAGTTTGGATCATTGCAAAGTTGTGAAAGCAGAGCTTAGTCGGCTGATTCCTCGAAAGCTTGCAGCAAGGTTTGAGCTGTAAATTGTTGTCTAAATCTTCCGGTGCACAGAATCTTGTTTAATTTCTCCTTCGTTCTCCTGTAAAGGGGACGCAGGCAAAAAGTATTTACTTTTCGGACAGCGACCTTTCTTGTGTTGCTAGTGCGTTTCGCAGCGCTTCTCAATTTAATCTTTCAAGCTGAGGCACATCACATCTCCTCCGAGAGGCCGTCGTGTCTCAGATCTGCACTAGTTCCAGCCAAGGAGCCATAAAAACAAAGTTATCAACATAATTTCGGTAAAAAAAAAATCGTTGGGAAAGAAGTCAATGAATGGCTGCGTTTGCGCAAGATTTAACAAATCGCTTTGCAAATCGATTCGCATCAAATTGGAATCGATTCGCATCATTCTATATGTACATACAAGTAAATATTCATATTTTCACCTTCATATTAAATAAATCCATTTCCGTGGGTATTTAGAATAACTCGAACCCTTGATACCACCCACCCGGCTGGACATAATTCCTGTGAAAATAACTTCATGGATCATCTGCATGGCACGTGGGCAAAACTCTTGCCGTGAAGTCAGTTGATAACAAAATAAACCAGTTTCTACAGCTGTGCAAGCAAAGGTGCGGTATTAAGTTCAGGTTGTAGTCGATTTGCTGGACTTCCTGTTCTTGAATGAACGTCGTCACTGAAGCGCTTCAACACCGGCAAGGCTGAACCCGCCAAGTCGGAGCCGATATGGTCGGATTTAAGGCCAAATATAATATTAAAGAGCAATCTTGAAACTCAAACGTGTCGAAGGACAGAAAGAAGTTCTTTATTTGCTAATAAAGTTGAGAAGTTAAAACGAAGTCGTGTGGATGAGGTTTCCAACTTGCCTTCCACTCCTTGTGTGGGTAGACCTCATTTTGTTTTTCACGCGTCAAATGAAAGACAAAGTTAAAGACAAAGCTGTCGCTAACGCAATACTCTTCAACAGATTCCAACCCCCCCACCTATAAACGAATGTACTTCGACTGCCACAAATTGTATTCCTTTAAAAACTTGCTTTTAATTTTCAAGTTTTTTCTTTCTATAATGACAATAGCGCGGTAAATAGTACCGGTAAAGAATAAACATTATTATATTACGAAATTTCTTAATCGACTTGCTTTACGTTTATTTACATATCATCGAGTAGTTATTATCTGATTAGCAAACGCTTTTCATATTATATTTAATAGGACTGATTTGCAAAGAAACATACGAGTGAGCCATAAGATGTATATAAGATGTAACCGAAGTTCCACGTTATGAGGTAATAATCATATCGTTTGTTGCTCAAATAATATCAGCGTCACGTGAAGGACATTTCCTGGCAAAGATCAATTCTAAATCACTGCAGATATTATTTACCGGGTATGCCCATGGACTGAGAAAAAGGAATAATTGCTAAGTACAGAAATTATCAAAAAATGTTATCCATGTATTAGATTATTTCCTTTTCACCAGGCACTGATGAGTGAATGAGGGCTCTTTGATTATTGCACTTATATCTTGTTTCTGTAGATTTTGATAAGGAAGGGCTTCTATATGCAGATGCATACAGATTTAATGTGATCAGGCTGTTTGAAGGAGTCCCCTCTCAAATCACAATGTGTGACAAGTTTTAACGCATTGTAATGTCCTCAAATACAATCATTTCAAACCATATGAAAGCTAAAGATAATCGACCAACCGGCCTCACATGGAAAATAAGTTTTGTCAGCCGTTCATTTTATATTGATATTTTCCTAGTACTTGTTTCAACCTTTCCCGGTCAGTGAGCATGTTTTTGGTTCTAACGACAAATCTTGATCTTTCAAAATTAAATTTCGTTTCCATTTTTGTTCAAAGATGCAATTTGTTTCCTCTGTTTCATGTGACGTTCTTCTTTCAGATTTACGTTTTTTATGGTAGTTTTCAGAAACAATCATAATCGTGATGTTGAACCCAAGAAAAGTTTTCCATTTAGTGATGTTTGCCAGTTTAGTTGGTAAGTATTCAAATACTTAATTCATGAGAAGTAATTTTGTAAGCTTCATGAATTTCATTCCGAATTAATTATTTGCCTAATCTGATAAATATTTCATCCTCCTAACAAGTATAAAAGCCTGCAACATCAACTGTTTCTTTTGTTTTCTAAGTGGTGTGCGTTTCGAGTTTCAAAATACGTTTGTGTGATGATCCTTCATTCCTCACTGAAGGAGGGAAATGACATTCAGAGACCAGTTAAACCGCTCTACTGTGCAGCAAACAAACGCACCTTCGCTTATTGTTCACCTGCTGCAAAACCATTTTCTTTCGTTCCTATTGCAGCCAATGTATGTCTGGTAGTTGTGGAACAGATACACAGCATTTTCGTAAAAAACGATGGGTAACGATGTGCATCTTCATCTAACTTTTTATCCACTAACTCCGAATGTCTGATGCTTTTCACAAATTTTCACTTTTAATGTAACGCTTCTGCGCATGACGGTGACAGAATGCAGTAGCGGTGCGTTGCTGGAGTGTTGGCAGCCATGGGCGTCGGAAGGATTTTTGCCAGTGGGAACCACTAGGGTATTTTTCCAAAATTTTTATGGAGGGGGGGGAAGTGATGAAATTTGTTTTCTCCCACTCGAAAGTAAGAAAATAACTTTTTTTGCTGAAAATTTCACAATCCAGAGGTAGCTTTCAGAGCATTGGACTGGATTTGGATTGGACTGGATCCGGACTATAGCAAATTTTGCTGAATTTGGATTGGAACCGGACTGGAAATCACTTCAAATTTTAGGATCCGGACACGAATTTGCACTTAGTTAAATGGATAAATAATGCGGCATTTTTGTTGTGAAAAGGCTGGATTTTTCAAATTTTTTGGACTTCCTTTGGACGTTTGTATTTCACTGGAATCAGAAGGCGGAAATCTGAAGGCAAAAATGCTCAGATAATCACCCCTTCCATAAAGCTTTTAGCCACTGTTCTAGCCTGTTTGTGGAACATTTTTGCAGGAGCGCAGAAATTATCATTTTCGGAAACAGAAATTGTTAGAAAGGCTAATCATTTTACTTCATCACAGGTTTGATGTGCATCACTGTCGCAAAAGCACAAGAAGAAGGAACTGAGGAAGGGGGGGAGACCGGTGGAGGGGGAGAACCCGATCAGGTGAGAATAAATTAACACAAAGCAAAGGCAGCAAACTACTTATGAAGGAATGAAGTTTGATATGAAGGATGCTGATCACGACGTGTTTCTTCATATCCTCCTGATCATGAATGAAAGCACCAATGAGTAATTAGGATGCGGTCACGGTTGACTGGCAACCGCACAGTCAAAGCAAAGGTGTAGTGTGCGGAGGTGATAAGCGTTGCTCCGGTTTCGTATAAACTCTATCGTTTCTCGTGTTGCGTACTAGATTTTGTTTCGATGGTCTTTGTGGTTCAGTGGCGTACGCAGAAAATTTTCATGGGGGGTTCATTCAGTGGCAGGGGCGGAGCTAGGGGGGTGCCAGGGGGGGCCACTGTCCCCCAAAATGTTGCCTGGCCCCCCCAGTGGCCCCCCCAAAATTTTCCGCGTGACGTCATGCCACTGCATTGAAGTCCTATACAGACCATTGACAGCTCCCCTTGTTGCAAAACTGGCCCCTCCAGTGGCCCCCCCAAATGAAAATGTCTGGCTCCGCCCTTGTTCAGTGGCATATGGTGGTCATTTGATTGCGGTGTGCGGCTGGACTGGCTACCGCACACCCCTGTTTGCAAGATCGAATCTTGCTAAACTACACAACATGGTTGCCAACCTGTCTTCACCAAAAGAAAGTCAGACCTTGTCCCAAAAAAGCCAGATAGCAGGTCTGAGGCATATACACGTAAAACATGTACAACCACACATAAAATAGACATTAAAACTCGTCAAACACATCGATATAACACAAGTCCAATCTTTAGAAGCATATTCTTTCCCCGTAATCACACTGTTGTGCATTTGTTTTTTATCAATAACATAGATCATTTTTAGGGCAACAGTAAAATTTTTGCAATATTCTGCGCACCCTGCATGGTGATAGACCCTCGTCGCAAGAGATTTGTAATGAATATGCAGCTCAGACAACGTTTTGCCAGAGCCAAGCCTATCCGACTGAAAATAGGCCAGAAAAAACCTGATTTTTCTGGCTTTTTTATTTCCAAAAAAGCCAAAGGTGTTCAAAAAAAGCCAAATTGGCAACCCTGCTACACAAGAATTGAGAATGCGCATAAAGTACTCAAGAAAACTTTCAATTTTTTGTTATGTATTGAAGTCCAGAAAAGTTAGTTTTCCTTTTCCCCTGCTGAGACATTATCAAATTCCTGAATGCTTCTATGTAAACTGCTGTTTTTGAGCTCGTGCAACAGTTCTATCATGCTATCGAATTTGGTAATGTAGTCAATACGGTCAGCGCTTGCGCTGATCAGCCATAGCAGACAAAATAAAGGCAATTATTTCGAATAAAGTGATCTATCGCGGAACACAATCTTAGCGTAGTGGACGAAAGGTCTGCAACAAGTGGTGAGGTGGTTTCTGGACGCATACGATAACCCTGATTCTCACCAAAACCTAATTATTACTTTTTGGCCAATTTACAATGCTCCTTGAAATTTGCATGCAAATTTATTCCGTGGTATTTGCATTTAGTCGACAAATTAACAAGCAAAAAGTATGCGAAAACATTTAATTTCCTTTGCGCAGGTAATAAAGATTTTGTAAAATATCAAACTCAAGGGTGGGGGTTTCACCCCAACCCCCCTTGCGGACGCCCTTGTTGTGGTTTAATAGTGAGGTAAACAAACTCTTAGTGTGAGGTAAACAAATGTGTTTTTAAGGTTCTTTTACAAAAAGCTTGAAAACGCAATCGCTTGTATTCTCACCACAAAACTTAACGTTTTCATATTTTCAGGTTAGTCCAGAGAGTATAACTTGTTACAGCTGCAATGCTACAGAAAGCTGTTCCTCGGGGCAAGAATCCGGGAACGGGAGTTCAACAACCGAATGTCAAAGTGGCCAGCACTGTTGGGTGAGTGTAGCATTGTTGGGCGAGTGCTGCATTGTTGGGTGAGTGCTGCATTGTTGGGTGAGTGCAGCATTGTTGGG
>Ga0210059_1006891_pt1 | contig 18147 bp, 10 predicted proteins | sample Ectturendosymbi2_FD_188042 | JGI IMG/M metagenome (GOLD analysis project Ga0210059, IMG submission 188042) | Ecteinascidia turbinata endosymbiont from Florida, USA - Sample 2 (SPAdes) (version 2) | ecosystem: Host-associated > Tunicates > Ascidians > Unclassified | place: Key West, Florida... | reverse complement strand
AATTTTTCTACAAATTGAGAAATTTTTCAAATATCTCTGTGGCCCACCTCAAAATGCTCCCATGGCCCACCAGTGGGCCATGGCCCACAGGTTGAGAACCATTGGTTTAGTTGGTGGCAAGACTTCAAGTTGGAACTCACAATTGCCGTTCGTACATAGCGTTAAACTTCATAGAATAGATGAACTTTGTCTCTGTCATGGTGTGGTTTGTCGAATGAATTAACACGAATGTAACCACTGTTCAATAAGTCATCAAGACGTGCAAGAGAGCGCAAAAGAACAGCTCACGAACCACGGTTGCCCTGGGTTTGCTCTCGCCACTTAACCTAATGGGGCAAGTGCTCGCTTAGAAGGGATGGATTTTGGTTCATTTGACAACATTTTGAACGACTGTGGAAGATAACGACCACTCCAGTAGAAAATACATCTATTGCCAACTGCGACATGCATGTTAAAAATTAGTGTTTCTTAAACAGATGGTTAGAATTTCAAACATTCAACTGGTTTTGGTAGCTTTTATTTCAAAGCGTGTGCTGTCGACAAACAAGTTTCCTATAGCTTAGTTTTCAACATGTTTTTCAGTCTGGCTACTTAATCCTTTATGGAACCCGCAGCTAAAAGGAGACAATGACGACCGGAAAATTCGTTTACGAAATTACTGCGGCTTTTCTCAACTACATTTCCATTGATTTTACACAGCTCCATAATTAAGGCGTATTTCAAAACTTTCAATCAGCATTTTTGATATGGCGAAAGAACCTTGCATTGTGATCGTTACATGAACCACATAATAATAAGCTGGACAGGCCCCAACAGGTGAGGGTCAAGACCTAGGTGCGGGGACGCCTCTTCTGCCTATCTGTAGGGATACATTTATTGTACAGCCGCAACAAGTACAAAATTCTGTGGATTTTTGTTATTTCACTCAGTCTTTTTGTCATAAGAAATTGTAAGGATATATTGTCACAGAAAGGTTGGGAGCCCCTGGCGTAGCGTTTCACATGCCCTCGTTTCAAATTTGCAGAAGCCCTGGTCAAATATTAAAACTGATACGATTTGGTAGCCTGCACTTAAGAGGCAACTGGGGGTTGGCCATTTACGGCGGTTCGTATGTGGTTAATTTGTTCAAACAGAAAGTTTTATCACAAAAAATCGATGATTTTGGTACCAAGGCAATGCGCAGCAGTATTTTTTTCATAGACTTTCTGATCATCTTCAATGCATAAATCGTCCATTCACATATGTATTCAGGAAAGATGTGTCTACACTCTCTCCCCGGTCAAAAAGCAACCCGTTTAGAAAAGAATGTTCTCAACGAAATATCACGCAAAGCAATTTCAACCGAACTACTTGACTGAAGGTTTGCGACGAGAGCTTCACAAGTGTTACACCTATCAACTGTTCCGTGGGGAGGGCTAAATGGCCTCATTTTGAAGCCCGAACACGGCCTGAGTCCGACATTATTTCTGAATCCCGATTTAGGCCCGAACGCCAAATTTACCAGTGAGCCAAGACAGTGGCAATTCTAAGGGGGCCTGGGTGGGCCATAGCCCCCCCAAATTTTTGCTTTGTCGCCTGCTTGGCCCCTCAATTTTTTATAAATTTCCCCTTCAAGTTCGTTTGGTTGACATGTACAGTAGATAACTTTCGCCCAGCAATATTTTTAACGATAATTTAGTAACCCTCTAGCCTGCGTTCAATATTTTCCAAATGCATGACAAGCTGTGTTGTTGTTTTTGACGGTCGGGAAACTAGAGTTGTTTATGGCGATGCACACAAGTAGTTGCTCAGATCCTGCGTGAAATTAACTCAGACTGCGGTCATGGTGTTGAAAAATTCATTTCGAAACTAAGACACAGTCGCAGAAATGGGAAGGTTGATCTTTAGTACATTTCTTTCCGCAGATTGTTGCTTGTCCCTGTAGCAAAAGATTTGTGAAAGCATTAAGATTATCTGGTTTCAGTTAATTTATACGAAATATCCTGGCTGCAGCATCGCGTTCTGCTGCCTTGTATATATGATTTCGAAACATCGTACATACGTGGTGTTAGATGCATAAAACGATTGTAGTTCTACGCTGATGTCATTTCGATTAGTGGCGAACAGGTCATTTACTTCGAAAGGCGTAGTGCGATTTTTGCTTTTGGGAGTGAGAATGTTGTCAGCCGCAGAGTTGCCAGATAACATTCGAGTAAAAAGTCAAACCACGTCCAAATTTTACAAATTTGACTTTTTTTGTAGACAGTTGGGGTCAAAAAAATTGTTTGTTTTTTTCTCAATACTTGGCTTTTTTGAAGGCAGTTGGCACATGCTATCAGATTGGTGTCTTCGCTTTTTAAATGTATTGCTGAAAAGTGTTAGTAGGATTTTTAGGCAGTACTTGGTGTATTTTCTCAAACGTTATCTGGCAACCAATAGAAAATTAAAGTTGTGGCATTTCTAGCAAACCACTGGAAAATGAAGAATGCTACAACTATATTCTTCTAAGATGTCCTACAATTAATAAAGAATTTTAAATTTCATGTTATTTGACAATTTGGCTGTTTTTGCCCGGTTTGGCTTCTTTTAGACGTGGTTTGACTTTTTTCTCGAAAGGTGTCTGGCAACACTACGGCTGACAACATTCTCACTCCCAAAGGCAAAAATTGCTCTGCGGCTTCCCAAGTAAATGACCTGTTCGCCACTAATCAAAATGACATGAGCATCGAACTACAATCGCTTTATGAATCTAACACCACATACGTAAGATGTGATGGTGCTGCAGTGAAGCTCTTTGTTTGAGATAGCCACTCGCATGCTTCATCGGGCTCTGAAAGATTCCTGGCCTTACTTTTGAGGTGTGAGAGAGTTGAGTAACCGCTTTAACATAAGTAGTTTGTTGCCAATGGCACAAGCACTTTCAAAGCTACCTTTGCTAACTGCGGGGAAGCACTGATTGCGTTTACCAGAAAGTATCTAACTGCATTAAATGGAAATTCATTTTAATTTTTCTACTGGGTTTCATTTCAACTGGATCTTCTTCATTCCACCATTGTCATCCGTAAAATTTAGGTCAAAAATAAATGGGTCTTGCATCCAACCGTGTGAAACAGAAATCCTGGCTGAATGTATCTGTGGAAGGACTGCCGTATTACACCTGCGAATGCTTTTATATTTTAATGATCATGGGTAAGGATATTTTTCCATTGGAAACTATATCAAGTTATAGAAAATTAGCATAGTTGCCTGATTAAATGAGTCAAATACAGCTTGAATGTTTATTAGTGAAGGCAGTGATTTTTTCCCTAGCTTTGATCATGTTCATCGGTCTTCTGTAATAAATCTTATTATTTTTTTTCAGATTTTTTTCAGTCTAAGAAGTTACTATTTTGCTAAAATTGCCATAAGTTGTACCGAAGGTTTTCAATTGAACGCTGTCTGTATCCAGAAATTATTGTTTGATTCTTTTTGTGCAGTTACGTAACAAAAGGCACAAGATTGCGGTCAGCAGTGTTGCCATTTTAGCTGATTTTCTGCTAAATCTTGCAAGATTTTCTCACTCGCAGCTGTAAAAATTTCAATCTAGCAGTTAGCTGTTTTCTACAGAATTTTACCAACTGTTTGGCAGGTTCAGCAGTTAACAAATTCCTGACCAAAACCTGTTCCAACGGTTTTTCAAGATGAAAACTTTACAGCACCTTCTTCATCAAAAAATATTCTCACCTTCTTCATAACGTTTTTGATTGGGTAACACCAGGACAAAGCACAACAAGCTGCCTGCAATTATGTGGAATTTTTATTATGATGCAAAGAAGTTGCTTCAAGATGCAATTGTATCATAACAACAAGTAATTAGATGGCTTGGTGAAGCCTAAATGATTTGCTTGTGTGCTTAGTGAATGCGTTAGCTTAAAAGGCAACATTGGTAGAATACATTTATATCCTTCGGCACGATATTTCCAAGTGGTTCAGTTGCGCTAGTAAGTAGTAATGTCTGGTAAAAAAACTTCTTGATAAACCAAAGCTACCAAAAGTTTCGACATTTATGGTTGCAAGATGCAGAACTTAAATGTTGGCTCAATGCCTATTCTGCTGATTCAAGAAAAGCCTTTTGCGAAGTTCGCAATAATGCAATCATAGCAAAATATTGTGAGCCTAAACCACATAACTGACAGCAAAAGCACTCAGATATGACAAAAGAACTTTTTCCATGCTTCCTAATGTAACACAAGTTTGAGTTACAAAGACAAGACTTAGAAAGTTGTAGGGCTGAAGCTATACGCAGATCGTTTATCGCTTAGCTTTGCTTTTACACAGCAGATCGTCATGAATTGTTCATGTTTTTATACAGTAGATCGTCATGAATTGTTCTATTATTTGAAAACATGCAACCATTTGAAAGAGATCGTCATGAACTGTGTGTCATACCAAAAAAAACGAGATAAGCTACAGTTACGTTGTTCAAAAAGTCAAAATGTTGACTGAGGATAGATTGAAAATTGTTGGCCGAAAATGCCGGCAAAGACCGGCATTTTCAGCCCATGCTTATTGAGAGCGGGTGCAAGACGAAAAATTAGTATAGGCCGATTGTATAACTTTATAGGTTTCTCATCACGTTAAAAATGACAGAGTTTTTAACAGAATTTCACTGGTTTTAGCTAAAAATTTGTGACAAGACCTATAGTAGAATCTAGCAGTTTTTGTGACACCATTTAGCAGATTTAGGTCACAAGCATCTCGCAACACTGGTGGTCAGCACAATACACTCAGACTGTCACATCGCGATGCGAATTGGATAGAGCATGCAGAGAGTAAAGCTAGAGGGTGCCTTGCCCACATACGTTTTGAATGAGCAGGTGTTGAGATGTTTTTTAAACTTGGGACCCGCGCTCTTGAAATGCTACAAGCCCCGCGTTACCTTAATCCGGCACTGGGTCGCACGAGGTCAGGCGCCGATTCACCATTAGGCTATGAAGGCTTAAGCTTGGGGCCCCCTACTTCGGGGGCCCAAAATGTTAGGAGTAAGGACAATTTCTAACATTTCTGTAAGAATTATTTTTGTTTTGGTTCAACGCACGTTTTTTTACTATGCCGCTAACAAAGGATCTCTACAGAAGAATGAGCGCGAAGGATTGAAGTAAATGACAACGAAAATTCTCTTTTTCTGGTGTTGCGAATTGATTATTGTTATATATAATGTTTGGAACAAAACGCCTGAATCAATTTTTAGGTTTCACGAGGCCAGTGTGGCACTCAATAAATTTTTATTGGGAGTGTGGCAGGCCCGTCGCCAGGATTTCGCAGCAAGGGGGGCCAGAAACCACAAAGGGGCAAATTTTTAAATATAATATTGGATGTATGCAGCAACCGGGGGTCAAACTGAAATGAGGGGACACATATTTTAAATGGAGGGGGGCACCACTGGCCGCCCCACTGGCGACGGCTTGGAGTGTGGTCACATTCAGCGCTGACTTTTTCGTTAGTTTCATTGTGACTCTTTTTATTCTTGACAGTGCCGTAGCAGCACAAATCTGCCCCTCCCAAATGCTTACAGGGGGCCCCACATGGTGATTCCTGAAAATATTTGGACATAACAGCACATCCCGAGGCCAAATGGTCTTAACAACAAAATATCCTAATGTTTTTTTTATTTCGCTCGTTGCAGACACAATTTCGACAGAGCCATCGCCAGAAAGTCTTCAGTGCCATCTAGTGTTACGACCGTAAAGCCCGAGTGGCAAGTGCGCAAAGCTTCACACTGTGGTGTGGCAGCAAGCAACAACAGAGATCATGCGCCGTAATCACTCTATTTTTGCTTGTTCGTGCCACATATACATGGGTGATGTTATTCGCGCACATCCCGTTCGTAGTGAATCACACACTCAACGCAACGCCAACGGAGAGGTTGCAACACTACTGTAGAATCTGTTTGGTTAAAAAAGGTGATGCGTCCTAAAATCAAAATTTCATTGGTTAAATAATCTATGAACGCTAATAATTCTGGCGTTGCGACAGCGTTCCTAACTACACTGGATGGCCGAAACATGGTTTAGTTGAGGTTTCGACATTAAGGTATTCTGGTAAAACGGCAGGGCCAGGAAAATCAAAAAATTTAAATAATAGAAATGGTAACCTTAAAATTATTGAAGTAAAGTTGATAAAGTTTGTCAGGGTTGCCAATTTACCGGATTTTCACCAGATATAGCGGGTTTTAATCCTGTCTAGCTGCAAAATAACTGGTCTGGCGGCCTACATCCACTAGATTCTAGCAGATAATTGGTCTAGCGGCCTATACAAATGATATTATTCAAGCGGATTCCAGCAGTTTTTGCAATTTTTCTAGCTTGAAAGGTGTTTCAGACTTGGCAACCCTGCCCTAGGCAAGATACATTCAAGCGCCCACCCTTCCTATACAAAGATACTTACACTACATATCATCACATTGTACGTTGCGTAAATAAGAACGAAGATTTTGTACTTAGAAAAGTTTATGAGATGAATAATATATGAAATTGAAATTAATAATAAAAGTATTGACCCTATTCAGCAAACCTGAAAAACTGCGTGAACGTGTCCTCCCTTTACTTTCATTATGCTTATTCACTTTCATTGGTGGACGTTCGTCACTTTGAGATTTACATAGTTGTACATTTATTGACTCTTTTTTGGCACCCTTTTGGCCTAGCGCCCTGGGCAGCCGCCTAGTTTGCCTAAATGTAGCACCGGCACTGATCAGGCGATGTTATTCTAAGTAACAGGGGCAGGTACTGCGCGGCTATAAATTACAGGACAGAGAAGGATACGGACTGACAAAAACTTCACTGACTTCTAGTGTTACATCAGGGTTTTTTTAAGGAAAATGTTAGGTACCCGGTATGGGCCCGTAGGGACACGATCTCTCTGTTTCTAGGGACCCGCTGACAATTTTCACACATTCTAGGGGCCCGATGATAATTTTCTATGATTCTAGGGACCAGATTTTCAATTCTGGGCACTCGAATCGTGTTACTAAAACACTTTCAAAATACCCTGGTTTCATATTTAAATTTGGAGGGTTGAAATTTTGTTTGAAGGATAAGCTCTGAAATTTTGGGTCCTTGGTGACAGCGTGGCCCCAATTGGGGGAATGGACGGAGGCTGACACGACTCTGGTTCCTGAAATCGAGGGAATTCATAACAAAGTAATGTGTTTATGACTTGGAACAAGTTGTTCAGTGAATGTAGTCAGCACGTGTAGTGCTGCTTTGTATGACATCAGTCATCGCAAACATTAAAAGGGCCCCCAAATTAAAATAGCCTAGGGCCCCGAAATGAAATTTCGCTCATGCATGAGGTAATTCGCTGGTAAGACAAACCCAGTCGACCCGCATAACTCATGGTCAACCTCGGTTGCTCATACTTAGTTTGTAAAATAATTTTTAGTCAAAGGAATCATATGGACAAAAAAAGGTACAAGATAGTTATGAAGAATAACGTGATTTCATGTCTCAACTTAACTTACATATGTTGCATGTAGCAATACCATTGATGTAACAAAATGCAAATTTTTTATTATAATACCAGTTGTTTGACAAAATTCCCACCTGTTTCAAAATATCGGAGATATCTTTATTACCCCCATTTTTTGAGGTTTCCGTTGAAACTCTGCGCAGAATTGAAATCACTGGTACCATTGTATCCGTCGATACTACTACTGAATATATTGGCAGAGTTGTCACCATCAGCCAAAAATGGACCAGCAGCAATAATATTACCGTGGTCATAGGGGAAGGCCGTTGTGGAACCAATTTCCATTACAAAGATAAAAGCCAGGCAGAGAAGCAGGAATGTTGCAGTCTTCACGCTGGTTGCTGGTGTTGATCACCCTTCAGCGCTGCTACTGCAAAGGTTGCGACTATTCAGCTCGAGTGAGAGAAGCAATGCTTCTGACTGCTTTATATAGGACTTCTCGCTCGGCATGTAGCGTGTCAGCATTGGTGACCTTTTCCCCGCTTTGTGTAGATAAATGACGGATAAGAGGCGTCAACGAAATTGCAGTGGATATGTCTGTAGTGCAGCGAGCATTTATACCTCTCAAAAGTTTATTTCAGCCAAACAATGGTATGCTAACTCCTCCTTCGGCATGCTAGTGCAAATCCGGTAGCAATCTGCTGATTTTTGTGGTAGATGTTTTGCATTTCTTCTGATATCACCGAGCTCAAAAAACTAAGTCCTTGCTTTTGCAGAAGTATTATCATTGACAATCCCCTTTCCGACATAAATGAATCTGTCTAAACATTGCTCTACCAGCAAATAGATAGTTTTTCAATGAAAATTTGCTATATTACCCTTTATTACACAGTATAATGCAACATGCTTTAGGCCATTTTTCTGCAGTGCAGCTGCAATTTTCAGAGCAGGCGTTTGCAACCTTTTCCACGGGCGGACCACTTTTGAATTTTGGAAAGTTATTGCGGGTCGCATCAATTTTTATTGGATGAAACTTCACTCATTCTATTCTTACAAAATTAGTTTAAGTGATCACTCAACAGATATGGAGTAAATGGTGCAATTTTCTCTGTTTCAAACTACCAACCACATGTCGGCAACAGGCTTATTGAAAAACTGTGAATTAGATAAGACATATGAAAGGTTACCACCTGCAGAAGCGAAATTCCTGACAGAATCAATGGCTACTTTTCGCAACAACAAACAAGCGCTATACGGAATTTTAGTATGTTCTTACAACTACCAATATACCGCAAAACAGCATCACTACCATGCAAAATTATTGTAGACACTGGAAGCAGCCAAAGAAGCACAAGTTGAAACTCTCAACCTTCACAGTACATGCTCATTGTTTCAAGTTAAAAGGTAAATTGCTAACAGACAAACTTCCGACATCAGAGCATTTTCAAAGTTATTTCGCCGTCACAAACAACCATGTATCGTGACTGTGAGATAATTCTACGATCTGTAGTGGTACTGCAGTGCATTTTGCTTGTCTGCAATGTTGAGAACCGTGCTGTTGATAATATTTCGTGAGAAATAATAACCAACAGAGATACCAGAATTTGCTGGAAGTGGCATGAAGTAATGCTACTATATGACATAAGAGTGCATTTGAAAACAACATCTCGGGATACTGAGCATGTTACAAACTTCCATAAACAATATCAAAATTTTGCAGAGAATTGCCACACTCCATTGCATCGTACTTTAAAAGATTAATTAAATCACGGTAACGTGGGTGAAACGGGCAAAGAAAAACGGACGTGGCGGCTGGATCTGGTCAAGAAAAGTGTTGATGTGTTAAAATTGAAATAGCATATATGACATAAATGTTATAGTAAGTAAGGTAGCCTGTACTTTAGTGAGAGCAAAATATTTTTCTCAAAATTTCAGCCACCCCTAAAAAAAATCCTGCGTGCCCACCTGACAGATATTGTAATTATTTTGCAAGTCCCCCTGGAATTCTGACATAACAATGCATTTGTTGCGACTTCTGATGTAATCACTGTGTTTTACCCACTGCTGGACGACTGAATTGTAGGCTAGGCGTGGTAAGGCAAGAAACGTGGTTTCCAGTACGTAGTTTGGTAAATGTGCTCAATGCATTATGTATATAAGTGTTTTCACTTTATGATATTCTCAAACTTGACTCTACTGTAGTTATTAATGTATCTATCAACTCGTCATGCCTATTGCCTAAGGTTAAACAACCAAATCCAAGTTCAAAGTACTGTTACATACTGCATGGATATGCTTCTGAGCTTAACTCAACACCTAAGGGTAAATTATTTTGCAAATTCTGTAACTGCTTAGTGAGAAGTGACAAATGGCTAATGGTGGAAACACATTGCCGCATTGCAAAGCATCAAAGAGGTTCGTTTCATGAAACTCAAAGCAGCCAGACATTTGTTAAACATGCCATACCAGACTTTTGCAGCTACTTTTTGTTTCATTTCAACAGAACAAAGATTTTAAAACTATCAGTTTGATTTCTAATATTCTATATGAATATGCTTTGTAGTACGCATTTCAGTTGAAAACGCAAGAATTTGATAGGTTAAAGAAAAATAAAACTTTGTAAGTAATAAAGTCAACCTTTGAAGTTTTTAGGTCAAAACGTGGTTGCCCTAATAATGTCATTTAGATTTTCGGAAACGTTTAGCCAATATTTTTCCATCACCTGCCAAAACAAAAACGCTCAAAAAGTGAACAATGCTTGTTCATAGCATTAGCCAAAAGTTCTTGCATTAACCAAAAGTTCAAAATAATATTAAACCCCTTCATCAGTGCATTGAACGGCAAAATGTATGGATTGGGATTAATGCAGCAATTTCTACACGTCACGAAAAAACAGGTGGACCTATTTATACCACACATACATCGTTTGCATTTGGTTCAATAAAGTATTGCGATTATGCAACAGCCTGTGTTGATCATATCGAGCTGCAAAAAAATAAGCTAAGTATATAAGGTCAACAATACAATTTGGAATAAGAAGTCTCAGCCATCTATGCGCATGAACTTGCCTCAATAAACCAAGAGTTGCAAAGAACTGCAGGAGCTAAGGGATGATACTGCGATCAAATTAAGTAGGTTACAATATACAGAAAAATTTCCTTCATACCCGATAAAAATGCCACTCAATGCCGCAGTGTTTATAAATCAAAATGCAGATTCAAACTTTCCTGCGGTTAACTCGCAGAGTATGATTTTTTCGATATAGTTATGTTGGGGAAGGATGCAGTGGGTCGGTGTTATCCATTCTGTTACAGTAAGAAAAAGACATTCTTGCAAGTCATTCTGATTGCGCAGTGGTGGTTTCAGCAATAAACTTTTTTAATATCTGTGGCTTAAAAGATAAGATGAATTGATTTAACAGAGACATGCTCATGGTCTCCTCATGCGATGTTTGTTGTAGAGAAAACTCACGCGGTATTTGCTAATTTTTCTCAGACAAACAGGAAATACTTTGGAGGTCGTCCAGCAAGGTTTAGTGTTGACTTGTTTTGTTCTGTGGAATTTGAAGAACGACGATTTATCGATAAAGATTGCAGACAAGCCATATGTAGCTTCAGGCAAATATCACGCTGCATATCTCAAATTTTGACCGTTAATCCCTTGTGAGCATTGTCGGGCATGGACAAAACGTTTCCTCGTAGCTTTAAACGAAATTTTGCAGTATCCAACGGCATTTGCTTTTCTACATCAAAACGGTTCGTTTGAACAAATGCTAAGCTATGTGCTTAATTCATTACAAGTAAAAATGAATTAGGTTGTCAATAAATTTTACAAACTTATTTCAGATACAAGTGTTCACTGTAAAATTCAAGATGTAACTTTTACAAAACATTTCAGTAAATAATTTTAAACTTCCATCTTGCATCAAACAGTTCGGATTAAACTCAGTTCAACAAGGACATTTCTCTGAAAAAGTTTTTGGTCTCTATTAGTAAAATATGGAGATTACAACTTACACTGCGCAGATTTAGGGTTTGCTTTATACGAATCACAATTGTTCTCTTTCATGTGCGTTTGTTTGTTTATGTCGATACTATCTTGGATTTCAATGTTTACTGCGTAAACTTATCTAGCGAATTTTTCAACTATTTAAAAGTGCCCTGCTCGAGTAACCGAAAAAAACTAGAACCATTGGTTTCTTATGCCAACATGATTGACAATATTTCAAAAGTTTTAGGAATACAGGCGCGATTTTCAACATCTAAGCCATTATTCTCTATCTCATTTGACCCAATCAAACAAACTTACTGCATGCCAAAACACATTTTTTCAAAAACAAACATATTTTCACTCAAAAATGTGGGAGATACACATGACAAAGACAGTAAAAAGGCAGGAAAAACACAGTAATTCCGCCAGAGGTTTTGTTGACTGTCGGTCGAAGATCGAAATTGTATTCTGCTCAAAGCTTGTGGTTCTACATGCAACATAAGTAAGTTAAGTTGAGACATGAAATCACGTTATTCTTCATAACTGACTTGTACCGTTTGTGACCATATGACTCCTTTGACTAAAAATTCTTTTACAAACTAAGTATGAGCAACCGAGGTGGACCATGAGTTATGCGGGTCGACTGGGTTTGTCTTATCAGCGAATTACCTCGTGAGGCGACCAATTACGAAACTTACTCGTGCATAAAACGTCAATCATTGAAAGCTCTATTGGTTGCTGTAAGGTTTTGAGGAATCAGCCGACTGGTGCCCTGCTTTCATTATTTGCGATGAATAAACCTTACATATACCTATATTCAAACACTTAGCCTCCACAAAAGTGGGGTTGAACAGTTCCTATGCTCAATGAAGCGTCGGTTAGTGTTGAAATTCAAGTGAACGCAATTATTTTAGAACGACGTGTTTTATAGTATCAAGTATCGCAGCTTGTGCTGTGGTTTGTTACCCACTGCAAATAATTGGAGATTGTACTAAATACTGAGCTCTCAAATGTCAAAGACATTTAGAGAAAATTTTCATTAGAGCTGTTGATGCCTACTTTGTAGGCAAAAATATCTATTTGAATAAGAGCTGATGATGCCTACTTTGTAGGCGAAATATGTACTCTGTAGGGTCTCAGTGTCGGATTCTGAGCTGAGAAAGGATTTCGTTCCTGGGACAGCAATCAGAGAAAACTGCGACATCAACACTGTGCAGGAAGCAGGTTGCGAGCTTCTTTTTCCCGATGCTCGAAAGCAGTAAAAATGTACTTGTTCGTTCCTTTTCTACATCCATGTATGCATCAACATTATGGTGTGGTTTCAGGACGGCACACATCCACAGATTGCGGGTTGCTTATTATTTTGGTTGCAGGGCTCTAAACCACCTGTCGTGGCAAGCGAGTGTTGTTAGTCATAAGATTCAATGTGAAGCTCCTACCTTTGAGGCCATATTGAGAAAAAATATGCACCTGTTTCTTGAACGGTGCAAAAAGCCTAACAAAGTATGGTTGCGCGCTTTGATGCAGTCAGATTGTTTACATTTGTCCTTATTCTTCGAACACTATAACCGTAGTTTACTTTGTGACTGAGTGCCCGGACGTTACAGTGTTTGTTCATTTGAGGACGTGTGCAGGCCACAACGCATTCGTACTTCACCTGGCCCTGGCCAGGGTTGGATTCTAATTCTACCATGCGATTTTCGTGTCCTACTCTGAACGTAGTGTTGTACCAATTGCAACGAGCTAGCGAACAACTGTGTTAAGAAAGTGTCTGTAAGGTAAGGTTGTGCGAAGTGTGTGTCTGTAATCCTGTGGTCCTACCCAGACGCCATTACAAAACATTCGTGTCTGTTATTATCAATCGATTGCGTTGTGCAGACAGCGTGTGCTTGTGTTCTGTGTACTTCGTGTCTTGTGCAAAGATTTAAATAAATAAATAAAATTCAATAAATTTTAGTTGCATTTGAAGTTAGGTTTGAAGTTCCACTGAAAGCAAAATTAGAAAAAGACCTAACTTCAGGTTTTTAATTGGTTGGTGTTTTGATATAGTCACAGGTGGGCTTTCGACATGGAAGGTCGACCGTAGGCCAGGTTACCCAGCTGGTACAGGACATCGAGGATAGTTTTCGGCTAAGAAGAAGGCAAGAGCTGTGTTTGTCGATATCACAGCAGCCTACCACACTGTATAGCATTGGAGCCTTACCTGCAAGCTGCTGCGATTGCTACCTGATAGACACGTGATCCGCGTATTCATTGAGATGGTTGGCAATTCCAGCTTCACCCTCACCACCGGAAATGGCAAACGGAGCAGGTTGCGACGCCTCAAGAACAGCGTCCCACAGGGATCTGTCCTGGTTGGCACCCCTTCTCTTCAACGTCTACACCTCTGAACTGCCAAGCACTGTCTCCAGAAAGTATGCATGCGCTAACGACCTAGCAATTATGCATGCTGATGGAGATTGGCAGGCAGTGGAAGGGATGCTGAGCAAGGACATGGCAAATGTAGGTGAATACCTCCGGACCTCCTGGAAGCTAAAGCTCAGCACTACAAAATCGGTGTCGGCAGCCTTCCATCTTAACATCGCTGCGATTAGGAATATCCGTCAAAAGTTGTTATTAAGTTTAGCTTAATTATTATTCGCCGTGAACTGTCACAAATCCCTCCATCTGTATGTGTTATTATTAGCAAAATTGCCTTGAAACAAGGCTTCACATAGACTTCGACAGAGCATCGCCAAACCATTGTTTTGCAGACAAAACACGTCATAGTCCGTTATCATGTGTTTTATAAACTTTGGTTCGTAACTGAAGTAAAAGAGTGGAACCAAGTGCCTTCTGTTGAAAACATACGTAGGATTTTCGTAACAATGTTGACAAGTAAAATTACTTACAGTTATCCGTAAGTTGTACAACGTGCTTATCATGTTTTTCAGTCAGTTCAAGTATTTTACTGTGCTTGTTGACGCGCTGACGTTTTGACGCGTGCTGTCAACAAATTGTGAAATGTGCGTACAGGTAGGCTTGTTTATTCAAAATTAAGTATCTCGGTGAATTCTTGCTCGTTTTTCCTTAAATTTTCGGGAAAGATGCGTGTGAACATGTCAAACACTTTAGGGAATTTTCTTGGCAAAACAACTTGTGTGAAAAAGGTTATTGTGTTTTAGACAAAAACTTCTTACACACATCTGTAAAGACTAAGTATTGTAGCCTAGGGCCCCGAAATGAAACTTCGCCCTTGCATGAGGTAATTCCATTCGCTGATACGACAAACCCAGTCGACCTTCATAACTCATGGTCAATCTCGGTTGCTCATACTTAGTTTGTAAAAGAATTTTTAGTCAAAGGAATCATATGGACAGAAACGGTACAAGTTTACATATGTTGCATGTAGAACCACAAGCTCTGTGCAGAATACAATTTCGATCTTCAATCGACAGTCAACAAAACCTTTGGCAGAATTACTGTGTTTTTCCTAAAATTTTGCTGTCGTTATCATGCGTACCTCCCACATTTTTGAGTGAAAATATGTTTGTTTTTGAAACAATGTGTTTTGGCATGCAGTAGGTTTGTTTGATTGGGTCAAATGAGATTGAGAATAATTGCTTAGATGTTGAAAATCGCGCCTGTATTCCTAAAACTTTTGGCATTTTTTGATCATGTTGGCATAAGAAACCAATAGTTCTAGTTGTTTTCAGTTACTCGAGCAGGGCACTTTTTAATCGTTGAAAAATTCGTTAGATAAGTTTCATGCAGTAAACTTTGAAATCCAAGATAGTATCGACATAAACAAAGAAACGCACATGAAAGAGAACAATTGTGATTGATATAAAGCAAAGTCTAAATCTGCGCAGTGTAAGTTGTAATCTCCATATTTTACTAATAGAGACCAAAAAATTAAAAACTCGTTCAGAGAAATGTCCTTGTTGAACTGAGTTTAATCCGAACTGTTTGATGCAAGATGGAAGTTTAAAATTATTTACTGAAATGTTTTGTAAAAGTTACATCTTGAATTTTACAGTGAACACTTGTATCTGAAATAAGTTTGTAAAATTTATTGACAACCTAATTCATTTTTACTTGTAATGAATTAAGCACATAGCTTAGCATTTGTTCAAACGAACCGTTTTGATGTAGAAAAGCAAATGCCGTTGGATACTGCAAAATTTCGTTTAAAGCTACGAGGAAACGTTTTGTCCATGCCCGACAATGCTCACAAGGGATTAACGGTCAAAATTTGAGATATGCAGCGTGATATTTGCCTGAAGCTACATATGGCTTGTCTGCAATCTTTATCGATAAATCGTCGTTCTTCAAATTCCACGGAACAAAACAAGTCAACAATAAACCTTGCAGGACGACCTCCAAAGTATTTCCTGTTTGTCTGAGAAAAATCAGCAAATACCGCGTGAGTTTTCTCTACAACAATCATCGGATGTGGTGACCATGAGCATGTCTTTGTTAAAACCGCACAAGAGGTACTGTGCAAAACATTTGTCAATTTTTAAGATTCATTTCACGTGAGCAGAATCCGTATAACTACAGTGTCATTCAATATTGTAATCATGGCAGGAGGAATGTATCTTATTTGTAGAGCCTAAATTGTTGACAAACATTAGCTTTCAGTCGAGTTCTTTGCTACTCGTCATACTTTTCTATCTATTCAAAATATGCATGTGATGTCATAAGAAGGATCTGTTGCTTGCAAACAAAGTAAATTCATGGTTTATTTGCCAAGCGTTACATGAAACACTGTGGACATCTGTGCTTGGATCTAACATCCATGTAATCAAATAATTGCATTTTTTCACAAATATTCGATCTGTCTGATCATTATAACTTGAAAATTGTCTAATTTCTTAATTTTTCTCTGAAACGAAATATCTTTGGCAAGGAGTTTTTCAATTAACAAAAATTTTAGCATGAAAGAGTTTTACCACATGATACACGCTTGTTTCATCTCGAATTTGTCATTGCGAAACAACGTAAAATGTTGTTAGTTGAATTGATTGGCTTATGGCATCTGTAAACCTATCGTATTCAAACAAAATGTGATGGAACGCACTAACATGCCTCTCTCTTTCTTGCTCTTCTGTAAATCAAATTATCTTATTTTTTAAGCCGCTGGTATTAAAAAATGTTCTTTGCTGAAACCACCACTGCGCAATCAGAATGACTTGCAAGAATGTCTTTATCTTACTGTAACAGAATGGATAAAACCGACCCACTGCATCCTTCCCCAACATAACTATATCGACAAAATCATACTCTGCGAGTTAACCGTAGGAAAGTTTGAATTTGCATTTTGATTTATAAACACTGGGGCATTGAGTGGCATTTTTGTCGGTTATGAAGGAAATTTTTCTGTATATTGTAACCTACTTAATTTGATCGCAGAATCATCCCTTAGCTCCTGCAGTTCTTTGCAACTCTTGGTTTATTGAGGCAAGTTCATGCGCATAGATGGCTGAGACTTCTTATTCCAAATTGTATTGTTAACCTTATATACTTGGCTTATTTTTCTGCAGCTCGATATGATCAACACAAGCTGTTGCATAATCGCAACACTTTATTAAACCAAATGCAAACGATGTATGTGTGGTATGAATAGGTTCACCTGTTTTTCCGTGACGTGTAGAAATTGCTGCATTAATCCCAATCCATACATTTTGCCGTTCAATGCACTGATGAAGGGGTTTAATATTATTTGAACTTTTGGTTAATGCAAGAACTTTTGGCTAACGCTATGAAAAGCACTGTTCACTTTTTGAGCGTTTTTGTTTTGGTAGGTGATGGGAAAATGTTGGCTAAACGTTTCCGAAAATCTAGGTGACATTATTAGGACTTAAAAATTTAAAAAGTTGACTTCATAATTAACAAAATTTTACTTTACTTCAACCTATCAATTTCTTGCGTTTTCAACTGAAATGCGTACTACAAAGCATATTCATATAGAATATTAGAAATCAAACTGATAGGTTTAAAGTCTTTGTTCTGTTGAAATGAAACAAAAAGTAGCTGCAAAAGTCTGGTATGGCATGTTTAACAAATGTCTGGCTGCTTTCAGTTTCATGAAAGGAACCTCTCTGATGCTTTGCAATGCGGTAATGTGTTTCCACCATTAGCCATTTGTCACCTCTCAATAAGCAGTTACAGAATTTGCAAAATAATTTACCCTTAGGTGTTGAGGTAAGCTCAGAAGCATATTCATGCAGTATACAACAGTACTTTGAACTTGGATTTGGTTGTTTAATCTTAGGCAATAGGCACGCTGTGTTGATAGATACATTAATAACTACAGTAGAGTCAAGTCTGAGAATATCATAAAGTGAAAACACTAATATACATAATGCATTGAGCACATTTACCATACCAAGTACTGTAAAGCATGTTTCTTGCCTATACCACGCCTAACCTACTGTTCAGTCGTCCAGCAGTGGGTAAAACAAAGTGATTACATCAGAAGTCGCAACAAATGCATTATTATATCAGAATTCCAAGGAATGGGCTGAAGATGCCCTATGGCGAAATCAACTTCCATTAAATAACATCAATGCGTGCTGATTTTTGCTACTTGTGCAGCGTGCACAGACAGTGCTTAAGTCAATTCCAAGGAATCTTGCAAAATAATATCAATATCTGTTGTTGTGACTTAAATTAGTTGTTAATCACGAAAAAAACTCTGCTGCAAGAAACTTCTGACCTAATGGTGAATTTCAACTTTTGTTTGGC
>Ga0210059_1006890_pt1 | contig 18148 bp, 16 predicted proteins | sample Ectturendosymbi2_FD_188042 | JGI IMG/M metagenome (GOLD analysis project Ga0210059, IMG submission 188042) | Ecteinascidia turbinata endosymbiont from Florida, USA - Sample 2 (SPAdes) (version 2) | ecosystem: Host-associated > Tunicates > Ascidians > Unclassified | place: Key West, Florida... | reverse complement strand
TTTTTGTTTACACTAATCAACTATTGTGCCACTGTTTTTCATTTGCCCTAATGTTCGCTAATGGTTGGTTTGCTTCATGCCATGACTTTTATGTTGCTTCTGCTTGTTGGCTGAGTCATATGAAACAATAACCATTGACCATTGCATTGGTTTTCATGAATCGCCATTATTCGTATCTTATATTTCAATAAAGCATTCACAATATTCTAGAATATTGTATTTGCCCAATTCTGAATATTTCAGAAATCCGCGAATATCGTTCATGATTGTGGTTGTGCATTTCAACGATGAATTAACAAAACAGGACATTTTCCAAAAAATTTCCGTCACCTGGTGGAACAGTAATAGCGAAGTTTCAGTGAAAACGTTTTGAATCGCATCAGACCTAATAGTTCGACCGCAATTGGATATTTTTTCCTCGCTTTGTCGTCTGAAGCTCATTCTCACATGACTCCATAGAAAATGTAGTTGCAAAGTGTTCTCAGAAATCCAAGCAACAGTTTTGAAGGCTACGCTTATTGGCTCAAGGTGACTTGAACAGTTCAGCAACTGAGTAGCAAAAAGCGAAGAAAACCAAGATCCATCATCGCAAACAACGCGTTCGGGGCTGCAAAGCTTGAAGCAGTGGAATATTTTGATGCTGGTTCGGAAAGCATGTCGGAAAGTCGACTTGCAGGCCCGTGAAAAGCGCAGTGAGCTGTCTTACAAAAATTATGCAACGTTTTTCAAGAGCAGTGGCATGGTTGACGTATTTCTGCAACGTACTAGGCATGTTGCCCTCCAGCACGCCTTAGGCCATTAGTCCCCAATTCATTTACTCCTGTAGGCGTACTCCTAAAACGTTTTTCTGGCCTCGCACCTCCCATCAATCAAGAACGAGCTTTCAGACGTTCAGAAAGGAATTTGAATTTTGCAATATATAAAGAAAATGAAACGTACGACTGACGTTTCTCACACCACCCGTATTTTATTTCATTGTGTATCGTCTTCACTCCAACACACAAGGCGCTGGACTTCAAACATGCATCGAAGTCACAAGGTACACACAAATACATGAAAGAACACGAGGATATGTACGCAGGCCCGTAGCCACGGGGGAGCATTCGGTGGCAGTGCCCCCCAAAAGTTTCTTTTGTTTCCCCCAAATGTTGTTGCGCCCAGAAAAATTTATTTTATATTGTTTTAAATTTTGTTGCGCCTAGAAAAATTTGTTATTGTGAATAATGTTCAAAATATTGAGTGTAGAAAAAGATGATGAACCCCAGCTGGTGATGGCATATCGAAGATGTGAATACACTATACTATAATACACTGTTTTTAAGGATTTGAATGGAAGATAGTGCCTGAGTGTACAAATTATACCTGACGCTTTAGAAACTTGTTTTTTAACCAGAGTTGTATGAGGTTTCCAAATTAATTTATCATCAATTATAACTCCAAGGTACTTGACACATTCAGTTCTTGAAAGCAGGTGGTTGTTAATTTGAACATTGAAATTTGTGTCTATGTATTCGTTTTGTTTTGTAAATAGCATGTACTGCGTTTTATTGTAATTTAAAGATAATTTATTGTACTTCAGCCAGTTGTCAACACTTTCAAGTTCTTGACTTACTTTTGTTGTTAGCTCATGTATTGAGTTTGCTGATAGTGAAAGAACCGTATCATCTGCAAAAAGAATGGTTTTAAAATTTGAGACTATTGGTAAATCATTTACGTACAACAGGAACAGGAGAGGCCCTAATGTAGAGCACTGTGGCACGTCACAAGTAATTTTGGCAATTTCAGATCTACTATCATTAATTACTACATAGTATGAACGGTTTTCTAAATACTTTTTTAGTAATGATAGAGGTAAACCCTTTATCCCATATTGAATATCTAGTTTATGAAGTAGTATATCATGATTGACTGTATCAAAAGCTTTGGCAAGATCCAAAAATATAGAAAAAGTTACTTTTCCTTTGTCTATATTTTGCGTAAGAAAATTTTGTAAATCATTAATGGCCAGTTCTGTGGACAACCCTCTCCTGAAACCACATTGGAAGTCTGTCAAAAGTTTATTGTGTTCTAGGTAACTGTATAATCTATCATGAAGAAGTTTTTCAAACACTTTATTAATTGGAGGAAGCACTTTACCCTTCATGTCCCGCGTCCGCCAAAATTTTTACGCGGATTTTAAACCCTTTAAAAGCTATAACTTGCCAGCTACTGTAGCTACAGAGCTGTTCAAACCATCCACGGATTCAGCAAGTCTTCTAGTTTCGATTTTAAAAACAGTTGTTTGATTTGGGTGGGGGATTTTCTCTTTGTGACGTCACAAAGAAAGCAGGTTTTTGAATTTTTGACCCAATTTAACTGGCCCTGGACGCTAATCCAATCAGCCATTTTTATGGCTCAAAATTCTTTTGGAAACTAGACGATCGTCCGCGTCTATAGAGTCCTTGATTGACTTTCTAGCATGTCTAGAACAAAAGTTATGGCCCAAAAACCCCGTTGTACTCAAATTCCAAAAACTGCCGAAAAGGCATGAGTCTCCCACTGACGGCATTTTTACCAGAGACAAACTGCCGCGAGCTATCGATCGAGAGCTATTCGAGGCGCTCGAGAAAGACTCGTGAAGCCTTGTAGTTTGCACTAAAAAAAGCCTTTTGAGGTTTGGGTTCGGGGTTTTCGGTGGGTGTCGTTAGAAAAAGGGTAGGTTTTGCTATTTTTTGGTTATTCTTTTATGACGTGATCACTCGGACAATGAGCCGAAATAGTGGCTCAAAATTTGGTTGGATTCTAAGCTGGAATATGAAGCTTTAGAGGCCTAGATCGATTCCTGGCGTTTCTGGTCCCCAAGTTATGGCCGAAAGACCCCTAATCTTGTAAGGATTCCCTAGGGAATTACTGGGGATTCCCCTAATTATTTTATTGCTTGTTTTTCCATAACGTTTGAACCAGAAATGCTAGAAAGTCCATCAAACCCTCTAAAGACTCGTATTGTGGCCTAGAATCCAAAAAAACTTTGAGCCACAAAATCTGATGGATTGTTCGACTCCCAGGATATGACGTCATCATCCAAATGTAAACAAAATATGCATAAACATTCTCTTCATTATGTAAACATCAACAAAAAACCCGAGACCTCAAGCTAAAAAATTTTTTTGCAATCTAAACTACAAGTCTTCACGAGTCTTTTGAAGGCTTGAACAGCTCTCTAGCCTATTCTAACGGCGAGTTATGGCCATATACAAAGGGGGTGCTATTCAAGCCCTGGTTTCGTTTTGCAGGGGTAGAAATTTTGACCACTTTTTGTTTTTTGTGGCGTAATTTTTTATCCAGATATGCTAGAAAGTCAGTCAAGGGCTCTAAAGACTCGTAGGATAGCCTAGTTTCTAAAAAAACTTGAGCGAAACAATTGTCTCATTGGATTGGCGTCCAGGGCCGCGTAAACTAGGCCCAAACTAGGCCAATAAAATGAAAATGACACCCCCACTTGTGATGTCCTCCTCCTGAGAACCATAAACCCAAAACGAAACATTTTTCTTTCAATTTCAACTAGCAGACTTGCTGAATCCGTAGATGGTTTGAACAGCTTTCTAGCTCAATCGGCTGGCGAGTTATAGCGTTGCAAACCCTGCGCAAAAATTTTGGCGATTGCGGGACTTAAAGTGTTGATGAGTGGTTTCACGACATTCAAGTCGTATTTAGAAACTTTTATAATTGTAATGATTAAAAACAATAGCAACTAAATCAATCAAACAACAACTAGCGACTTGGACCATGTGGGGTAAGTTGAACCATGGTTCGATTTGAATGGTTCAACTTACCCCGAAGGAGAATCTCAACTTTGAAGTTAATTTATGTCAAAGCACTAATGTCCAGCTGTACAACACAAGGTGATGAACTCTGATGGACCTACGCCTGGAAGAAATATCGACATCAAACAAATATACCTTTCCCACTATGAATTATGAAACGGCAAAGCACATTTCCAGTTTTTCACTTTGAGCGCGCAAAAGCACTTCCAACCTCGCAGCTTTCTGCACCAAGCAACTTCGGATCTGAGTCATAAACCAGAATGCATTCCTAACAGGCTCCAAACCATGGGTGTCGCGCATCAGTCTCTGGACCGGTTCATTTAGCTAAAACAGGGGTGGTTCAACTTACCCACCGGTTCAACATACCCCGTTCTCCTCTACAGGCTACCAGGTTACCTTATCGCGCTTCCTCCATTTGGTTCCTCCAATTAATCAAAAAAAAACAAATCGTGCTTCTGTTTTGGAAGATTTTATGACAGCCGCTTCAGACGCTGTAGCAAAAGCATTTTGATTTGAAAAGCTGCAAGCTCAAAGCGAATACTCAAAACGATTCATTGACAGAAAGGCCTCAGTAGCGAAACATCTTTATGGTTATGATTACTCAGTGATGAACTCAAAATGTTTAGTGGTGGAATGGAAAATGATTTGGCAAAACATGTGAAGGAACTATCAAAAAGGTTTTTATCAACAAAGGCGGTTGGGGCGATCGCTTCCCCTAAAACCTTCGAAAGTAACTTTATTCATCATGATTTTGTGCAATTCGGAAAACAGCATTGATAATTCAATTCAATGAAGTCGCGAGATTTACGCTAAAACTGTCAATTTAAATTTGTGTAACGGGTTATATATTCGATTTCTCGAAATACGCCCATTCGTACGCCTGCCTTCGCTGCAGCAAAATGTGGAATGACAGTTGGGCCTGTCACCGTCACGTAAGAAGTTGTAATTTTGATGTGCGTTATAAGTATCCCGGCGGTATATATCAAAATCCAAAAACATTTCATGAAAAGCTTCACGATCACGGTGTTGTTGTACCTGCACATGACAGATACTGTCCATATTGCTCTACATTCGATTACGAAAGTTTCATGGATAAAAGCAATTTACCCCAAAACACCGACAAAACCACATGGCTCGCCTTGCATCGCCCGCTGTCTGTAAGTGTTTGCAGCAACGTCCCGGGCTTTCAAACACCTGTCTGTTTCGTTAATGACACAGGCGATGATGAAGACTTAGTTCTTCGCATGCTTCAATATCTTGAAAAAATCGCCTTAACAGCATATCAACTACTTAATAACAAATTTCAGTATGTGTTCGCTCTTCAAGAACACGCCAATCCTGTTTTAACAGAACTTATAAACACATTTGACGCTTTCCTTAAAGAACACATCATCCTCGGCTTCAATTCGGGTAAATACGACTTAAATGTCGTGAAACCACTCATCATAAAGCACTTGAGGCCAAGAATCTCTTTCACAATTTTAAAAAACAATCATTTTATGTGCTTGAAAACTGACATCTTCAAATTTCTTGATATAAAAAACTACATTGCTCCTGGCTTTTCATCCAAAAAGTTTATCAAAGCGTATGGTGCATCACAATCCAAGTTTTACTTTCCTTATGAGTGGTTTGATTCTTTAGAAAAGTTAAAGCATGAAAAACTTCCACCCTATGAGGCTTTTTACAGTTCTCTGAAGAAGAAGCGTATCTCTGCTGAAAAGTACCAACTTCGCCAGCGTATGTGGGAGGAATGTGGTTGGAAATCGATGCGAGACATGCTGGTGTACTACAACAATCTTGATGTAGAACCTTTTCTCACAGCTGTGGAAACTGCAGCGAGTTTCTACAAAGAAAGACACATTGACATGATGAAGGATGGAATTTCACTTCCAGGGTTGACACTCAGGTACACGTTTTCAAACATTCCTAAGGGTTACTATTTTACAATAATCAACAGATCAGACGCTGATTTGCATTGGCTTTTCAAAGAACACATTGTGGGCGGTCCCGCAATAATTGTCCATCGTTTTCATGAAAAAGATGTAACCTTTCTTCGGCAACACACGAACAACCAGGATTCTCGTCCTTGCAAAAAAATATTAGGGTACGACGCTAACGCGTTGTATTTATCAGCAATCATGCAGGAGTTGCCTGCCAAACATTACATAAGGTACAAAGAGGAAGATAATTATAAACCTCATCCATGGCAAAAATAGGCTTTCTCGCTTTGGAGTGGCTTAGTTGGTTAGAAATATCCAACCAAATCGAAATCCAACACGCTTTTAACAAAGGTGAAAAAGTAATCGGTTCCAGGCAGATCCCGGTAGATGGGTTTTGCGAAGAAACAAAAACAATTTACCAGTTCTTCGGCTGTTACTGGCATGGTCATCAGTGCGCACTAAACGTAGATAAACACGGCAATATGAAAACTTTAAACCAAGTAAACGGAAAGCTAATGTCCACTTTGCGCAAAGATACTGAAGACATAACCATCTATCTGCGTGATGAGGGTTATGCAGTGGTTACAATACACGAGTGTCAATGGCTTAATCACAAATCAAAAGTGGTGTCATTGAGGAGGTACTTAAAAAAACTGTCAAGATTGTCCGACCTCGACACAACCGTAACCAGCAATCAATCTTGAACGGCATTCTAACTGATGAATTGTTTGGGTTGCTGTTGTGCGACATTCACACCCCCAATCATTTGAAAGAACACATTTCCGAATTCTGTCCAATCTTTAAAAACGCTCTGGTCTCCGCAAATGATGTTGGCCCTCACATGAGAGCATACGCGGAAAGTCATAACATTTTTCGCAAACCTATTAAAAGTCTTATTTCCAGTTACTTCGGAGAGAAAGTATTTTTGATCACCCCTCTTGTCCAATGGTATTTGCAACACGTTTTACAGGTTACTCGAATTTATCAGTTTGTCGAGTACCAACCAAGCAAAAGCTTCGAGGCTTTTGGACAGAGCGTTTCTGACGCGAGGCGAGCAGGAGATGCAGACCCTTCCAAGTCAATTCTTGCAGAATCTTCAAAGCTTATGGGCAACTCCAGTTATGGTAAGACAATTACAGACAAGTGCAAGCACAGAGTTGTAAGTTATTGCAACGATGAAGCAGTGAATGATGCCATCAACAGCAAACGTTTTACCCAGTTGAATGTTCTTTCAAACGACTTGGATGAGGTAAGTCTTTCAAAGAAACTGTCAGACTAGATTTTCCACTTCAAATTGGGTTCTTTGTCTACGGTTACGCAAAACTAAGGATGCTCCAATTCTACTACGATTTTCTTGATTACCTCGATAGGAAATCGTTTGCATTAATGGAAATGGACACTGATTCTTGTTATTTTGCATGCGCGACGTCGTCTCTTGAAGAGGCTGTTAAAATTGAAAAACGAACACATTTCTACAACAATTTACATCTTTGGCTTCCAGCACAAGCTTGCGATAAACACCGGCGTGATTTCATTGCGAACAAAGTTCGCGGGCTTTCCTGGTCTCCTCAACCGTGTTGCTTAGAGCGCCAACGATATGACAAACGTACACCAGGTCTTTTCAAGCTCGAGTGGAGCGAGGATGGGATGGTGTGTTTATGTCTTAAAGCATATTTTTGTCTGTCTTCCAGGGACCCCAATGTTCAAGGGGGTGGTAACAAACAAACTTCCAAAGGTTTAAATAAACACCACAACCGTTTCACTTGTTCAGGAACTAACACCGCGTTTCCTGTTAAAAACAACCAAATTTACACTTATGCTCAGACGAGAACCGCTTTATCCTATTTGTATGTGAAGCGTCGCGTACATGAAGACGGTGTTACCACTGCTCCTTTGCATTTGTGAATGATTTCGCGAGTTTCGCCGAAAAATACTGATTGTCATAAATGGACAGAATCAGCTTACCAGCGTTTCATTAAGCTAGAGAACTGCGTTATTTTATTTGAAGCGTCGTGTTGCCATTACGCCTTTGCATTTGTGAATGATTTCGCCTTTTGCAAAATGTCTTTTGAACATTTAGGGTGTTTTTCTTAAGGGAAATGCACAGTATAGATCAACAAGAGTTCATTTAAGCAGACAGAATAGGTTATAAATAATTGATATTTCGACGCGGAGTGAATAGTTTTACTGCCAACCAAACCAAACAGGACAGGTTAAACAACATTGAAATTATCAATTATGAAGGTGTTTCTCCTTTGAAAGCAATACCCAGCATAAGCTGACCAGGAGTTCATTTAACAAAGGGGATAGGTTCAGCAAAAAACATTACAATTCCGACGCGAAAGGAATAGTCTTACTTCCAGCAAAACCCAGTGGTCAGCATGAGGGGTTAACTTCTAGCTGACAGCCACAAAATCTTCTGGTAACAGTACGACAGAACCACAACCGCTAGGTGGCAGCCCAAGCCTTGTAACATTTCTGCAGACTCGCCGCGACCACTGCGTCCGAGGGGAGTGCAAGTTACCCCCGAATTGCTGACCGCCCAGGTCTTGTTGGTAGATTTAGGCAATCTCTGACAGGCTCAAAACTTCTAGCGACAGTACGACGTACATAACCGCAACCGCTAGGTGGCAGCCCAACTTCTGTAATGTTTCTGCAGACTCACCGCGACTACTCTGTCCGAGGGGTGCAAGTTACCCCCCGCGTGCTGACGTCCAAGTCTTGTTGGTAGACTTGGGCAAATGCTAGCCTCATAACGTTGCTGAAAGTGCGACAAATGCTGACAGGCTCAAAACTTCTAGCGACAGTACGACGTACAAAACCATAACCGCTAGGTGACAGCCCAAGGCTTGTAACATTTCTGCAGACACACCACGACCACTGCATTCGAGGGGTTGTGCAAGTTCCCCGCATGCTGACCGTCCAGGGTTGGTTGGTAGACTTAGGCAAATGACAGCTTCATAACGTTGCTGACAGTACGACAAAACCACAACTGCCAGATGACAAGCCAAGGCTTGTAAGGTTTCTGAAGGGTTGCCGCGCTGATCCCGTCCGAGGGAGTGCAAGTTTTTACCACATGCTGACAGACCGGGTGTTGACAGTTACAGGTTCGCCGCCTATCAAAGTCCCTAACAAGGCCTGAAAACCACTTCCTTTACAACTTACGTCAATACTCTCGTTGTTGTCTTTTGCCAGCTTGGTTTGCCTGATGACTTGCGCTAAACCGGTGAGGAAGGTCACTGGGTTGCCAAACAAGAGGCTGGGAAAATCAAGTTGTTCAGTAATGATCATCTCGTCTTGATCCGGTGGGACACCAGCGGCATGCGGAAATGGAGCGGCACCAACAATAGATCTGCTTGTGTACGATCTACTCCTACTGTCGTTTTCGGAAGAGGGTGAAAAGCGGATTGTGAAACCATATTCGTAACGGGAGGACTTCTGGCAATTCTATGTGCTTTACAGGCACCAGCATAGGACAGTTTCGCCTCTGTTTTTAGTTTAAGGATTTCAGTTTCCCGTTTGTATCTCGGGCAGATTTTATCATTCGCGGAGTGACCGCCTCCACAGTTGGGACATTTGAGCAGCAGCGCTGCACTCGCTATACTTATGTTCGCCATCGCAAATTGAGCAGCGCAGTTTCCCTCGGCAATGGCCATCGACATGCCCATAGCGGTTACACTTAAAACACCGTAAAGGTCTCGGAACATACTGTTTCACGCGGAAAAACAAGTGTCCAATTTTCACCTCACCATGGAGGTCAGCAGTAGTGAACTGCAGAAAAACAGATTTAGAATCCTTCAACTCAGAAGAATCACTACTTTTGAAACGAAAACGTTTCACAAATTTAACCCCTTGACTTGCAAGGCATGGCACGAGATCGTCTGTGGAGATATCTAAAGTTACGATAAAGATAACGCCCCGTGCGCCTAACGGTCGCATCGAACCAGCCGCTATCTCGACCGAGACGGCACCATCTGTCAGCTTCGTGCATTGTAAAAGCGTAGTCATCTGCTACACACTGCAACATTTCACAATCAGATTGCCATTTCTCAACGGAGTGCAACCCTTGTACGAGCCTATGCACTTTTCAAGGCAGTTATGATTAAACACAGGGCTATAAGCTTCTAACTCTCTGTCTGTCTTTCTTTCTAAAACAACCGGGAGCAAATCCACGGCTTTGTTCTGTTTGCTGCAACTTTCACCGGAGCCAGCAGTTGAATCGGTTTTCGATTTTCGCTTTCTCAGGGCTCGGAAAGATTGAGCATCCCTATAATACTCCGACGTGTCTAGGTCATCGTCGTCCATCTCTGGGCGCGAAGCGCACCCGCCTTCAAAACTTCGAGCACGTTCGTGGAAAATAATGGAATATCTCCACCCTAATAAGAAAACAACTCACGCCAAAGGACAAGCGGAAAATGGAAAATTAACGCCGAGACGAATTCACACGGCAATAAGCTCTCTACGCGGACAAATGCTTTTCACCAACTCTTTCACCAGCGACAACAACCAACTCTCCATGTAACCAAAGCTTCCTAATGAACACACAGGCCTTTTAAGGTCTGCATGCCGTCAACGGCTGTCGGCTGCAGGCTGTTTTCTCCAAAAAGTTGACTGCCGCAATTAGTATCGACGAGGCGCGGTACTGTTAACAGTGCTGGTTATAAGAGTGTGACGAAAGCAGAGTTTGACTTGGTATATTTGTACCAACTTGAAGGAAGTTAGTTTTGGTCATCTGCAAAATTTGCAGTTAGTTTGTTGAATTTTCAGCTGGCAGTCGAATTAATAAAAAAAACGAATAGAAAACCGACAACTTCCGACTGCAGTACACAGTGCCGCAGGCTACTGCGTTCGCAAGGTCTGCTGAAGGGCCACGGCACTAGTTAAGCTCTGTACATGAGCAAATCATAGCAAGCTTTCAGAAAGACGTTTTGTGATTGGAAAAAGTGCAGAGATGTGAAATTGTGTCGACAAGTTTCATTTACGATGTTGCTGCCATGTTTAGTCGTTGAGTTAATGTTCCACTTCATAGCCTAATAATGCCGTACAAATGCTTTGTGCCTCGTTATGTTACAGTGTGTTTTACTTATTCCTACGATTTTCTAGTATTCGCTTCTTTTTTTAAATCACTGCACCAAATTCCTGCAGGTTTTTGCACAGAAGTGGTAATCACGTTTTGTAATGTTACAGCACCGTAAGAAATATAAATTGGCAATTTCTTTGAGCTCTTGAACAGGGGTGTAGCGCTAAAACGCCATTCCCACACCAAATAAAAAGGAAGACTACACCAGATAGTTTGATAAAGTGAGCATTCGCCTCCAAAAATTTCCACACTGGATCTTCCTGTTTCATTATAGTGCTACGGTGCTATACAAGAGATAACTTGTCATTTATTCATTGATGGTGCTCCAGGCGCTACACGTAGAATTTGAAATGAAAAATCTAAATATTCAAGTAACGTTACTAGTGCAAAAAGGTGTCCGGGAACCAGGGGCGTTACGAGGTTAGATGGCGCCCGGGGCGAAAAGCAAGTTGGCGCCCTCATGTTCGAACTTGAGGTTTTTCGGAAGCAAATGTGCTGTATTGAAGAAAGTACTTGTGGTATTATTGGGACTTTTCAGCGCCTCCCGCAGTGATTCAGGGCCCGGGGAATTGTCCCCCCTTTCCCCGCTCGTTACGCCCCTGGGGGGAACGAAAAGGTGTGGGAATGCCGTTCAGTGGCGATTCTAAGGGGGGGGCTGGGTGAGCCATGGCCCCCCAGATTTTTGCTTGGCCCCCCCAGTTTTTTTCTTAATTTCCTGTTTAAGTTCGTTTGGTTGACATATGCAGCGTTGCCAAATTCGTTTTGTAAAAATACCAGCCATTTTGTTAACAGCGCCATATCTGAGCTGTGTCGTAATTCGTAAGCAGCACAGGGAAAACAGAGACAATCAGTATTGTTAAGCCACAATTAATAATTTGCCCTATTTTGGCTGATTCGTTACATTTCGGTGTGTGTGTGTGACGTGACAATCGCACCAAGGATTGCGTCAACAGCAGCAAATAAACTTCGCTGAAGAAACTGTCCTGACAAGATTCACTACAAGAGTCATTATGATTTGAGAAATTCTGCGTTAGTTCCTTTTGAAGTTACGGCAAATTATTTTATTTTCACAATACCGGCTTCAGACACTGATTTTCAAAATACCGGCCTTTGCTAAATTAGCAGTAAAATACCGGCAAGGCCGGTGAAATACCGGCCATCTGACAACCTCAGACATATGCAGTAGATAACTTTCTTCCAGCATTATTTTAAACGATAATTTAGAAACCCTCTAACCTGTATTCAGTATTTCTCAAATGCATGATAAGTTGCGTTGTTTTTGACGGTTGGGTAGCTAGAGTTGTTTATGACGACATGCACCAGTACTGTAGTAGATGCTCGCATCCTGCGTGAAATTTAGTCAGACCGCGATCGTGGTGTGGAAAAACTCATTTCGAAACTAAGAAATAGGCGCAGAAATGGGAAGATTGATCTTTCGTGCATTTCAGTGTGAGATGGAACTGGATTATATAACTGTCAGCAGATTGTTGCTTGGCCCAGTAGTAAATGCTTGTGAAAGCATTAAGAATTGGTTTCAGTTAATTTATCTCAATTTATCCTGGATGCAATATTGCGTTCTGCTGCCTTGTGTATGACTTCGAAACATCTTACGTAAGTGGTTCGTAACTACAGTTTTAACTCTACCCACACATGTCTTGCAACCTCAGAATTTTGTACGGATTTTCTGTGATGATTCGGACGCAATTTTTCGCGTATTTCAGCTCTTTTCCCAGGAGATCAAATATTTCTATCAGAAAAACACTTGAGAAAAATCGAAAATCATATTCATTTAGTGAAAATTATTTAAAATATGAAAAAACTTTGGCAAAGACTTTGCTGCGGAAGGCGTCGAAGCTGCCTATATCGCTCGAACAATTTTTACTTTTTTATAGCTACTTAAAACGCTGCGTTTGGTTGTTACTGGTAGCTGTAACTCTTCCCATCACCAACGCTTCATGCGAGAGAAGTTTTTCAAAGATGAAATTACTGAAAAAATTTCCCAGAACTTCCATGACCAGTGAAATATTGGGTAGTGTTGATCTCGGTGGCGTATCTAGGGTATGGCAGGCATGGCACATGCCATGGGCGCCACTTTGAGAGGGGCCCAAAAACTGCTTGGCAAAATTAGAATCTTCATTTACAGTTTCTTTAACCACTATTTTGCGCCCCATGCATTCATAAACTGCAAAGCTGCATCAACGCCGCGTCCTCACCTAAAGCATTACGTCGGGCGTGTTGCGCTAGCACCACTAAGCATTATGACAAAATTGCGGTATTGTGACATAACACGAGGGTCAGACATTGCGACAGAACAAGAACGCTCGCTTGCCATGTCCACGATGCCTCGTCCTTCTCACGCTGTAAGAAAGGATAAGTTAGTCCGTACTGCTGCATTTCAGGCAAGTAGATATTAGTCAGAATCTGGTTGAGATGAGTTTAAGTCCGTGGCTGTGAGAATCTGACTGTTATGCAAATAATTGCTGTGGAGGTCGTACAGATTCAGAAATTACTTGAACAGCTGCGGCCCACTCCGACTTTATGGAACTTCTTCGACGGCCACTAGTGCCCTATAAATAGGCTGAATACAATGCCCCAGTCCATAAAGTAAGGTTGAGAACATTAGTTAGTCGAAAAATTAGCAGTTAGTATCGTTGCCGTACCAGTTGAGCAAAGCATGTTAATTCATGCAAGAGATTTGTTAGTCTTGTTCAGAGCTAGCTTTTTCTGTCCAAATATGGCTTTCTGTTCGATGTCCAAGGTCTTGTAAAAAGGTTCTGACCGTGAAAAACTAAAATCTGCGTGTGACAATTTAGAAGCTGTTCACAGTTCATTTGTAAATGGCTAGCAATTATACGAGAAGATTCTAGATTGCAAAATACTGGTTTCAAGTCGTGTAAGTTAAAATTATCACATACTGAAGTCCTGAGATTCTTCGAATTGCTTTGCAAATAATGCTGACGATGGCAGTTATATTCATTGCAAGCTGCGAACGATCTTTCAGTAAACTGAAACTGGTCCTTCGTACCTCAGGGCCTCATTAATTAGCAAAAAATCAGGCAGGTTGTGTGATCTAGCTTTGATGAGAATAAAAAGAGAATAAACAGCGAAAGCTTACTTTGATGAAATAATAAACGACTTTACTTCGATCAAGGCACGGATAAAGTTGTTTTAATTACCATTTTTGTGTAATTTAACTGGAAAAGGCTGGATATATTTGTATCATTGGAATTGTGTTTTTCGAACACAAGTGATAAATGACTTGCATTAAATAATTTATTTTATAATTCAAATCAAATTTGTTCCGTTTAAAAAATTGTCGTTTGCAGTTGCAATATGCTGTTTGATTATTTTGTAAGATATACAATTTTGTCGAGCAACAGTACCTGGACCTATAAGCTTCGATAACGTTGGTATTTAAGTGTTTTAAAATTCAACATAGCAAGAATAAATGAGCATAGAAATATGTTGTAGACGTTATAGATAATTTATATTTTGTTTGCAGAAAAATTTAAAGCAAAAATAAAAGCAAATATTTTCTGTTTTAAAAAATTTGTTTTCTTGATGGTTGATCTTACGTAAAAACTGTGCCTACATCTCATATTTAAATAATTAGAAAGGGCGCACATTTAAATTTTGCCATGGGCGCCAGCTTACATATAGATACGCCACTGGTTGATCTACTTTCAGTTGAAAGGGTACGAGCTGAAAAAATAGATTTTGATGATTTCGTTGATGAATTTGACAGTTGACATGACAATCGAAGGATTAAGTTACACTGAGTTGATAATGATATAAAATTCTAACGTAGCCTGTGCAGGGATCTGTGTGTGAATTATGTTGCTCATTGTCTATTTGTCTGAATCTTTTTTGGTTTAGAGCTAGTGCGTGTTTCGCGTATGGCAAGACAGTCATAAATCAACGCAGGGTTGAAAAGCCAGCTTTTGAGGATCAGTCAGAGGAAAATACAGTGTGAATAATTAAATGAGCGACTTTGTTGGGAATATTCTGCAAAATAAGTTTTACGCCTACGGTTACATCTTGCTATCACGTACATGCCGATGCACACTTATCTGTGGCGCTGCTATGCTACTTAGATGCAACTGGTGCCGAAACCTCGATGCTGTTCAACTGCAAACTGCAGGGGTGGGCAATTATTTTTTATGCTCAGGGGCCACTTTGAGAAGGCCGCATTTAGCGGAGGGTCGTGCCTTCTTATGAGAGTAGAAGCAAGTATCGGTTTATAGCCTCAGAACTAATATATACTATGAGAAGTTGGAGGAACATTCAGATTTGAATATTTTCCTGAATGTTTCTGCAGGCCACTGAAAACGTTGTGTCGAGTCACATTTGTCCCGCGGACCGCTATTTGCCCACCCCTGGCATACTGCATTGAATAGTCCTCACCCTATCCACGCTGCACACTCGCAATAGTAGTTGCATAACATTGTTATGGTTACACCACAATCACAAAATGTCCATAAACTTCCACAAAAACGGATTAGTCAGTAGTCACCAAACCGTTGGAAGATGGTTTATTTTTATGTGCTTTGTAATAAGAATATTTTGATAAAAACTAGTTGGCTATCAACAGCCAGCTTGTCTCTGTATCATGATGGAATTCGTGGTTGGAACCATTTCGCTTTCATGTCAATTGTGTTCACTTTCTAAAGCTGCTTTCGTTCAAGTGAAGCCGGCACAATTGTGTACGGAAAACGGTATTTCGATTTACATGTGCAGTGCTGTGGAAGTTGTATGGTTAGCATAGAATTTTCGACATAGCAGTACACGTGTGTGATTGCATCTACAATGGCGTTTAGGTGTCTCTAGTGATTAATAACGCTAGTTCATCTTTTTAATGATATTCACAAGCCTATGTTGGGTTTGATAGGGTTAATCATAGCAACTTAATCTTCAAAACAATGAAGAATCACCATGCAAGGTAGATATTTATGTTGCCCCCCGAACTTTTTCCTTGGCCCCGCACTGGCCCCCCCACTTTTTTCATTCTAGAATCGCCACTAATGCCGTTCCCACCTCACTACACCCCTGCCTTTGAATAAGCAGCGTGACATCACGTTTATATGTTATGTCAACGAAAAAGTGAAATACTTGTGGCATTGCGACCAGACTCTTGTGTTTTTAATTGGTAAAATTCATCTTCAACCGTTTTTTAATATTTATGCGTTTGAATCGCTCTCGTGGTCCATATCACAAGGGTGATCGAATAACACAAGAATACAATTTTAAAGGTGGTAACGTTGTTGCATCTGCTATCTACAAAAGAAAAGGAGCAGCGAAATCGGCGTTTTTCAATGATTGGTAGTGTCCTGTCTAAGTATGAAGATGCATTGCATGTCCTGCCTACTTACAATCTAAGGAACTAATAAGGTTCTCGAAGGAACAACATTTCTGTCCTTGCGGAAAACAAACGCTATCAACCAAAAAGCAATGCCATTGTTTGAAATGCCTCTCAAACTTTATCCCATCTGTGCGATCTATCTCGTCCCATGTTTTTCTTGTTGGATTCCGTGCAGATTTAAGTGCATCAGGAATAACTGGTTAAAGCAAAAGTCTGCGTAAAAGTGCATCATGTACATCCCTCTGTGCAATGTGAGAAGGTAGGCTACTGTCTGACAACTGCGACATTACCCGTTGCGAATTCAATTCATACCCAACTTCCCAAGCTAGTTTCAATGCATCGGAGCAAGTTATTAGTCCCCGCTATCAGAAATTTTTTAATAGGAAATAGATTTCACTTAATTCTATGAACCTTCAATACTGAACCGCTAAGCAACACTTGCGGGTGAAATGCTGAAATGCTAAAAAATCAGGGCAGAGAAAGCAAGAAAACTCAAGACTAAAATGAATAAAGCACAACACAAAGTGCAAGCTGCGGCAAGTGAAAGCAAGCAAATACGTCCCTCTCAAGTAACTGCTTTAGCCAAAAGAAAAAACTATTGACGTCAATTGCGGAGTAACAAAAGCACAGCCACGCAAGCACAAATTCAATGAACATCCAAATGGGTACAAAAATTGTTTGGCACGAGGGAGGAACTTGCTTTCGATATCAGTTTGTTCATGTAACCATGTGTATTCGCAGGTATCCAAAGCGTCAAAGCTGGGTTGTTCTACAAAACGAGCAGTGTTAGAGTCATAAATAATGTTTTATCTAGGACGCCATGAAGAGGAAGCACTGCATAGTGCCACGGTAAGTCCATCTGGTAGCTATAATCCCTCTTATCTGGTTTGTTCCAAGATCATCGGTGTGCTAATCATCTGATGAAGAATTTGTTTGCTGTTTGAACAACTCAATGCATATCACACAAGTCGCAACATAAATAATACCACAGTTTGCACATGTCAGCTTTTGATTCAGCATGGAAGTTTTATTCTTTGACAGGATTTGTAAAACAGTTGGAACCATCCATGGATTTGTTGTTTCTCCATGGCAGCCACAAAGTGCACACAGTACTTGCAAAGCTATGAACAACCTTTGGTTTGTTTTTGTGTCTTATTGCAAGATGCTTGTTAGTTACTGTCCAGTTGTGGTGGGTCTTTGTGGGTAATCACTGCCTTCGTATTTGAGCGTTTTTCTTTGATGTAGAGTTATCAGGTGGGGAGATGATGTATCCCAAAGCTGTGGTTCTTCTTTCTTGTCACATTTTGGGGAGGGTAGTATTTCTTCCCATTTAAATGCCATTGCCATGAAAGCAGGGCTGTGGAGTCGGAAGTCCCGTCATCCGACTCCGACTCCTGGCAATTTCGATTATCCGACTCCAACTCCGACTCCGAACCGACTCCGACCTTCAGCTGTATTAGTTACTTAAAGTGACAATTCTTTTCAGATGAATTCATAAACCCTACTTGCACTTTCCAGGAATACGGAAACTTGTTTTAAATCGATGTAAATGCACGTTCATCTCTCCTTTTGCAAAATACGATCAAGCAGAAGTTAGTCTTGAAATTTTACAGAAAAAAGTAATCATCTAAAAAAACACAATAAAAATTATTAGAGAAGGCTGATAAATAATCGACTTTAAAGCAGATACCTTGCAAACGATATCAGTAAACAAATAATATTGCAAAATGTATGCATTCTACCGGTGAGCATGTGCACATATTGCGCAACGCGATTGATAAACTCGCTCGGGCATACTCTCTCAAATGACTTCATTGAAACAACTTTTTACGGTCGAATGCTGTCAAGCTTCAGCTCTGTTGAACGTACATGTGTCGCTATATTTTTCCTTAGATGGCCAAATGAACATGTTACAAGTAAGCTCTTATACAGGTCAAAATCCACAAACTACCAACCAAGAAAGTAA
>Ga0210059_1006888_pt1 | contig 18149 bp, 10 predicted proteins | sample Ectturendosymbi2_FD_188042 | JGI IMG/M metagenome (GOLD analysis project Ga0210059, IMG submission 188042) | Ecteinascidia turbinata endosymbiont from Florida, USA - Sample 2 (SPAdes) (version 2) | ecosystem: Host-associated > Tunicates > Ascidians > Unclassified | place: Key West, Florida... | reverse complement strand
GAAACTCTGGTGAATGGTCTTCCATAAACTGAATAATGTGTGGTTGTAATTTGAAATAAATAGCTTTTTAATCAAAGTCACAATTGAAATTTTCATGGGTACACATCTTTTTGGGTCACCCCGTACCATTTGTATTTTCTTAGATGCTTACAACGTTCGCAAGCACAGCAACAAAAATTTTGCACCCGTGAAAAAACAAACTTTTCGTTGAACAAAAAATGGACAACAACGTTGAATAAAAATCGCCAGTTTGCCTACTAAGCGATGCCAATCGTGAGCAACATAATCTACGTGATTACAGATATCCACTGTTGCTTTTCAAGTAACATAATCAGTTGTTGCGCTCAGTAACCGATTTAAATATAGGCCAAATAGGCCATGACCTAGGGCCCCGCGCTTTTGGGAGCCCCGCGCAACTCTTTCCTATGACGACTCAATACTACGTAAAAATTTGCTAAATTGCGCAGAGGCATAACTTCACAATTTACCTTTAAACGGGCGGAAATGCAAATGTCTACTCTATAGGCTCTTATCAGTACAGTAGCAACACGACAATACTGTGCATCTGGGCGTGAGAGAGATGCAAGCCGTCATTTTTAAAGGGGTTACAAAAAAATAATGAAAAAAACGGCACTTAATTGATGTTCAATTTTCCACTGACAAAATGCTCGCAACATTGTGTTATGGGTCGCTTCGACCACAACATGGTTGGTTTAGAAAATGGTGAAAGCAACGGTAAACCAACATTAAAACAATAACCTGTGTAAATAGTCAATCAGGAGATTGGATGGAAACCGTCAATGACAAAATGAATTGTGTATTAATTATGTACTATGGTAATGTTTTGCAAAAAGTTATAGTGCGTTTAGGGAATTGAGTAATGTGTATTGCTACGTATTTAATGTATGTGGGAAAATACAATCTTTGCGGGGAAGTAACGCAATTTCGGAAACAAGAACAACATTCAAAATACTTTGAAGAGATAATAACTTGGTTATAAGGTTTGATAAAATTACGTGAGAATCCGAGACATAGCGAACTAACTGCACACATGCTTATTAAAAGTGATGACGCAACGTTGAAATTTACAGCACAAGTAACTAATGATGACTGCCGTATTTACAGCTGGGAATGGCAAGGTGAAAGCGATTTATAAAGTACACTTGTAACTACAGACCTTAAGCCTGAGCTTGGAATAAATAATGATATGGGCAGCAAGGCACAAGGGCAAGCAAAGCATAAAGAAATTACTGCAATATTGCAGACCCGAGAAATACGAAGTATAGGATAAGCCCTTGGCTGCCATGAGTAATGAAGAAGCTGTACAAATTGTATTTAAATGGAGCGGTTGTAACAGCATTAATGGACAGTCGTACGACCTAAAGACCCGTGGTTTAAAGGTGGTCAATCGTAACGGATCTGTATATGTTGAGCGTCTGTGGGAAGTGGCAAAAGCTGAGGAAATGGCATTATATTACTGACTTCCTGATACTAATTTCAGAACGCTAACTGAAGATGAAATAAATAGAAGTGTGCTTCGGGCCGTGGTAATTGGCGAAACGGTAAAAGCAGTGTAGCATGCTATGACAACCGGGAAACGGCCTGTACAGGAAAGTAATCGTTGAAAACAGACGTATTCCCATTCTTGGTTGGATTTTCCTTAAAGTTAAAAATCTAATTTGTTTATATGTCAATATTATTATGTGAACAGTAAACTGTAGTTGATGTGATTGTTATGCAGTATTGTGTGGAATTGAAGTGAAGGGTAAGATGTATTAGAAAATAATAGAGAAATGGTTAACAAATTGTTACACTAATAACTGTTAGAATACGCACTTTAAGACGTCAATCGAAGCTGTAACGTACTGAAGCGTAACGAGTGTTGCCGCTGTGAATTGCTTTACTGCAAGTAACCTGTGTTTTAAGACGCCGCAAAAAAAAGTAATGTTTATCAAACCTGTACTAAGTAAAAGCTAACTTGTATTACATCTTTTACAGAGGAATAATCAAAGATGATTAGTTTAAACCGTGTATATTATTGAAATCAAGTATAAAATACAGAGAGGACTGGAAATTGTAACGATGTTTAGCGATACAACGTTAGTTAAAAAAGTGTTACATCACTGGGATAATATTGTGACGTATAAAATGCTGTCTGTATCCCAGATTAAAGCTAGCCTTGAATGCGCTGATACTTTAAATAGTTTTAACGAGAATTTAGTACCAAAGAAAATTGATGATTTAGTAAATGACGCAATACAAATAGAATTACCAAGTGGTTGTAAATGTGATTGCTGTCAACTTATGCTAGACATGAAATAGAACAAATGCATGCTGTTGTATTGTATTTTTACGTTGAGTGTTGTCATACGTTTGGTGAAGGTAACAACAGGGGTAGCTTGGTGATAAAACGTGAAACGAATGCCGCGTAAGGTGATACAACCCTAGGAGCGAACTGTCATCATGAATAAAGAAACCTTGTTGCAGAGCTGCAAAAGTAGCAGAGCAACCGGAGCGAACTCTCATCATCAAAAACCAAAGCTTATTGCAGAGCTGCAAAAGTAGCAGAGCACTCGGAGCATCTCTCACCATAAGCAAAGAAAGCATGACGTAAAGACGAGACATGTCTCAGACGTCAGCTGCAATTAGGAGTGGAGCGGAGAAAACATGTAAGTGCGCGAACAACTTGTTGACCAATCAGGGGGTTAAAAACAAGCGCAGAGAATGAAAAATATACTCTAATCGCTGTCTGTAAAAAGGAAGACAGGCTATAGGAAAATTCAGATGACGATTAGTCTCTCAAACACGAAACACCTCACAAACACGAAAACAAATGCTTGTTGCACTGGTCTATACTCGGGTTCTTCGGATAACGAGGGGGGCTAGTTGGAAGCATTTCTGCAATGAACAACAGCTTGTTCGTGGCGAGAAAACGCTGAGAAAAACGTCTGGAAAAACCTAGGAAAAAGCTACACCCTGATAATGTTTTAAAAAACTTATGTAATTGAATGTTTTGTCATTACTCGTGTGTCAGTAGGTTTGATGAAGAAGTAAGGGTATATTTGATTGCATGATTTTGAAGGTGAAAGCTGCACAGTTTGGATTGGTAAGTGCAGTTATATTTTATCGCAGTGCAATTTTCTGTGAGACGAGTTTAATTGCAAGAATTTTGCCGTTGGTAAAATAAGAATTACAATTGCTCTGTATATAAACCAGGAATGAGGATTTCAATGTCTGCTGATTTCAGTAGATGTTGCTAGTTGTCATTTTGAGTGTACTGTTGTCTGCTGCGAGGATAAGAATGGCATTGTTTTAGTGACCCACAACGGGATATTTTGGAACACGGTGCTAATAAAAAATTAATAACTTTTCGAAATCTTTTACAGAAACTGGTCCAGCCAACCAGAATTTTTGTTCTGTAAAAATTGCAAGACAGCCAGACACTGCAAAACTCTGATGAAAAACAATATTGTCAGTATTGGATCCTACGTTTGGTTGTTTTTACTAGATTGCGCGCAAACAGAGGTTGTTTGTTGAAGCTCTATATGTCAGTTAAATCAGCTAGAACAGTTTCTCGTGAACTTTGCTGGGAAAACGTGTCTACATTGGGCTTACTTCATATGGTTAACTGAGGGTGTTGCGACAATACTTTGCTGCTGTGCAAAACTGGGTCTTCATGCTGTTTACCATGGGCCTATGGCATAGAGCAGGGCTTCTCAAACTATTCGTCGCGGCCCCAAATGGGGTCGCGAAATGTAATTTTGGGGACGCGAAACCAATTGGCTTGACAAATCAGATGTAATAATTTTTGTAAAATTTACATGAAAATTTAAAGTAGACCTGCAGTGAAGCTATTTCTTCTGCATTTTTATTTTTAGGGGCAATATCGTGCTGTATGCTGTCAGTTGTTTACTATGATGTCTCAGCTATCAAATGATAATAGAAAACAGGCACGACAAGTTATACCTTGTTACACCATGATTGTTTTAACGTACTAACCGATACTGACCTTACTACATTCAATCCGACACGAAGGCATGCTTCTGTTTAGACTCTAGATCAGCGGTTCTCAATTCACTTTGAAGCCCGCACCCCGTCCGGAAGGAAAAATCATTTGTGCAGCCCTTGCACAATTTGATGTATTGTTTTTTGTATTATCAGAGAAGATCGCAGAGAGAAGTTCGAACCCCAAGAAGTCCCTTCTCGCGCCCCCCTAGAACCGCTGCTCTAGATCTACTCTAGGGGCTAGGCTAACTCCTTTGAGAGCACACCGCGTAGTTTCAAACTAAAGTTAAAAGCTTCATAGACAGTTTCAGAAGAACTTTGGACTTTGATTCAGAAGTTGGATCCACAAACCACCACAATTGAAACTTTAGGAGGGCACACAACTGCCATGCCCAGGATGAGTTTACGGGGTTATTAAACGACAAACGTTTGCACTGGAATTTTCAAAACAGTTTAGCTTTATGTCATTTTTGGATAAGAACAAGAACTGAATGCTCAGTCATTTCTGATCTAGCCATTCATAAGTTCTCAGACTTTTGCACAAGATATTGGGGGAGGCGGTATTCTCAAAATTGATAATCATCAAGTCCAAAAACCGATACTTTTGGAAAAATGTTAAGAATGTCCTTCGTTGTCTTGTATCAATCTGCGAATGATTGATCCGTGTAAAAATTATCAACTGCATCCATCCCATTAGTTGTGCGTGGTAACTTTTACAAACTGAATTGTTTTTTGTTAATTATTTTTCTCTTTACTGTTTTCATTACGTGGTAGTTTTATGAATTTGTAATTACTTTCGAGTATTCTTTGCATTTTTATGATTTCGCCATTGACAAAAATGCATCTTGAGATTTGTAATGACACGTTTACACGTATCATCAACATCTAGGCAATCCAACAACGGGGCCGCCCAGAAAAACCTTATTTTTAAAATGGGGCCGCAGAACAAAAAAGTTTGAGAAGCCCTGGCATAGAGGATTAGAATTTAGAACACTAAACTTTGTATTGCTTGGAAAATGACAACTTCAAAACGGCATAAATAAGATCTGTGTCCACTGAAGGGATTGTGCTTGTTTGATTCATAAAATATGTGGTTACTCTTACTATAAAAAGGAGTTTACGTACAGCTAATCAGATTGACAGCTAGACGATATTTTCGAGGGCGGCAACACGGTCTCGCATGAAAATGTAAACATCGGAAAAATAAACCTGCAAAAAACGCTAGAAATCACGGAAATTTAACGAAGAGAACTTCTGAACCACACGAAAGAGCTATAAATTCCAAGAAACGATAGCAAGGCCGTTTGTTCTTTAGAAGAATGCAGGAAAGGCTTTAATTTCTGTTGAACATCTAAGGCAAATGTAGAACCAAAGTCGGCACAACAAAAGATAGATTTTTGAGGGGGCACTACACATAAGAGGGGCATACTTTCACGCTTTTCAGACAAACGGCCAAATTGGTCACACCTGTTTGGGGCCTCCAAAACTAAGGTGGCCTCGTACCCCGCGCTCCCTAAATTCGTCCCTGGGTACATCAGTTTTGAAACGTGAAATATCTATCGCTGCAGTGCCAACAATGTCTTGACAGTTAATTGCCAAGTCTGCAATGCAGACGCTAACGGCATTTCATTTCTCTATTTTTTACACAAAATTCATCGTTTTCCACGTTTGATTTAAGCTTCCGAAACTGCCTTATCCCAACCATGGTATAACTCCAATAAGAAAACTGATATCTTATATTCTGGTAACACACATGTCATGGATCTAGCAGACTTGCTTAAAAAATGCCATAATCGATTCAGCCTCAATCGTCCAAAATCACATCAAATTCACCAGAAGGTTTCTAAACTAACAAACACAAAAATCACATGTTCATTTATCAATAGATCCTCAAAAATATGTTTCACAACAATCTAAATTTTGTTTTATTTAAATTCAAACATGACACAACCATGCCAAGCGAAGAGTGACAGAATATCTTTAATAACCACAAATATAAGCTAAACTTTTATTCGCCTCCTGTGCTAAGACATAGATTAAATGCTGTGGATTTTTGCAAGTGACCGTCACGTGAAGGTTTACGTAACACCGAAATATGAATGCTACGAATGTGCATAAGAACAAGAACTGTTTTCGGACTGCTCAGCTATAACATTTCTACACTATTTACGGTAAAATATACCCGCTTATTACTCTGCGTCTACGAAATAAATTACAAATTAACACGAAACTAGAGAAGCCTTGCAATGGAAAAAATGATATCCTCTGTATTTCAACACGATAACTGGAAATGGTGCAATTGATATTTGAAATATTTTTTCACAAACAAAATTAATTTCAATTTCAAAAAGTGTCACCTCTTAATTAGAAACGAAAAAAGTTAAAGCAAAATAATTTGACATGCTAGCAAGTTCTCACTATTTATCACTAAGATCGTTATGTAACCAGCAACAAGCTTGACTCGACATTGTATACTTTTGACGCAGTAACAGCAATCTTCACTCAATACGTAAGACACGTAACAAACCAAACTTCCATGCAGGCACATAGCCAAGAGGAAATGTTTATGGGACAAAATCAAGTGGGGTGGAGTTCGAACCCCGGCGTGGTGGTTGTGAAATATTTTTTCACAAGCAAATTTAATTTCAATTTCAAAAAGTGTCACCTCTTAATTAGTAACAAAAAACCCTGAAGCAAAATAATTTGACATACTAGCAGGTTCTCATTATTTATCACTAAGATCGTTATGTAACCTGTAACAAGCTTGACTCGAAATTGTATACTTTTGACACAGTAACGGCAATCTTCACTTAATACGTAAGACACGTAACAAACCAGACCTCCATGCAGGCACATAGCCGAGACGAAATATTCATGGGACAAAAGCAATTCGGATGTAGTTCGAACCCCGGCGTGGTAGTTGCAAGAAGCCTAACTCGAAATTGTATACTCTTGACACAGTAACGGCCATCTTCACTTAATGCATAAGACACGTAACAAACCAGACTTCCATGCAGTCACATAGCCGTGTGGTTGTGTGGGCAATGAATAATGTCAACATTCACGATTATCCGACAATTTAATGCTGATAATAGGGCAAGTTATTATTGACCTAAATTATAAAAACAATTGACTTTATTGACCTAACAAAATTTAGGCTGAATAAATGATATTTCTCGAGAATTACTTCAGATTTTATATTAAAACGAACATTTATTGAACGAAAACACACAAATTCTCAACGAAACTCGCAACACAGGTCTTTGTCTTATTTATTTTAATTTTTAAACTGGGGTTTCGTCCACCCAGGTTCAGAATTCGTGTGACAAAAATTCCGGTTTAGTGTTCCAGGGATTATGTGTAAGCTTTTATCAGTTATGTCAAAATTATCATTTGTTCTCACTAACACTAAAAAGAAATTTTGACTAACAAATGATAATCATAAAAATGACTATGTTTCCCTATAAAAAGAATATTGGCCTAAGGTTAAAAAATTGACCTTTTATTGACCTATCAAATTAAGAATATGAAACTTGCTCTTTCCGTCCAGAGTTCTTACAAAAAATCACGTCATTCAAGCTAACTACCAAAAAATTGACTTCGTTGAAAAAAAATTGCCCTCCTCATAAGATATTAAATTGACACTTCTGCTAATCAAAGGAATAGGTTGTCTGCACACGTCTAAAATAATAATTCTGCTAGACTGCACGAACAGCAAATCTGCCCATCCTAAAACTAAATCTCCACAATAGTGCTGCTTTTTGTCTTTGGCAAAAACTTCGCAGAGATTTGCCTGAAAATGTAACTTTCTAAGACTTATATTATAAACTTGCATCTTCAAATTTTGATCTGTCTTCTGAATACGTAACAACCAACGTTAGAGCAAACCGGTTACATTTCTACACAAATAAATCATTGCTGTATTGTGATCTCTCACACGTGCAGCTGTTAAACTTTAATGTCTCAACACAACACACACGGTAAAATGTCAGACAAATGCAGTCAACAATCTTTCGCGGTCAGTAGAAAATTATTTTATCGAAGCTAATATTTATAAAAATATCAGAATTAGTGATACCACACCAAACTCTGTTTCAACATCAGCTTGGCTATGTGCAACATCTAACATGAAAAAACAGTGGCGTAACTGACGTGGGGCAGGGACGAGCTGCCTCCCCTGGCAAGCTAAATGTAAAAACTGGGCCCCCTTTAGCTGACATTTTGAGATTTAGTATTCTTTTGATTTTCAGTAGTTTTTTTACGCTTTTCGGTGTGTTTTGTTTTTTAGCTAGTATAGACTTCCACGACTTCCGGATTCACTGTTATTTCTTAACTTTGTTTCGGAGTGTTGGCTCGTGCTATCCCTACAATAGTCAGTGGACCCCTTTAGCTAAGTTTTGCCCCCTTGGCCTGATGAAAAGCTCTTCACACAAAACGTGACAAATGTCACTTTTATTTTGAAACTTCTCCAAATACAAAACGTAAAGAAAAAAAACGTGGGGCGACATAGTATATCATACCCCCACCGTCTGAAAAAAGTGGGGGACACGTCCCCCGTGTCCCCCACCTAATTGCAACCATGGGTGCAGGAGGTCTCAGGGTGGCGAAGCCCACCTAAAATTTTTTTCGCCCCCCTTGGAAAAATGTGTTGGACATATTTAAAAATTTGGGCCCCTCCCAGACAATTCTTCTCCCCCTCTGGTGTCGCAAACTGGTTACTGGCCTGGTTTTAATCAAGATGCAAACCAAACGATCATAACAGAGTAAAAATTAGTAGCCTAATACAAACGCCTGGTTCCGTATTCAACTAGAACAGCCATGGCTTTAGTGTGACAGATGTATAGGCTACAAGTAAACCTGCCTAACTTGTCGTCTTGTTTTAGCAATTTCATCAAATCTTTTATCAAGATTTTTGAAACTTTAGTTGTATATATTTGCTGTGAGATAATTTCTGCAGACTATATTGCGACTGGTGAAGCTGCCAGAATGTCAGGTACAACAGGCTGGACTCAATGTCAGGATATATTTAATCGCTGGTGCTATTGTTTCAACTTTAGATACGAGACTTTGTCTGCCATCTGGGATACTCTTAAAAAGAATGCAACTTTAACTTTATTAAGAATGGTTGGGACAGGCTCGCCACCAGATGTGGGTGGGGCCAGCAACTTTTGCTAGGACCACCTAAACAACACCTAAAACCTTTGAAGCTCTTGTGAAATTCGAATATCCCTTGCAACGTTAGAGTTTGGCTGTGAAACCCCACAACAGTAAAGCACTGAGAATAAAATGCAAAAATGCTTCGATAGTAGCCTACCGTAAAGCTAACACAATGTGAACATACGAGAATGATGTTTCTGTCACTAGGCATAGTCTACTGGTTGAAAACGTTGCTCCACTGGTGTAATAGCAATGCAGTATTTATTGTTGACATTCCAAGAGTGTATGCAAACTTTCTTCCTCAGATGGCAAGAAACAAAATCAAAGCGTACGCACACTGCATTTCTGAAAACTTTCAGAGTGTTACACGAACAAAAGGATAAAAAATGCCTTAGAAATAGGCTACCAACATTTTAAACGATCTCCCAATTCCAACATATTTGTGGTAAAATACCAATCATTTACGAAATTTTCGATCAGATTGCCTGTCTCAAAATATATCTTGTAAGAGATAAGTAAGAAAAAGAAAAATTCCAGTAAGACGTTTCTTAAAAATGATTAGAATACATAATTTCAACTTTGTTATTTGAAAGTTTCTGCAAATGTCAAAATTGCTATACAATACTTTGAAAATTTCGGGGGGGGAAAATGCCCCAAATGCCCCCCCCTCTGGTTGCGCGCCTGATGTAATCGATTACGATTACATTGAAAGTAATCACGACTACAATCGCGATTACAATTGTCTTGAAACATTCTCAGAAAAAAAAACCATTTGCGTGGTTTCACGTAAGTATAATTTCAGACAACGTACGATATGAATGAATGCAATATGCGAAATTACCAAGCTGCAAAGGTTAAGCACCGAAAAAAATAAAAATCACTGTTGACTGAGATGTTTGTGCAGACAACAAACCAGTTGCGTAGATAGAAGTTTGAACCAGGGGGGAAGACTTAGCTGAAAGAAGCCCACTGGCCACTGTGGGGGGCCCACTAGCCAACACTCCGAAAAAAAATTTAAGAAATGACGGTGAATGCGGATGTGGATGGCTATACTAAAACCCTAAATCAAAGATAACTACTCCACGGAGTATTGCTCACTTTAAATCAGCTTAAGATGGTGTTGAAGTTGGAATTATCTCCCAAAAGTTTTGTCTTTTTTTAATTACAACTGAATTATCTCTCAAAAAACTTGGTCAACTAGATATTGAACTAACTTTACCATATTTTGAATCGATTTACACTTTTACAAATGCATTTGGAACGTCATTAATTTTTACTTAGCAAAGGACGATGTACTGGTCTCAACTTTCCTCAAATAAATTGGTCGCTTGCTAATGTAGTTCGAAAGTGTTTGTACATCTGCGTGCCATGGCCACACGCTTGAACTTCTTCAGGTTAGGGCTACAATTTTTGCTGAGGTGTTCGGAATGAGTTGTCAAAAAACGACAACTTACTGAAAGCCAAAAAAACACTAAAACTGAAATATAAGATAAGTGGGAGCCGGTTGTTACGTTTAGCTTGCCAAGGAGGAGAAATTTTCCCCACACCCCACCCGCACCCTTAATTACGCCACTGCAAGAAACACTTTAGATATTGATTAAGCAAAAGTAATATATTTTTGAAAGGTTTGTTACAGTTGATAAACACCAACGCTTCAAGTCTTTTATCAGTCAAACGACATCTACCAGACTTGAACTTTCGTCCAGCAACGATAAAAAGTGTTAGTAATTTCAAAAATTGTTAGTAATTTCAAAATAGCTGACTATTTCTTCAGACTGTGGGTTATACGATGTTTTCAGCTGCGTGATGGCCGCTGGATCGTCTGCAAGCGCAGCATAGCATTGCGAAGCTTTTCATGCGAAATGAAACGAACTTTGATACTAGTATAGCTGCGCATCTGTCTATTGGACAAAAGTCAACGGATGACCCAAGCTAACTGGATTCGTTGACTTTTTTTGCCAGTAGCCTATTTGTATGTTATCTCTGTTGACATGCTAGTTATCAGCATTGTGGAAAGGTGCTTTCGACTTGGGTTAAATTACCTTATTCTACAGCAAAAAATTTAATTTATATAAATTACTGTAGTAATTATATACGTAGCCTGCTCCAGCACTTACATTCACAGATTCACCCTGAATATGTATAAACAAAACCAACACCCCTCCTCGTAATGTACCGTTATCTCTTCTGTTGCCGAAGTTTCAACTGGTTTTTAAGAAAAGCTCTTATTTTTGTTGCTACGTCTCACTAGACTCACTACTGTAATTCTGGCGGCCAACAGGAAGGGTGTATAGCTGGAACAAAGCAAGAATTCGCTACAAACGCTGTGCTTGCCGCTAAACTATTTGGAATTAACGCACACAGACGGGCAAACGGCCTGCCCTGAAACATAACCATAACAAACGGTGATAAAGGAAGAAACCCAGCCAATAAAACCGCGGTTCATTGCACAATGATGCAGGGTGAAGATTTCCAAGATTCATTGCGGAAGTAATCGTCGATTACGATTAAATTGGCAATGTAATCGAATACGATTACGATTACATTTCATTTTTGGTCAATTCAATCGATTACGATTACGATTACTCAAAAAACTGTAATCGATTGTAATCGATTACGACTGATGATTACGATTACCCCATGTCTGAACCAGGGTGAGAGACCAAGCGGGCAATCAAAGCCTCCCACGAAATTTGTATACATGATAATTTAGGTTTTCAAAAAACTCATATGTTACGAACAACACAGAATTCATTTTAACAACTGAGGGAAACCAAAGCCAAGCGGTAAGAAAACAGTTCCTTTTCTATGCGAACTTGTGCCATCCAGAGTTTGGTATTACATTCAAGCAACGATCACATGCAAAAATCACATCATGTTATTTGCGGCTTAGCACATGGAGGTGAATAAAATTTTAGCAAGATCGTGATGGTAAAAGTAACAACCACTTGACGTTTGGTATAGCTATGTTAAGCACGAATTTTAATCAAAGAAAATCTTTTTCAAGACCAACTCTGCTTGTTTAGCCCAGGCGATGGCCACTTGCAAAAATAATGGTATCGTATAATTTTTACCTGAACACATGGAGGCAAATAAAATTTCAACGAAATTGCAATGATAAACAAGCCCAAAAACTTTGAGTTTGGTAGGCTGTGTCAGGCTTAAACGTATACGAAACAAAACTTTCGTCAACGTTAACTTTGCGTGTAGAGTTGAAAGAACGAAGATTAAACAGTGAGATTTGTTGATTTACATTATGTTCAAACAAACTCACCATAACAAGTTTCACGCGAAGTGATTTATCCATCATCTCAAGGAGAACACTTTCCTGTAGTTCCCCAGAACGTTTGGTTTTCAAAAGGGGGCGGTAGGAGATTGGGCGGACGCACTGTAACATGCTTGGAAACCTAAACCCTCAAGTGACCGGGAATTATGATTTGGCAACGTGCACAGATTATGCAAACTTTTTCAGCAGTTATCACTGATGTTGTGAACTAAAAAAATATTATTGTGAAACTAAAAAAATTATTGGGAAGCAATAAGCATAGGGATCGTACGCACAACGCGCGTTTTACAGCAGGAAAACCATTTGGTGTTTGGTAAAGTACCCTTATTTGATTTTTGCTGAACAGCAGAACGTTGAATGAGTAGCATAGAACAAAAACAATGCGCTTTCGGTGCCTCGTTTAGTAACGGTGTAAAATTCTTCAACGAAAATAGTTTCACACAAGAGACAAATTTTTTAGTGAGCAGGAAAATTACTGATTTGCGATTGGAGTACCAGGGAATGTCACAAATTACGTGCGATGTCTAGCAGTATACCTTTTACAACACAAAGTAAGGCAGATGCTTCGAAATGTTTCAGGTGAAGAAAGAGTGGATCAAACAAAATATATTGGTGAGTGCTTTCAGGAAAATGTTTCCAAGACAAATATCCGAAGTGCAGCTTCATCGGCGAAGATTGCAAAACAAAGTGCGCAAAAACATGACAGTTGGTGCAAAACGTTCAAAGCGTAACAACTTCAACATTTGAAAGTACACTGTCTATGGAAAGAAATCGTTCCTCAGCAAAGAATCAGAAACTTTAAGATCTTACAGAATATATATGTCGCCTACGACATTTGAAAGTAAACTTTTTCTGCGTATTGGATTCATTGTAAAGGCTTGATGCTCGATGTCCAGTGTTGGGTCGACACACTAGAATGAACATGACGAGATGTTTCGGCACAAACATGACCAGCACCATTTAGTACTGTAAGTTTGCTTACAAGCAGTGCAACCCTTGGAATACAAAAAAGCTTTGCTTTCTATGCGCGTTTATGCTACGCCGTAAACATATTTTCATTTTCAACTTGGTCGGTTTTGAGGAGCGTTTTCCAAGGTGCTTAGATATAGCCTACAACAGCTTCGTTGCAAGTAGGAAGGTAGCCCAGCGAGACCGTTGAATTGTAACACTGTATCAAAAACATTTTGATTTGAGCAAAACACGTAGCGCAACAACTGATTATGTTACTTGAAACGCAACAGTGGATGTCTGTAATCGCATAGATTATGTTGCTCACGATTGATATCGCTTGGTAGACAAACTGGCGATTTTTATTCAATGTTGATGTACATTTTTTCGCTCAGCGAAAAGTTTAGTTTTTCACGGGTGCAAATTTTTGTTGCTGGGTTTGTGAACGTTGTAAGCATCTAAGAAAATGCTAATGATAATGAAAAGAGACATCGCTATTTTTAACGTGAACTAATAACATTGTCATTCACGGTTCTCACAGACGATATTTTTTTCATAAGACTAAAGTCGTCAGATTAGAAAATAGTTGTTTTGAGTTTAGTTAGCACAATCCGAGGCACGAAGCTCAAAGTGAATACCCTGCGACCACACTTACAAAAAAGCTTTTTCCCAAATTAACTGTAATATGAAAGAAACACTGTGACGCCTGTAAGAAAAACAACGTGTGATGTAGCAGAAAAGCGACATTTCATTACCAAAGTTAGTTACAAGAATTTTTTCGTGCTGGTTTGAACGAAATTAAATACGACTACGTAGATTTAAAACAGCGTTTTTATCTACAGTAACACGTTGCAGCAACAGACGTGAAAGCACTTTGCATAGCACAAACGGCACTTCAAGCGGTGGCGTACCTCGGGTTTCCCGCACCTGGAGACGAACTCAGTTTAGGCGCTCCAAACCATCCCGTTCGTGGCAGCATAAAATAAAAGAAACACTGCAATCCAATGCTTTACATGCAATTATCTAATTCCAAGGACAAAGTTTTCTTGCTTTTGGTGCTGAAAATCTATCGATTACTTTGTCACAAAGCTGATATGATTTAAATGTGTCACATATTTTAACCTAGAAAATATCTAACGCCAGTGACTCTCTGTAAGAAGTTTTGTTAGCACTTTTGTGACCTGAATTTCGGCAATCATGTCGGTGGAGATGCTCAGTTTATAGCTGGAATTAGATAAACACAGGCAGCACCCGGAGCAGCGTTATAGGGCAGGGGGTCAGTAAAAGTGGTGAGGGAAATGCAAACTTATAAAATACAAAAAGTTCTTCACCAATATATCTGTTTCTGTTCAGCAACAATGTTGACCTCAAAAATAATAACAGAAAGTGTAGAAAACCATTCTGAATGTTGTCGGTTCCTGAATAGCTGCAATAAATTTGTTTCAAATAGATGTTCTATGAAATTCCTTATGATAGTGTTATGAAGTGACCTCCGACCCCGTTGCTTCCCTTTTGAAAGAACAGGGGAAGCAATACCCCCGGTCTCCGGCGTCCGTGGGATTAACTTAAAAGTACACGATTATAACTAATATACACAACGCTGTTGCCCATTTGCAATTAGAAGTTTGCAAAAGTATTCAAAATTTATTTTAACATCCCACAAATAAAAATCATCATAATTGCCTTCAGACAGGGGCGGAGCTAGGGGGGTTCCAGGGGGGGCCACTGCCCCCCCAAAATTTTGCCTGGCCCCCCAAAAATTTTCCGCGTGACGTCATGTCGCTGCATTGAAGTCCTACACAGACCATTGACAGCTCCCCTTGTTGCAAAACTGGCCCCTCCAGTGGCCCCCCCAAATGAAAATGTCTGGCTCCGCCCCTGCCTTCAGAACTACATCAAATCCATTTTAACATGAAGTTTGTCCAACCATAAAAGATGAAATAATTTCCTAAACATCAGGTCTGTTATCGTACTTGTAACAACATTCTGTTAAGGTTTATCGCTGCTCTAAAAGCATGTGGAGTTGCATGCACTGTGAATGCTGGATTCCCGTCCATTGTGACGCAACTATAGCACGAGAACGAAGCTAGAAAGTTCGTAGCCCTGGCTATCTGAAAGCATTGTGACGCAACCGTGAGTCAAACCACATGCCGGCGCTGTTTGCTGGAGACACAAGCGACGCCTTAAAACGACACTAAGGTTTGTAATAGCTCTCTTTGCCAACTTTGGTGATCTTGATGAGATTTTGCAACTGCGTATCAGCGAGTGGGATGCAACTGGGTATCGGCGAGCGACATTCGACATTTTGTAAATCGTAATTATTAGCATCCGCTGACATTTGACATTTCGTAATTGTTACGTGACATTCCAACCTGAATTTACGCCCTCAAAATCCTGCGCCCGGAAGCAGATGTCACCCCTTAACTCTGGCTACACCACTGTCTTCAAGACAGATTCATGTTTTCTGTAGGTTACCGTTACGCATACAGCCACATATCCTGAAGTCGAACCAAGCTACAAGAACTGTCATATTGGCATACAGACCTACTTCAAAACAAAAACCGTAGTTACACATGTAGCGAAATGTTGAACCCAGTGCCATATTTTTACAAGCATTCAATTCAGTCATACGCAACTTTACCGGTAGCAGTAGCCAATGCTTCGAAGCTCCAACAGCTTTAAGTTTGTCGTTGATGCTGAATTTTTACCGAACTAACGTGGAACCGATCGATCAGGTAAAAAGCAACCTGAGCTAAATCTTTCCTAATGCTGCTAGCTTACCACAAACAAATCATCCAGGGTCAGCGCAAACCAGTGAGAAGAGAAATTACTAACAACGTGTGCGGATGAAAGAGCTCTTGCGAACTTTTTCCTTTGGCCACCACTCGCGTCAAAGTAGCGAATAGCGGTAGCGGTGAAATGGTGATAGCTGGCTACTGCATCCGTTATTTCTTTCGAAAAAGAGCGGCGCTCCCGTTGACGCTACTGGAAAATTAGCTCGCTATTTTAGTAGCTCGCTACTGCCCAGCTCTGTGTGGTTGTGGTCTGATCCGTGAATATAGAAGCAGGTTCCTACTCGAACGCAGACCATACCAGACGCATCAGAAAAGGACGCGACGTCACGAAATCACATGCATGTGCTCTAAAAACGCATAGGACACATACCGTGTGCATCCAACTTAACACTAACCCCGAAACGTAACACCTAAGCCTGAAAAAGGTAGAGAAAAAAAACAAAAGGAAAGTCAGCAAGGTGAGAGTCGAACGGAAAACCATTGGCAGAGCAGCTGCTACGTATAACCGTTACGTTACGAGCAGCACGCCGCTTGCCTGACAAACTGACCGTTATATTTGAATTGCGTCAGGACAGGCATATCCGTAGTCATTTCCTATTTCATTTCCTTCAAATCAGAACAGCTTTACGTTTGTGCAGTGGCTTGACATTCTAAAATTGATTGCTAAGCCCACCAAAGCCAAAGCACTCCCCGTGGCAACGGAACTGGTCAAGCCAAGCAACAAAAATTTTTCACCTGTGAAAAACTTAGATTTTCGCTTAAAAAAAGGTGATGTGCACAGGCTTACAGCAACGTTTAATAAAAAACGCAAGTTTCACTAAGCCAGTGCTTTTCAACCTTTAGCAAGACCGTTCGCACTCTTGTTCAACGAAAATTTCATTCGCACAACCAACACTAGCAGTGGCGTGCGCAGTAAATTTTCACAGAGGCAGGGGTTCAGTCTAGTGGCATATGGTGGTCATTTTTATTTCGTGTCCGCTGTTTTCGACGTCACAATTTGACGTCATATTCATGTTTCCAAACCAACGTTTTGGTGAAGTTTGTTGACACAATATGTATATTCTTCTACACGCACTAATGTGTCATTGCACTTAATATAACTATCAGCGCTGCAAGCTGGGATATCGGAGGAAAATACACTCAATGCTATGACACAGTAGTTCATAACCACAAAAAATCAGGTTACGTGTCAAAACAGGGGATTAAAACACACTCATCACTACGTCAGAGCAATTTACAACTGCAAAATGAGACTGTGCTAACGTCTCGTGGAATACGAGCAGTCGAGTATAGACGGCGTGCGGCTGAATTAGCTTGCACACACTCTGGTTTGCAAGATCGAAGTTTGCTAAACTACAAAAGACTGAGAATGCGCATAAAGTACGCAAGAAAACTTTCGTTTTTTCCTATGTATATAGAAGTCCAGCAAACTTTTACAGTGCTCTGAAAAGTTATAGGCCAATTTTTCAAAGATACTGGCTGTAGTGGTGTCTCTGCCAGTAGGAAGGTAAACCATACCTCGTGACTCAGCACACAGATTGAATAGCTGCGCTGGTCTTGTGCAACTGGAGGAGCACTAAAAAATTGATATCAGATCAGCTTTGCCTTGCGGTTGCCACAATGCACATCTTTTGTTTCCATCATGACGTAACAATTGAACAAGCAGATATAAAGTTTCGTAGTGACTTTCGGTAACTTCAAACACATTTCTCTGATGAGATGTTCAAACTATCAAAATATGAGCGCAATGTCCGCCAATTTTTCGTTCTTTTACAAAAAAAAAACACTAAGGGTGATTACATAAAGAGAGGATTGTCTAAAACAGCTATGTCCAACCCAAATGGTTTACTGAGCCAAAAAGCATGTCACTATCTTAACCAGGGCTGCACATTGAATAACGCAGGGTTGGGCAAACTACGGCACTTGCAGAAACTCCTACCATGTAGAATTTATTTATG
>Ga0210059_1006887_pt1 | contig 18153 bp, 12 predicted proteins | sample Ectturendosymbi2_FD_188042 | JGI IMG/M metagenome (GOLD analysis project Ga0210059, IMG submission 188042) | Ecteinascidia turbinata endosymbiont from Florida, USA - Sample 2 (SPAdes) (version 2) | ecosystem: Host-associated > Tunicates > Ascidians > Unclassified | place: Key West, Florida... | reverse complement strand
CGACAGTGAGGTCGCTTTGCATAGCCGAAACCATTCAGACACCCCGGGCGGGACACGAGACACTGAGGTTTCTTGGCCTGACATATCAAGGGCAGGCAGTCCTACTGGTTCTTACCCAGACGAGTCCAGACGTGAGTCGGTTTCTGACCGCCCTTTGTCACAAGCTGGTCGTCGCCTGCAGAGGCCCGGACGGTGGGATGATTTTGTTATGTATTAGGTCTAGAGATGACAAGAAAGGTTCGTTTGACGTAAAAGGTCAACCTATGCGTCTTTAACGACAAGGGCCTCAGGCTCAAAGGTGAGTAGCATCGTCCACAGTGCTGCGTGATTTAGACATTTGCGATAACAGGCACGTAACAACCATATAGTCCTATGTTTTCACGTTTCCCGATGGTTAATGAGTGAACTAACTCGTGCTTTTGATATTGGAGGCAGCTGGGACGTAAGTTAAAATGTCAAGTAACAACCACAATTATGTCATGTCACCTGAGACAGCTGAGGCCGTGAGAGGTCTACTTAATGTTTGTGGAGACACTAATGAGGTACCACCGACACAGCAAGCCAATCGAAGTCAAGGGGTTTCTGGTGCAGCGAGTGGGGGGCTCGGTGCTGTGCGAGTCATCGAAGCCAGGCAGGCCCCAGTGCTGTGAACACGAAGAGACAAGCATGCCAGGATCAGGTGACCACCATGTACTGTGAAAACCGCGCCTGTACAAAAGCGAGACTAATGCAAAAAAAGGGACTACACTTGCTTGCATTTTTTTGTTATGTGTGCTTTCTGGCCTACTGTATATATGCTTGTGTGCTGTGTATCCTGGCTAGTTGTTATGATGGTGAGAGACTACTGCTGCTATCGCACCTGTCAGCAAAGAGTATCTTGTATTTCATTGTACTATGGAGCAAAGAATGGATGTTTTACATGCCAATCAAGTCCGAAACAGGGGGCAGAGAGGTCGTAATCCACTCTGGTATTGTCATTGCCCAGACTGTCGACGTGATTTTACTAGGCCCCATGTTTTTCGTAGAGGACAGGTGAACGACCTACGTAATGTGAGGCTACGTGTACTGAGACAGGACCAGCAGCGAATTGCTCAGCGAGTGGAGACTATTCTTGTATTGCTCGTGTTGGTTCTTATTTGGCTTGTTGCGCAGTCAACAGCCGAACCCCTCCTGTCGCGTTCCCGATAACGTTTTGCTGTGTCACTGGCCACCCACTGCTTAAACGCTGGTTTTCAGAATCGAAAAGATATGGGTTTCTATCAGAATTACAGCGAGTAGCCTTCTGCAGTTGTTTCACGGGTACGCCGCTGCCTTAAGCCCTGGGAAAGCAAATGGCTTAGCGAAGAGATTCTTAAACCGTTGGCCTTGTCTAGTCGGTCCGAATTATGCCATGCAGTTCTTTGGTGCTTGAACCTAGCTCCGACACGCTGGTATTCGCATAAGCGAAAGCAACTTACCAAAATTACGTTGGCGTTTTCATCAGGTGCAAGCCTTAATGCAAGGTTGTGGAAGGCCATGCTGACAGGAGCGAACGAAGCTCTGAGGGATGTTGAGCGGTTGACGCGGCTTGGTTGTGCCCTGCGAGCAAACAACACCCGCATTAGACTTGTATGCCGTTTGACAAGCGCAGTGCGAGGTAGTTTGACACTCGCACGTGGGCTGATGCGCCTGCGGGAGGTAGTTTTTAAACACGTACCCCCTCACGAAATAAAACGGCGAAAAAAAACATTAATACTGACATAGTCTTCTTACGAAATGGCTTGTGTTTGATGTGGAAACCAAAGAGGCTAACAAAACCTACACAATTAATTTTACAGTCCTCTGTACGAAACCTGGCAGTGCTCAGAAATTAGCATTATTTTCAAAACTCTGGAACGCAATGGCCACCATGGCTGCTGTTAAAGACTCCCAACAACTACTGCTGCTCTGTGGCAACATCACATCTTAGCTGCCCTGCCTCCACGCGATTCCGAAGAATATGAGTATTTCAAATTAATGCAAGACGTTGCCATTGGTATTCACGCATTGACGGCAGCCGGTAAAAAGCAAACTAATGTGTCCACCTTTGCGACGTTGTTCCAATCCGCTGCACAAATATTAAGAAAAAGAAAAGCCCTCTCAGCTGTAACTCGGCTGGGTCGCAATGTCATAGCGCATAATTCGGTATGCAGCAAAAGATCCGCTGTAAATGGAACAAACAAATCTAGACGTCATGAATACTACAACCGACGACATGCATCAAAATGCCAGTCGCATGCGCATTGTCAATCAAACCCTTATGATGACTGTGTGTCAGCCCAGCTCACGTCAACACGTTTACGCTTTAGCCAACCTTCGTCCGTGCATGCAGCCGCAAGCAATCGTTCGTGGAAGCTGCAAAGGCAGAGTCAGCCAGCTGAACCGTTTCGATGTTCAAGTTCAAGCTTACGTTTGTTGCAGAGAAGTTAAAACGTGGCACATTTGCGTTTGTTCTTTGTGTGAGCTCGAGTTTATCATCGATTCTGCTTACTATGAGCTGGTTACGTTAGAAGACTATTACAGCTGTTAACCGCCACACAACTAAACTATCAAGCAATCAAAGCATAATGGACTTTGCGCCTCATACAAATTGGGTGGACACCGCCTTAAAAGTCGATAGCAATGGTGCTCTGATTAGCTCTGATTTCAAACCCTTTAAAATAGGCAGAGCGCCAACTATTTTCGCTGGACCTGGTTGGGCTGCCTACCATCAACAAGTGAACTTTGTAGCTATCCACACTGAAATTACTTACAACCGCACCCTAGGAACTGTATCGACTGGGCAGCATTCACTAACTGGTTGTCTTTACGAAGACGAATTCTGTATTAGTGGAAATTACACGTATGTTTGGAACGAGGGGATGTTGGCTGTTCGCCGAGAACAGATTCGTAGTGGGGACAAAGCTGTCAAAATGCTGGCGCATGCACATAGTTGCGACGGGTTTAAACCAACTGACAAACTCACCTTACAAGTAGTTGTTGATGAAGACACGGAAGAAATCACGCGCATTCAAGTTGCTGGACTGGGGTACGGTTTCCAAACTTTTTGGCAATGCAACCCGCAGATTGCCGCCTGTTTGAATGTGGAACAAGATGAACAGTTGGTCTGTTCATATGGACGAGTAGCTTTGATGCAGCGTTTGAAGACATTATTGCTGATGTACATTATATGAGTTGTCAGACCGAGTATCAGCTGCACCAGCTTTTGAAAACAACCAAAAACGTTTTTCTGAGTGAAACGCTGCAAGCTCTGACTGGTACTCCAACCGGGGCTGTAGCAGTAGGGGATGGACTTATGCCAGTCGCCTGCAAAAAACAACCCTTAAAAATCGGGAAGTATTTAAAAAAATACAAAGGTTCGATTGCTAGAAGGCCACTGTTTTACTATCTTAATGGGACACTAGCAAGACAACTGGGTTACGATAACGTTGTGTGGCCACAGCTAAATCATTGGGAAATAGAGCAACCGGACAGCCTTAAATATTTCACGTTCGGTTCTCTAACAGGCGAAAACATAACAAGCATTGTTTTTCAGGATTATCAGCTCTTACCGTATTTAGGTAACGCCATTACGGTGGTCGCCCACGTCGGTCACACCAGTTTGAACCTCTCCTTGCCTCCATATGACGACCTTTGGATCCACAACGTTCCAAACGAGCTCAACAGCGACGACGTCAATCATTTGCTTTACATTAGCAATAGCTACCTGAGCTTTGTTAAACACTTTCAAAATAACACCTTTTCAAGTAGCCAACCATTGAATAACCCTGGAGACGGACTCAGTAAATTACTTGAGTTGTTTAACCATATTCTACGAACCGTTTTATGGCAGATACTGTCTTATATGTTTGGAAACATTGCTCAATACATAGCATTGATCGCCATACTTTGTGCGTTAATTCACGGGTTACTGTTACCGATTATAGTAGTCCGATTACTCATAAACAAACTCGGTGACGTCTAATACTGTCTTCTTTGTTTTCTACAGAATTAGTTCATGCCGGATATAGAACAAGTAACCGTCTTCCATCACTGCATTCGAGTGTTCGCAAACCTATGTCGACGTTATGCTGCGTGTGCTGCGAAAAAGCTGGCAGAACGTGCAAGGGAGTCGCGGCATTGGCAGGAGAGTCTGAACTGGCAAATCTAGGGCTGTACCGTTGTTGCTACACACTTAGATAATCTGCATGCAACTGTGGGCAGACCTTTGCACCTTGATATGCTTAATGGAACGTCTATAACTTTCGTTCTCGATCTGTTTCTTTGCAAACGCCAGAGCTGCCTAGTTGCGTGAGCAGCCTACTACGCAAGTGGAAATTCAAGCGAGGTTCGCCAACGCACAGCTATCGAGAAGTTGCTCACTGACGCCGCCCAGCAACCGCTTGAGTTTTACGACTCGCGGCCCTCGGCACAAGCCGCGGCTATCATGCCTGTGGTTTGATGTTTTGCTGAGGGAGTCTGCCTGTCGTGCCGCCACTACTGCGCCATCCCCAGCTGATTGCAGCAACGAATTGCTTGAAATTCTTAACGGCTCAGATGCCCACAATGTTGAAGTAGATGATGTGGTTTCGCTGCATCTCGACAGTGATTATGGTATACTTTGAATGTCGTTGTGTATTCTTGTCCTCATTGTACATATATTTTCATAACAGCTCGAGCATGGTGAATGAAGGGTTTTGGATCGGCCTCGAAGTGGCGAATACCATGGCAAGTCAACTACGATCTGCAGCATGCACCATTGACTATCTGCCAGTGATGTAGTCGAGACCGTAACCTCCGAGACCAAGACCGAGACCTGGCTCAGATTTCGAGACGAGACCGAGACCGAGACTTTATCATAAAAGCTGAGACCGAGACCGAGACCTGGAAGTTCGAGACCGAGACCGAGACTCAAGACCTCACATTTCTATGATGGTAATTAAAACTAAGTCCTTGAATAACGCAGTAACAAAATAAAAGGCACATCGCCAAATATCAAGATTATAAAAACAACACGGCTAGTCGACAATTAACTAGAAACCACTGCTTTTTGCAAGACTCAAACAAATAACTCATGCGCAAAGTCTCGAGACCAAGGACTCGAGACCGAGACCGAAATCATTCGAGACCGAGACCGAGACGAGACCTGAGACGTTCGAGACCGAGACCGATATTCAAGAAAACGGGTCTCGAGACACGTCTCGATACCGAGACCAAGTCTCGAGACTCCATCGCTGTTATCTGCACCGAGCGCTCGACGTCATACCCGATGTGGATGCCACCAGTGCCTTATGCGTGTTCAGCCGCATGCGTTGAGAAAGCCAGCTGTACAACTCTCAAGAAGCTTTCGTTAACAAAGTTGCCATGTATGCCGAGCACAGGAGAGCCCGACCTTGTTGGTGTGTAGATAAGCACGAATGGCTGCGTTGGCAACAATGGGATAGGCGCTATCGCAATGCACCTTTTTCAGCTGAATTAGGCCCTCACAACGCACTTCCGGTCGCAAAGGGAACACACTATAAATTCCCAGCAGGCTCTAATAACGTCTGCCTTGCACCAGCCCTGGGCACCACATGCCCAAGGGTGCCTGCCGTGAGCTCTGTTAACGCTCACCACTTGCCACACGCCACACAGGTTGCCACTCACGATCCACCGTGCCCCAGTCGAACCTCTCTTTAAAAAGGAGGGATGTTGTTGCGGCCAGTGGCCCAACTATATGGACAAGTACGTACTGACTGGAACCAGTGCTTTGTAATAGACTGCTCATTGAGCCATCCGGCTGGGCACAAACCGTTTACATGTTCACACAGCGTTGTATTTGACACGTGACTCAATATTCAAGCAGTTCGTTGAATGCGTTTTTCTACTCGCCTGTCTGTGCATGTATTTATGACCTCGCGGAATCTTGCTTGCTCTTTTTTTCGTCAGTAGTGCCGTGAGTGAGTTTGTCGTCTGACTGATCCATTGATTGTTTTCTGCGATATGTTTGCTTCTGTATCGTGGTAAAGGACAAGTCGCTGTTTGTGTTAATGGTCGATAGATGTTGCCGTTTTGCGTCATTATTAGCAGCGCAAAACTTGAGGCAATAAATTGTACAGTGTCACCTCTCAAATCCCCTGTATGTTTCGTGTCTCAAGCAGCCGCGAGCCTGAGTAACGCCTTCATCATCGCATAGGATCGCGTGAATCAGATTCACAGTTTGTGCTTGTGTGTTACAGAGAGAGACACGTCAACACGGGTGCGGTTTTTCCCAAATTTTTGACTCCGGGTCCTGATCCGAAAGAAAAACGCAGAATCCTGCTGGAGTCGACTCCGGTACTCCGGCTCCGGTCTTACCTCTGGTGTAAAGTCAGAAATTTAGCAAGTCAGTGATTTCGCTTGACACCGGACCGGATTATGGTTTTTGCAATATTTTCTGATCCGGATTGGAATTGGATATTACTGAAATTTATCGGATCTGGACCGGATTATCAAATTTCAATATCCGCACAACACTGGTACGTGACTGCGTGCATCGTATCGGTAAGTTACTGTATATTGTATCTGTTTCTGGTTTGGACGCCGGGCTGCTGAAAAAGTGTCTTCGGCAGTTGACTGACTGACTTACACTACATGCAGTCAGTGTTGCCTCTTCTGATGTTTTAACATCTGATCTGATGTTTTGAGAGAAATTTCTGATGTGTGATGTTTTGGCAACAAATCTGATGTTGACTTAGAGATGTAAATTTTTTAAATATTTTCTATTCTTTTAGGATGAAAATGAGTTAGATTCATGCTTTTTAGGTTTCTGTCATCAATTTCTCACCCTCGTGTGTGCTTGGTAATCATTCCAAACTGAAGAAGCTCTCTTCATACCGTTGGGAATAACACAAATGTTGCGCATAAGTAACCAACTTTTCCATTTAATGACGATACTTCCCTCTCTTTCGGATTCAACATGGGTTGTCACACTTCGCTAGAGATATTGCAAATAGAATCATTTAGCTTAGGCTATAGGCTATTAAACTGTAATGTAAAATTTGACGTTATCTCATATCTGATGTTGAAAAACCTAACAATCTGATGTTAACGCCACTGACCCCAGTTGCAACACTCCTTGTAGTGGTGCCACTCCTAGTGTTTTTCCACTAGGTCTAGTGTTTTTTCATTTCATCTAGTGTTCTTCTAATGTTTTTTTTATGGCTATCTAGTGTTTTTTATGAGTGAGCTGAATGTTAAGTTATTAATTGCACAATTTTGTGTAATTGTGGCTGTAATTAAGATCTTTTGATTTAATGCAATTGTAATTTGCTAAAAAATCTACCTAATTAATACGCAAGGCAATAAAATTTTTAGAGTTAAACTGCTGCGAAGTCACTGTGGTCATCTGTCAGAAGTTTTACTGACCTGCATAAACAAACACAAGCGTTGCTGCTATCTCCCATTTTCTTTGTCTCATGTTTACAATGAGTTGCACAATGTCTGTGGTTGGCATTGCAACGCAATTTCTGGGCATTTTCACCGTGTGTAAGTTTGCTTTTCTAATCTGGTATTTTTTGGTGAATCTACTTATCTAGTGTTATCATAAAATCTAGCACTTTTCCGTAACAAAGTGGCAACACTGCTTACTTGACTGTAGACATTAGACCAGTGGATCATAACTTGGGTTCGACTGAACAGTTTCAGGGGTTCGACGAAGGTCATCTGAAACATGACTAAACACATAGTTATATCACTGTATAATTAAATATAAAATGTTGATTTATTTCATTTCAGCAACCCTTTTTTACTTACGAGAAAAAAATGGTGTTCGACAAAAACTTGGAAAACTACTTAATCAGGGTTTGTCGCATTTGTTACGGTTAAGAATCAATGCACTAGAAAGTATTTTGTTGGGGAAAGAAAATTCCTTTGTAAACTGTTTGCAAGAGAAGCGGACATCCAACAATTTTGCTAACCTGTAAAAGCTGGATATCTTAAAAAAGCCTTGCAACAAAGTTTCATTAGGTATTTCAAAGCCTTGCATGCAGCAAAGTTTTCAGGCTATTTTACTACTACAGAGGACTACAGTGAGTGTAGTTCATAGGTTAACATGCTAAATTAAATGGTTTATAGAACAGTACCAAGCAATCACAGTAGCATAACTGTTTACTAAAGTTATGATTGGATGATAAATTAACAGACTAGACCAGGGATCTGTAAATAGTGGGTCGCGATCTAAATTTGAGTCGAAAGACCTTCTTTCCACTTTAACTCTGGGTCGTGAAATAATTTAAACTTACATTTTGAAGTGGCCGTTCTCATTAGACTAGATGCAAAAATTTGTTTCATGTGCTAACAAGTGTCATACAATTTTGTGCAAAAAAATTGCTTCTGTCAATAATAGTTTTTAAAATATTTATTTATGAAGTGTTGTTATTAAATGAGGGATGTGGCTACACGTCCACCTGTCATGATGCAGTTCGAATAAAACACTGAGTTTGTCATTTAACAAGCGACATTGTCTTGGCAGTGTAGTGTATGCCTTTACATCTGCTGTGCCAATGATTTTCAGTTTGACTCTCACCTTTCCGACTTCTTTTTAAAAGTAATGGTTGGACGTTTCAATTCATGGGGCCAGTTTTTACTTTTTACAAAAGTTTCTAATTTACACTTTATGTTTATGGTTTACATTGGTGCTTTAGGTTAAGGGGTTAGGTTTCACATTAGCGGTTATGTTTAGTGGTTAGGTTTAGCCTATGTTTAAGATTTAAAACTAAACTTAAGGTTTAGGGGTTAGCTTTATGGTTTAGGCGAAGGGTTTAGGTTTAAGGTTTAGGGTTTGGAAGTATCTAGGTAGCTGGTGACAGCTACAAAAGGTCAACTGCTAGGTAGGTAGCAGCCATGTGATTCAGCTCATGGTTAGGTTTCATCACCACAAACAGAAAGCAGACCTTTCAGGCTTTCTTTATATCATTGTAGAGTGAACATACAATGGTAGAGAGGTGGTCTTGGTCTTGGAGGTCATGTCTGCACTATGCTTGCGTTTCTGGTACACTTTTCTTACGGTGCTCGGGTTGCAGTGTCAAGGTTACAATTTCAGCATCTATACTTAATACCAGTTGATTATCAATTATGATGACTTTAGTTGAGTTGAGTTGATATTATTCGGCAATAATTATTGTTCAGCAAGAAAATACACAAATTAGTGCAAGGACGCGAAGGCATTGAAGGAACCGGAAGGTTATCGAGTCGATCCCCCTTAATAGTTAACTGGACAGTAACAAAGCTGAGGGGCATAGACTCAATAACATTCCCAGTTCTTTCAATGCCCTGGCGTCCTTGCACTAATTTGTGTTCTTTCTTGCTGAATATTAATTATCGCCAAATATACTCAACTTAACTGGTGAGTGTAGAATCAAGGAACAATCGCATAGCAGGCATAGACATTAACCAATCAACTATGTTCACGTTGCTACTACAACTCACGTTATATGTGAACAAAGGTTGATATAGTTCGAATTGCAAAATAGTCCCAGCAGAGTTTTTGCATTTGATGGTAACAAATACACTACCATTTAGTAAACCATGGTGTTGCATATATGTAGGAAGGAGCTGCTAGATGGTCAACACAGTTGCGCAGGGGGTGCTGGGTCGCAACCAGTCTCTCTCAGTGGATGGGTTGCTCAGATCCATAAGGATCTGGGCATGGCAGAGAAAGTAAAACTAGCTAAAATGAAACTTTGCCCGGATTGTCATAACCCTTTCGCATCTAGCAAGCTCTATAAATTGTTTGCAATGTTTTTTGCAATAGGATGATGGTTGGTTTGATACTCCTAGAATCCAACCTGCAGAGATGTTGCCTTCGAATTTCTTTGTTCAACAGAAGTTTAATGCGGGAATTTTGGGGAAGACGTGCTGTTCCTGCAAAATAAAAGAACACTAACTAGCAGCAACAAGAAAACCAAATCACAAAAATACACAAACAAACAGCAAAACAAGAAAACCAAATCATAAATACACAAACAAAAAACAAAACAATCAAAACCCAGGTAAGCAGACACAATCTAGTTGTGCAAATAATTGGAGTATGTACAATAGGGTTAAGAAAAGTATGGAATAAAGATGGCTATGGGAGGAGGGAATATGTTCAAAGGGAAATGTGTGATTTGAAAAAGAAGTGGGCTATAGGTAAGATGAAATGGGCTACAGTTGACATAAAGAACTCCATATATCAGCACCGTACTATCTGTCACCATAGGCAGAGATAAGTACATCTCTACTATTTTTTAAATGTGAGCTGGAAGCTGTCGTGTAGATAGGGATCAATATTGTCCTAGATCTTAGGGCCTAGATGCCTCAAAGACCTTTTTCCGTATTTGGTGTGGGCCATTTGCCAAAAGTATGCACCCGTAGTTGCACTGCAAGTTGCATAACAGTGTACTTGATTTACAGGGGTGAAAAGGTGGTTGAAGTTGTCAGGAAGATTGCCAGAGTGAAATTTGTGCATGATTTTACCTAATTCAAGGTCATAAATATCATCCAGCTTAACGCATCAACCGTCGGTCCACCATATATTCATGGCTGCTGTCTGATGCTAGAACACTGGTATGGTTTTCACGCTAGCGCTTGAGTGGGCAAGGTGTTGTTTTAAAAAGGCTCTGGATGGAAAACCATGCACAATAGAAACACAAATTCTGCACAAAAACGTTAGTCATATTGTGTAGTTTATGAAAGTTGAACTCAAATAATTTTTCCACTTCTTTTGCAGAGAAAAAACACCCTAAAACGAGTGGATTGGTTGTTTTTTTACTTTGAAAGTTTATTGCGCCTATTCCAACAATGGGAAAAATGTAAAAATCACAGGAACAGTTGCCAGAGCTGTTACAAAACATCATGCCAAGTTTTAAAAGAAAAAAATAGCAGAGAAGAAAAGTTATAACAGTTTTTGTATCGCCTGGTCCTAGACAGCATTTCTGCTTTTTGACTCCATCCGAAAACGCACATGCATTCAGCTGTGCTTTGCCTGTCATTAAATAACTCAGTTTAGGTTCGATTTGACTAAAATTTACAGCACTATTTCATTTCGATATGTAAAGCCTTGTTAGATATTTTCGTTGCACTAACTAAACTATGAAAAAAAATTATTACACACATTGTACCACGCAAAAACACGCAAAATTTTATTTTGGCATGAAAAAGCCACACAAAATTTTCTTTGCACAAAAAAACGCAAAATTTAATTTGCACGTGGCCTGAGCATTCGACAATTGTCAGCTCTTAGATTCTGAAGAGTAACGCTTCTGCTGTTGTTGTTGCAGAAAAAATGTGAATGTCACAGAACATTTTGTGATTACCTTGTATCAGCTGCATGTCAAGATGGTAGTGCATGAAACGAGAGGAAAAAACTACAACTTTTTTATCAGCTGGTTGTAAATATGGTTTGAGATTTGTGAAAAAGTTTTGCACACATGTTCAGGTGCTTGGCGTTGTTGCGATGGGAAAGAACGAGCGGCAAGGGTGCAATGCGAGCTATTGTTGGCAGCAACCTTCATTGTTATCTGTTGAACTCTAAATCTCCATTGATGTGTATTGTTGGCAAGCAGCGAAAAGATCACGCACTGCGATCACTGAATCACTGCTGTTTCGCAAATGAAGGGGAGATATTCTTTGCAATGCCCTTTCTGGCTTACAAAGACTTCAAATGCACTAACGGGCCGTTTGAAGACTGCCAAATGCGAATGTTTGTGAAGCAGGGCTAATTGCCAAGTGCAAATGTTTTTGAAGCAGCCGAACAGTTGGCCCCAGCAGTTACTTGCTGTTGAAAATAAAATAATTTTGCAGCAGCTAAAACCGTCAACTTTTTATATGCTATTCTACCTCACACTAATTTTTTATCCAGATCACACTGGCATGCATTCACAAATGCTTTACACAAACAGGTCATTTGAAATCTGCCAAGAGCGAATGTTTGTTAAGCAACGTCGAAAAGACAGCTGAAGCATTTACTTGCTGCCGAAAAAATTATTTATGCTCAAGCAAAAATCATCAAATCTCTACACGATATGTTTTAACTTTTAGTAAAAAGTTTTGGAGTAATTATTTATACACTCTGCATTGGCATACGTTCACAAATGCTTTACACAAACGGGTCATTTGAAATCTGCCAAGAGCAAATGTTTGTGAAGCAGCGTCGAACACACGGCTGAAGCACTTACTTGCTGTTGAAAAGAATATTTATGCTCAAGCAAAAATCATCAAATCTTTACATGATAGGTTTTAACTCAGTAAGATAATTTCTGAGTGATTGTTTATCCACATTACATTAGAAACTGCTCCCAATTAAATGCAATGCGATGAGACAATCAGCCACATGGTTACAGCAGGTCAATCTTATTTCTGCACTCTGCGAAACTTGACACAGTTTGTTCGAGTAATGGTTTTGTCATTTATTTTTACATTAAGATCAATTAGTTTGTTATTTTTACGACTTACAATCATATATGAGGTCTTTCAATAGTTCAAGGACAACTTGTTAAAGTGCAGTCATTCATTAACTTTATCTAGCTCTGTATTAACTATGTTCTGCAGTTCTGTGCTATTGCTTCCAGCGATGGATAATACAGTGTCATCCGCAAAAAGTGTGGGAGTCAGTTTTGTTACCGATGGTAAATCATTTATATAAAATGCAAATAACAAGGGTCCAAGCGATGAGCCCTGAGGGATCCCTTGGGTTATATTTAGAGTGGCTGATGTACAGCCATCAGTGACAGTGTACTGCTGTCATCCTTGCAAATAGCTAGCCAGTAATTTGAGAGGTAAATCTCTTATTCCAAAAAAATTATCCAATTTCCACAGTAGCACATCATGATCGGTGGTGTCAAATGCTTCAGACAGGTCACAAAAGATAGTACATGTAATGAAATCCTTTTCTAGATTTTGCAGGATATTCTCCTGCATATCATATACTGCTAATGTTGTAGATAGACCCATTCTAAAACCATAGCTAGATAGCAAACTATTAAGCTCAAGATAGGTGTACAAGCGGTTGTAGAGAAGTTTTTCAAAAATTATGTTTATGGGTGAGAGGAGGGAGATGGTTTGTAATTGGTGCATAAATCCATGAGTTGCTAGGTGCAATCTTTTGTTTTGTTTCTTTCAGGATTTGCCATAACAAGCTGTATGAACAATTACTTGACGCAAAAAAATAAACAACGGATTGCGCCTAGCAATTCCTTGCTCATCTTCAGTGTAAATGGGCATTTGCACTTCTTGCTTTCAAGTTTTAGCTTTAGTTAGGGTTTTTCAATTTTGTTTTAGTTTCAGGCTTAGGGTTTCAGGTTTGCAGTTTTCAGTTTGGGGCTTGCAGGCTTAGGGTGTTAGGTTTAAGTGTTACGGTTTTGCGTAATAGGGTAACAGGTTTAGAATTGCATAGGTTAGCCTATTCGGTATTCTTTGGTCAACTGAATTACACCATGCATTTTGTTATATTTCTGTTGATTTTATTGCTTTTTAAACAAAAAGTTTACATTTCTATATTAACCAATTTTCAATGCATTTAAACTATGTAATCTCGAGCCTTGATTGCAACTAACGTCAATGTACAACTATGCTCTTAGTCACGTGACTATAAATCATTAGCGTCATAATTGCACAACTCGGCTTGTGTAGTCTTAGTCAGAGGCAAGGTACATTTCAGTTTTACTTCTTGAGCACTTTTGTCTTCGTATTCATTGCCGATGAGTTACCTACATTGTACGCTATGCTTGGTTTGGGTTTTTATGTTGCGAGCTTCCTAGCAGTTCACCCTGTGTAGCTATTGCTGGCTACCAAGCACTTGACCTTGCGTAGCTGTTGGTATCCAGATAACTGCCACTAGGCAACTGCCACCTGGGACAACTGCTACCCAGGACAACTGCCACCTAGGATAATTGCTCTCATCATGGCAACTTTCGTTTTGGTAGTAGTGGTTGCACATTTCAATTCATGAGACCACTTTTTCTTTTCTTCTTTCAAAACTTTCCAAGCATTTCGTTTAGGGGTTAGCGTTAGGGTCATGGTTAGGTTTTAGGTTTACCTTTTACGTTTACTATGTTTCTGCCAAGCCTACTGCATTTTGTTGTGTGTTACAGTCATGCTACAGTAGGTGGTCCAATAAGGTTTCCAATTTAAAGATCCATGGGCAGTTCTGTAGCCACTGCTTAGGGTTAAGCGTGGGGTTTGGTTTTAGGTTTACCTTTGCATTTAATTTGTTTCTACCAAGCCTAATGCACTCTTGTTGTGCGTTACTGTAACGTTGCAGGTGGTGGACGAATAAGATTTCAAATTTGAAGGTCTACAGGTGGACCTGTAGCCACAGCCTAAAATTCTATGCTCATGCAATGCAATGTTTGGGTTACGAGATCTTAGAACTATTTTTTAGGGCGCACCAAAAAGTGTTTGCAAACCCCTAGACTAGAATACTGAGTAACCTGCTGTAGGGGTCATTTCATTATAATTCAACACTATTTTTTTAAGGAAAATGTTAGATACACGGTGTGGGCCTGGACCCGATTTATTTGATTCTAGGGACCTGATTTTCAATTCTAGGTACCCGAATCAGGTCCCTAAAACACCTTGAAAAAACCCTGATTCAACATATATTTTGCAACCCATACTCTCAGATTTTCACTATTTTCAGAAAAATTATTCACTGGAAAAATCTAAGACAAAAAAAAATTGAATTGAGCCCATCGGTTTGAGATAGGCATGTTTAAAGTTTTGGTCATCACTAGGTAGCGCGGATTGCTCCAAAAAACAAAATGCTGCTTCTTTTGATCCTCTGATGCTAGAGATGTGATCAAAGGGTCGATTCTACCATTTTAGGACATGTTGATTTCAAATATGATGTCATTTTTAGTGTAAATATGTCAGAAAACAAATTATAGCCACTTTTAAAAAAGTTTAGTTGCTGTATAAACATGTCCAAAAACCTGTGTTTGCAAAGGCTTATCAAAAAAAATTTTTTTATGATGAAGTGTGAATAGTCAATTATTCCAAAAACTTAAAACCTGAGATGTTTTTTAAACAAACGTTTTAATCTTAGGTTGAATGAAACTACGTTTTTTGCTATTGAGTATTTCACCCTCCACTAACTTGCATTTGTTAGTGATGAGATTTTTTAATTGCAATCAATAGATACGAATGGTGCTAGTAAGGATGCAGCAAATGAAATATCTTCTTGAATATAGCATGTCAAAACAGACAAATTTAAGAGGTAGTTGAGAGGAAATGCCAAATATAAGAGGTATACAAACATAAATGGCCAAATATAAGAGGTGTTTGAGACAAAATGCCAAATGTAAGAAGTTTTGTATAGTAGCAGGTCAAAACTGCCAATATAAGAGGAGGCTGTGTGTAAACATTCATTTCGTTCATTCATTTATTTGGGAAACAAACACTAAGCATAAAAAACCCACAAATAAACAAGATGAAATGAACAAGCAAACTCATAAAATAGAAATATAATCAAAATTATAATTGCATCTTCCCGGGGTATCTAATATAACCAGGTGGTTTTCTAGTTGGATCCACACTAGCCTAATGGTAAGATAGTGTTATATTAATGAGGTTTGTGGTTTGTACCATGAGACGGGTTTATTATGATAATGAGGAATACTAAACACCAAATATAGCATGTTGTGGTATGTGGGTTGTTGAATAAAACAGGTATTGTACTATATTATTATCAGGGATCAACCGATATGGCTTTTTTGGGGCCTATACTGATATATCAGCCATTCATGTACTGCTAGCCGATAACCAATATTTCTAAAATTTTTCGTCTTTTTGTTTGCTTCATTGTCAAAATATAATGTGTTCTATGCCTTACCTTCTTTTTAATACTTTGACGTCCGGGTTAATTCAAGCGGTTCGCAAAAAAATCGGATGGATCGCACTTGGCTTTGCACTGGAATATCTCCGCTCCTGTTCGGGTTACGGACCTGGTCGAAGTGTCAAGAGACGCGGCAAATCTTGTAGTTTGCACTTGAAAAAAATTTTTTGGTTGCGGGTTGCGGGCTTTTTGTGAGTGACATCATAAGTGGAGGACTTTTAGGCCACCTTGGCCAGGCCCTGGGCGCCAACCGTTAGATTGTAGTATTTCGCTGAAGTTTTTATTGGAAACTAGGCTACAATCCTAGTCTTTTGATACTTTGGATGACCTGCTGGGGTTTCGGGCTCAAAAGTTATGATCTAAATTAGTAAAAATTTTTGACTAATTAGTTAACTAGATAATTAATCAATTTTTTTATTTAAGACCATAACTTCTCAACCAGAAATGCTAGAAAGTCGATCAAAGGCTCAAAGACTTGGACTCGAGCCTAGTTTCTGATGAAAACTTCAGCGAAACACTTTGGCCTGGCGGTTGGGCCCTAGGCCAGGCAACATGAGCCAAAATGGCCTAAAAACTACTTCACTTATGACGTCACTCACAAAAAACTTTTTTAACACTTTGATAGCCAGCGTACGATATATTTGTACTTCGATTTCGGCCCAAAAACAGCAGTTTTCGGTTGCCTTACCAATGCCCTAGCTCCTGCGCTGATTGCTCTAGAGAGCTGTTCAAGGGCTCAAACGGATCAGCCAGTGTAGTAGATCGCATTCGAAAAAAATTTTTTGGTTGGGGGATGTGGATTTTTTGTGACTGACGTCATAAGTGAAGTAGTTTTAGGGTCATTTTGGCTCATGTTGGATTGTAGCCTAGTTTCCAGTGAAAACTTCAGCGAAATACTACCACCTAACAGTTGACGCCCAGGGCCAGGCAAAGTGGGCCAAGGTGGCCAAAAGCCCTCCACTTATAACGTCACTCACAAAAAACCCGCACTCCCGAAGCAAAATTTTTTTTTCGAGTGCAGACTAGAAGACTTGCTGCGTCTTTTGACGCTTCGACCAGGTCCGGAACCCGAACAGGAGCGGAGATATTCCCACGCAATGCCACGTGCGTTTAGGCGTTTTTTTTCCGAAAATCCCCGAAAGCAGCCGGATGCCAAAGAGTTAACTAATCTGATTAATGATGATGCTTTTGTTTTGGTTGTGATGGCCGACATGTGCTCCATGGTTCATCTTGCCTGCTTGTTTGTGAAAATGCACCTGCTAGCATTGTTGCAAGATAACTGTCTTGATTTGGTTTGTTGTGCAAGTTGTCTACGTGCGTGATGAATATACTTGCGTTTTGTCAACACCTACTAAGGCCGATAAAATTGGTCTTAGCTGATACTGATATATTGAGCGTGGCTGATATATTGGTCTATCTCTAATCAAATATTATGCATCATGTTGAAAGCCAGGTGTCATAACAAGATCATTCCACATAAAGTCACCCAATGGGTTAAACCCTACCCTTTCAGAATTTAATGAAATTTGGCGTGCACATTGGTTTTGACCCCATACCTTCAATCTGAAATTTTTCATTGATCGGATGATCGGCTTCTTAGATATGGGAGGTTATTTTTTTGAAGATTTTGAGAAAAAATAAGGGGGCACCTACCTTCAAAGAACCAAACCTTTTGGGTTGGTTGTCCAATCTGGAAAAATAAGGTATCTTTGAAAAGGGGAGAAACCCAGGAATTTAAACTTGACATCATTTTTATGAAATATATTTTTAACCATTTTGAAATGACTGTAGAAAAAAAATCCTTGAGCAAGTCTTACTTCATTCAGGTTTTACATATTGACAAACAAGTAGCGAATAGATAAGCTGAAAGCATTTTGAAGTTTGATTGGCATTACTCTTTATATTTGGTGTTTCTTCTTTTAATTTTGACCTGAGTTCAGGGAGGTTTAACTTTTTGTGCAGTTTTTATGTGGAAATATTGTCTTTGATACTTTGTTGCGTTAAAGTGAAGCAAAATTTGATATTTTTTAAAGTTCTTGTGTATATTTGGGCAAATCTGAGATTTTTATAATTGTTATGAGTCAGTACTATCACATTTGACATGTGACATGATAGCCATTCTGTTTTTTTGGTGTCTTGTCAGACAATTTATTTTGGAAATGTAAGTACCTTATCCCCATACCATCAATAAACTAAGTATAGGGTCAAATCATTATAATCCAACAAGGGGTGTAACCCAATGTCACAAAAATGCCTCATTTTTTTATATAAGGTGCACCCACATGTAAAATGGCCTGAAAAAAAAACATAATTGAAATCCATCA
>Ga0210059_1006886_pt1 | contig 18153 bp, 13 predicted proteins | sample Ectturendosymbi2_FD_188042 | JGI IMG/M metagenome (GOLD analysis project Ga0210059, IMG submission 188042) | Ecteinascidia turbinata endosymbiont from Florida, USA - Sample 2 (SPAdes) (version 2) | ecosystem: Host-associated > Tunicates > Ascidians > Unclassified | place: Key West, Florida... | reverse complement strand
TTGAAAAGTCAGCTTTTGAGAATCAGTCAGAGGAAAATTCAGTGTGAATAATAAAATGAACGGCTTTGTTGGGAACATTCTACAAAATAAGTTTTACGCCTACTGTTACATCTTGCTATCACGTACACGCCGATGCACACCTATCTGCGGCGCTGCTATCTACTTAGATGCAACTGGTGCCGAAACCACGATGTTGTTGCTGCATGTTGTCATTGCATACTACATTGAATAGTCCTCACCCTATCCACGCTGCACACTCGTAATAGTAGTTGCATAACATTGTTATGGTTACACCAGGTTTTTTAAGGTGTTTTAGGAACCCGTTTCGGGTCCCTAGATTTGAAAATCGGCTCCCTAGAATCAGAGAAATCGGGTCCCTACAGGTCCATACCGGGTATCTATCATTTTCCTTAAAAAAACTCTTGTTAAACCATAATCACAAAATGGCCATGAGCTACCACAAAAACGGGTTAATCAGTAGTCACCAATCCGTTGGACGATGGTTTATTTTTTATGTGCGTTGTAGTAATAATATTTTGATGAAACTAGTTGGCTATCAACAGCCTACTTGACTCTGTGTCAAGATGGAATTCGTGGTTAGAACCATTTCGCTTTCATGTGAATTGTTTTCACTTTCTGAAACTGCTTTCGTTCATGTCGGGCCGGTGCAATTGTGTACGGAAAATGGTGTTTCGATATGCATGCGCAATGCTGTGGAAGTTGCATTGTTAGCACAGAATATTCGACATGCCAATACACGTGTGTGATTGCATCTACAGTGGCGTTTAGGTGTCTCTAGTGAATAATAACGCTAGTTCATATTTAACGATATCCACAAGCCTATGTTGGGTTTGATAGGGTTAATCATAGCAACTTAATCTTCAAAACAATGAAAAATCACCTTGCAAGATAGACATTTATGTCGGCCCCCCTACTTTTTACTAGGCCCCGCAGTGCCCCCCCCACTTTTTTAACTCTAGAATCGCCACTGACCACACACTAAGTTAAATTTCTATTTAGTTTGCAATCGATGGTCTCATCCCTTGCTTGATACGTGGTGGTATCAAATTCGGTTGACTATCATTCTCAAAGCACTATGCATATAATTTTTCAACTATCTGCCGTCCAATACTGGTGGAAAGCACTGGTTTAAACGAGTTGAAAGCTGTGCGGTTTTTGGTTTCTCTTATTACTAAATTAATGGATTAACTAAGAATACTAACTACCTTGGAATTACTGCAATTTCCAATCTTTCGCATCTGGGACTGAACGAAGCTGGTATTCCAGCAACAGCAACAGTTTTTCTGACCTGAACTGCTTCAACGGTACTTTAATTAATCGTGATGAAGTTTACACCCGTCAACTCTACCAACATATAAGGTAAATTCTTGTAAAGTTTTCTTTTTTTGGCACTTGCCCCCATGTTTTCACCGACTATTTACCAACCATATTCCAAAGCTTGAAATCGAAAATCTTGTAGATACTTGTTAGTGAACGCCTATAACTTTATTTCTAAAAAATGGACCTGAGGAGCACCAACGTCAAGTCTTTTGTTTCTCGCGTAATATTGTTATTGTCGTTTTTTTTCACACAGTCAGCAACACGATAACCACGACGAGCAATGTTCATCTGAAGATTGCTGCTTTCACCACCTGGGTGTTGAGGTTGGAGGATCGATTCTTGATGAACAGCTATCTGCTTCTTCCCAGTGGAATGAATACTCACCGGCATCGAGAGGAAGGCTGAACATGATGGATCAATACATGTAAATATCAAAACTTTCGTTGGTGAAACCGCAGTAACTTTTGCCTTATGCTTGTTTAAACTGTAGACCTTTTTTAAACACCTGTGATCAGTTGCCTAGCACTTTAGCCACGTTTTTGTATTTAGTTTGCGTGTAATTTTAGTTTTGGTTTTCAGTTACTTAAGCTTTTTTTCTACAGCACCTGAAAATGTCATGCACAGCAGCTTTTACTTCTCGAATGAGCACATCAAACATGATTCTCGTTTGTCCTTTTTTTATGTGTAAACGTAGTTTTTCAAAACAGAGTGATTAGACCAAGCACACCTTGTGTGTCGATATTTTGCTGGCTCAAGTCAGCTTTCAACGACATACCTACCAACGTGAAAAAGGAAAGCAAGTCCATATGAGCTTAGAGACCTTGTGATGTAGACAGTGATTTTTGTGCGTAAAAATTCCTGAGCTTTGTTAGAAAAAACTTTGATTTTCTCGGAAAATGTTATTATGTTTGCAGGTTTTTCATAAACTACCAAATTTCCTTCACAATTCCACTGGTTGCGAAAAGTTGTCACCTACAATGAAAATATAAAGCTTTAACTCAACTTCGCCAAGATGGGCAAGAAATCCGTTCCCCTGGCAACACAATTTTTAAGCAACTGTTGCGCCAAAGTGTTAATGGCGAATCGGTGGAGATTTTTCATTGTTTCATTACATGAGGCTAGGAATTCATTTTACAACTTCCGTTTTCTACCACAATGTGATCGTCGCACCCTCACCATCCTATCAAAGCCTTTTTTAGTATGGTCAACATGAAATCTGATTTGGTATGAACAAACACTTTTTATTTTGTTGCAGCGGAATTATAGATAGAGGACCGGGACTTGGCGCTTGGATAGCTGCTGACAATGATCATAACCCTTGGTTCCAGGTGGATTTGGTCGATTTCATGGAAGTTCGAGGGATCGTAACCCAGGTGAGAAGTCACAGCTACTTTGACACCTTTAAATGGCAGTAATAATGCCTGTTACGTTTCGTTCAAACGACGTTTTGATTTTCCTAAAACTACCACCTGCACAGAATATAATCAGTGCTTTCGCGCTCTTATAACCATTGCCATAAAAATATGTGCGTAGGGTCGGAACGGATACAGTCAGCCGGAAAACCAGAACGACTGGGTCAAGAAGTATAGCGTTCAGTACATGGTCAACCAGGTCACAAAAACTCTGGAGGACTACAAGGATTTCGACGGATCAGTTTTGGTAACTTATTTGCGCTGGCTCAAACGCCAGAATTTTACATTATTCGACCTAATAAAACGAAATGTTTTGCAAGAAAGGCGAATGAAAAATCGGTAAATAAAAAGTGCAGAATATCACAATTTCGGACACAAAAAGTGAAGCACATGATCATTCATTGTTGCTAAATGTTGAACTACCTGAGCCACAGCTGCTAACACTTCGCCTCACACCAAGCAAGCGTGAATGCTTATCCGGGAATATTCTCGATTGTTGCTCACACGGACGTCACTTCAAGTCGTTTGATGCAAGGCTGAATACATGGCACTGGCAAATCAATAACATGGCAAGTCCTTTGTCAATTTCTGGCTGTTGCCTGCATGTCACAGCAAGTCGATTCGATTTGCATGCAGATATTTGATGCCAACTTTGACCAGGACAGTCAGGTGACCAACATTTTCCCACGTCCCATCGTGACCAGAGCCGTTCGCATCCTGCCAACCGATTGCCGCAAGAAATGTGCTTTGCGAGTGGAACTTATCGGTTGTGCACCGACGTGAGTTATGTTTTTGAGCATACCACTTTTTCACAGGTGAAACACTGCGGTATTTCAACTACATAAACTATAAATTCTCTGCAGAATTTTTAAACTACGCTGTCCGAATCGCATTATCACAATCAGCATAGAGCTTGTTATCTCGCCAAGCCAAATGCCAAACGTTATTTGACTTTGGCAACTGTCATGTTTTATTCATCGTGGGGCGCCAACATCATCGGTGCGTGATATCAACTATAGGTCTATATTAGGTTGAATATGAATCTTACTTGGTTTTGATGGCTGCGCGTTGAAAATAGCGTTACCTTGGACATATTAGAACAAGTTTAGTGGAAACTTGCTTTCAGTGTAAGTAGGGAAAAATGTATGTTGTTTATTGTACAACTGCTAAATCGCCACGTTCTGTTAACATATATCAGAATGCAGAACTCGCAACAGAAAATCCTTTCATTGTTCAGCTGGTTTCCGTCAGCACCACTCAGTGCACGTGGTAAACCACTTTAATGTTTGGCAGATTTGTTTCGAGTTTCCAAAACCTAATTAAACGAAAAGATCTTTTTTAGAAAATCTTATTGTCTTTTTCCGTTTTACGATTCTAGTAAGATTGGGGCCATGCTTGATTTATAAACCGCAATAAGTAAGAAGTGCCAACTTGGGTGTAGTCAAAAATCATCAGCAAACCTTTTTTTCAAAAAGGCAAATGTTCGAAATATGGCATTTCAAACAAACATTTTAAACTAAATTTGCTAATCCAGGGGTAACAGTCCCTTGCCGTCCTTGGCGACGCCAATGTCTGTAGATGATGCAAAATGTTTATATGTTTTATTTTACTTTCAGATGCGACTCCTCTCTTGGACTTTCATACCAATCGCCAAACCTTTTGCCCGATTCAAGTTTCACAGCTTCGTCCGAGAAACCCGGCTTCGAAGCCCACAACGCAAGACTGGATTTCAGCGCCGGAGGTTGATGGTTCTTCTGGCCGTTTATGAGTTTAAACAACGAAACACTTGATTTTTTCGCAACAGTCTAAAGTATTTTGACTGCGGCTTTACTGGTGCGGTTCTCGATTGTGCTTCACAGAAATTTCATTCTTATGCTCACCTATGTTCTACAAATGAAGCATTTGTATGGCTGGTCGTGGTTTATTTTACATTCAAATCTTTTAATGCTAACGTAATTACCACAAATGTTTCAGATATGCAAGACATGCAGTTCTTTAAACTGGACAGCTCATCATTCACCTACGACTCAGCTCGGGCCCATTGCGTCCAAAACGGAGGAGACTTGTGCTCAGCAGCCCAGATCTGCCCGGACGGCACGCCAGTGATTGTTGGAGTATTGCCCGGTGATCAGTGGGCACCAATCAGGTGTGACTTATCACTACATCTTTCACAATATCGTTTGTTGTAGAACCGTTGGCGTTTTCACATTTATGAACTCAGTTCTGGGCAAATTACAAACACCATCTGCTGCATATCATGGTGACTTCTTTATTTTATTTCCCGGACGTGCTTCAAGCTTGCAAGATAAATCTAAGTATAAATGCGTAGTTTCGTTCGTTTTCTGAATGGACAAGCTTCGAATAGCAGCGAATCAACTCCATTTTAAGTGAAACCTTAATACATACGTTGACCAACGCTCTTCTCCTCAACACATTTTTGTCGTGAACGCCTAAAAATTTAGTTGCAGACGAAAATCAACAAATGATTGTTTAACGGCAATCAACTGCAGCCGTTGTCTAAAAGCCTTAGACAGGCAACGCCGCAGCGGGATGTTCAGGATTGATAAAACCACAAGCGCTTGTTTTTGCAGAGAACAGAATAACTTGCCGTCCTTATGAACTAGTTAGTGCACTAATATATCAAATTACGATTAGTTTCATTCTTTAAAATTATGCACGACTTGTTCTCAAATGCTGTAATCAACCTATAGAGATTCATATAACAACTGGATTGAATTGGGAGACGACAATGGCGACGGTGGGCGTGTTTGTTACGTTCACAATGACCACTACTCGCCACCACGATGGGGAATCACCGAAGGAAATTGTGGTCAATGGTCCACTCCTTCTGATCCTTGTCCACTGAAAAGCAACTTGTTTTGCTGCCGTGAGTTTTAGTTTCAACTGCCACGGTGTACTCGCTCCTTTCATCTCGACGTGAGATGCTGTGGTTTTGACTGAAGAACGTAAACATTAAAGAAAAACATAACAAGTTAGAATTATGAGGTAAAACGAATGAATGATACGATGCTTAGCTGCTTGTGTTTCATCAAAGTAACGCATTAGCTCCATCAAGCGTATGCTTTTCTACTACCGCCACGTATCCTCGTGTTCTTTCATGTATTTGTGTGTTCGTTGTTATTGCGATGCTTGCTTAAGACTAGCGCGTTGCGTGTGGGAGCAAAGACGTTACACAATACAATACATTAATGATGTTATTCTCACCATTTTCAGCAAATATAGTCAGATAAGTACATCAACCAAAAAGATAGATCAAATGTTTTTTGTACCGAGTGTCTTTCCCGAAAAAATGGATTGGATACCGGGAAGCTTTTGATAGGTTGCCATGTTTATGCCAGTTTCATAAAACAGCTTGTAATTGAAGCCTAAACAAGGGCTTCAATTGTTAAATCTGCCATTTCTCAAGTAACTAGTCTTCACTTTTTTTCTCGTTTCCTAAAAAACTTTCGTTTTTTTCTCGCAGCTGTTAATACCCTCAGCTGGAAACCTGCGCAGAACTCCAAGACAGAATATCTACAAATAGATCTGGGAATGAGGAAGAAAGTAAGTGGCTTTTTCTTCCTTCGATTATCTGTGAATCTCCACGCCATTTTTGAGGCAAGACGTTCTTTTTCGTCACAGTTTGATTCGGTCTTTTCAAGTGTGCGATCGAAACCCTGCACCGCGTTCAGGAGCGCAAGACAGCTCGCGCCATTTAAAATCATTGTCTTGTATTAGCATACATCATGCAATTACTACTCTACGTTTTTCACAAATGCGTGGAAAGATACAGCACACGTGAATAAAAATGTATTAGGGTTGGCCATAAGCAAATTGGACCGACTGCGTCCAATCGCCTTTCGCGCCAAAGAAGTTCTGCGCTGAAGCGCATTTCAAGCCTAGGTTTGTGAAGCATAAAAACTACCTAGTGCGATGTATTGTACATATGAAACTCCATAATTGAGTACTTTCAGAAATATCAGTGATAACACATTTTGTGAAACATAATTTTACAAACTCGGCTGTGTTTTATGGCTTGTTCATATTTTGAGATATGTTTTGCCGCACTTGTTACTCACCGTTAATAATTTGTCAATTTCATAAGGCAGAAATTTCGGGATTTTCAGGTTTGGTGAAGTATTTGGGAACAGACATACTTTTTAGACTTTCAAAAATTTCCGTGCATATGAGAGGACTTTATAGACCTTGTTTTAATTTGCGATACACTAAAAGTTGCATGACAGTTGCTTAAAAATTTTATAGCCTAAATTGCTTAGCGTTTTTAGTTTGAAACACCAAAACGTTGGTCACTGTAGCACTTACAGATCTCAAACCAGGATTAAAAATGATGAAAATCATAACACAGGCCGATATAAATGGTAGCATGCGTCTGCTTAAATCCAAACCAATTCTGCGAACACAAGCAGAAGCTCAAAACCCATAAAATGCTTGATTTGCTTGCAACACACCGGTAGTATTTATTGCGTTTCCAAATGTTTATACTGTTCTTTGAATTTTCTTGACAATACGAGTATATAGGCACGAGCTTTCCCGAGTAGAAATTGATGAAGCAGACCTGAGGTCAACAAATGCCGCCAGAACTGTTGAACAGCTTGGCAATAATATTTATTTAATGTATAAAATGAATTTTTGCAAGCAATGTTTTTACTTAAATAAATTAAAGTTATTTTATCAATTAAAATAAATTTTTGTCATTATAACAAGTGTTTTCATAATTATGCGATATCTGATCTACTTTATCGCTACTTTTGTAGAATCTTCACATGTAGTCTTCCATAAATTAATTTGGTATTAATCCAGTGGGTTTATCTCATATGCTTTCATTTTGCAGACCTTGGTAAGAATTGATTGTTAATCTGGGGCCCCACCAATATGTTAAACCGCTGTTTCCAGAGCCGACCCAGCAGTGGCCGCATTCCCGAAAGTCGGCCCCTCACTGTGTTGTATAAAAATTGAGATCATGCAACTGATCCAGGTGTCCCCTTTATCTTCAGGTGTTCTGTTTCTTCAAAATCTTAATTTAAAAACTTTTTTGTTGCTTATAGTCAGGCACTTAAAACAAACTGTATGAAAAATTTTCTGGGCAAAACAAAATTAGGACACAAAAATTTGGGGTCGCCTTGCCCTCGAATGCTCCCCATGGCCAAAGGCATGATTATAGTTTTTGCCAAATTAATATGCGTAATTAGCTAAGCAGGACATTCGTTGTTGCATTGCTGATTTTTCTTAAGCAATCGCTATGTATTTCTCTTTGCTGCAAGCCATAACTCTTTATTCACACACATGGAAAGGATACTTGCGTTTCCTTTTTTTGATCAGGCTGCATTGTAATTTTACAGAACAAATCGATTGATGCGTTGCTCTCCAACGAACTTGTTGAATAGCTCGCTTGTTTGTAACTTTTCGAAATGACAGTAATAGCATTGTTGTTATTGGAAATTGGAAAAGTACAGTCAGCAAAAATGTGCCTGATCAACCATTTTGCCTTCCAGGTCGCTGGTGTCACAGTGCAGGGTGACGAAAACGCCGACGACTGGGTCACAAAATACTACGTGCAGTTCAGTGACGACGGCAACAGTTTCACCACTTACCAAAAACCAGACGGTTCATCGGAAGTAAGCGTCGCTAGCTTTTCACAGAAAAGAGCGAATTGCTTTCGTTTATGAATTTCGAAGTTGAAATATATTTTTCATGTCCTTTCCCGTGTCCATAGAATTTATTTTTCTGTATAATACAAGTTTTGAAGTTGGCAGCAAAAAGTTACTCGAGGAAATGAAATTCAGATATTTAGCTCAAAAGTTAAACTTTTGTTGCAGATGTTTCCAGGTAGCTCTGACCGGAAAACTCCTGTGGAAGGTTTCCTTCGCGAGCCCATATCAGCACAGTACGTTCGGATTAATCCGCAAGCATGGCATAATAACATCGCCTTACGGCTGGATATCTTTGGTTGCGATGTTGGAAGTAAGGATGGCATGTTTTTAATACTGCATAGGAGGATCGAGTTCAAGCATCAAACACATTTTTTGAACCCTTTTTGGTTTTGTGTTCTAGTATTCTTCCGAGTTAGGAGCTTATCGTTGAATGGGATAGGCATTAACATACAAGGCATCGCTGTCAGCATACCAGACTGTTAACCTAAAACCTAACATCGGTTACCAGATACTTGACAGTGAATGCGGCAAGTGCTTGTCCAGTTTATGGCAAATTGTGGGTAAAATTTTTGACAATTGCAAGGTTATTGGGTATATTGATTTTCGGATACTTAAAGTTTTTTGCAATTCATGATTTTTCCATACTTCCCAATTTTTTTATTTTTGACAATTGAACTGAAATTACACTGTAAAGCACAGTACCAGTAACTATGTGTCATGCTCTTGCCTGCAAATCCCACTAAGAACTATTTGCGGAAAACCAGGCTTTAATTCACTAAAGACACCGCTCAGTCATGAAGCGTCCTGCACGAAAAGATACAATGAACAGGAGAGCAAATAAACTCTTACGTGAAACAAACACAACAGCGTAACTTATCGAATGCTTCGCAGGACCGGCATGCTGCACTAAAAGAACACTTTGCAGTATTGCAATAAGAAACCGCAAGCACAACACAACAGCCGCGGGGCGAACACAGAGGCACAAGATTGCGGGCGCCACTACGTGACAAGGTAATCATACAGTCACCACACTATGCTTCGCGGAAATTTGAGGGTGATCATTATGATAATTCACAAACATTAATGTTGAGCTGTATTTTCTTGCTGAATTTTGGGTACCAGTATTCATTTGATGAATAATCCAAAATGGATTGTTTTATCAATACTGACAAGTGGTATTTCAAAAAATGGCAAAATTTTGGCATAGACAAATATTGCCAAAATAGTTGGCAATTCCTTCGGAAAACGGTGATTTTTGGCAATAATTGCCAAGTTTGGCAACATCTGGCAGCCCTGAGCAGGTGTGACAGTTATAGACTTACTACATCTGGCTATGGTACGCACATGTGCAGCAAATCCTGCCTTTTTTTCGTTTTCTGCTCCGCGACCGGGAGCCACGTGCTGGTGACCACCAAGAAAAACCTTTTTCGTTACCGTGTTACCGCCGTGCTGTTCAAATAAAACAAACGCAGCAACAAACGAATAAAAGGCTGGTTCCTATATAGCAGAAGTTGCTAAACCTAATCGACGTATGAGCCGCGTATCGTAAAATCCAAGTTACAAAGAGCCGCAACACAAAGATCTAAAAACACGAATTTATTTGCAATCTACGCTTCTGTGACATCATAATTCTTTTTGAACAACTTTCAAAAGTAATACTGTACGGTACGCTAGCTACCACAGTACCATTTAACAATATTTCTACACTTTGCAATAGAAATAAAAAATAAAACACAAATATATAAAATTTCGGAAAGTTCAAAGAGCCGCATACAATCGTTCGAAGGGCCGTATGCGGCTCGCGAGCCGCAGTTTGGCCAGCACTGCTATATAGCATATAGACTCTACATATTGTGATTGGCTCCCATGCCGGGAATCTCTACTCTACACAGTTGGCAGTAAGCGCCTGTCGAGCAGCGCTTACATTGAGTGCGTAAGGAGAAGCGCACTGCGAGCTCAACGGTCAAAGACATAAGATCCCTGTTAGTGGAAACACTATTGCAAGCTTCCTTTGGCCTAACAGGTTGAGCCGAAGTAAAACAAAAATGGTGGAGATGCGGGGCATCGATCCCGTACGTCGCTCATGGTGAGCGCGGCTCTACCATTTGAGCAAAATGGCTCCCAGACCGGAAATCTCTACAGTTCGTTGAGTTGAAATTTTTGTGTAGTAACCGAATCCCCAGTTTTCACAAAGCGCATGTTAAAATGATGGTGTTGTGTTATGTCTGGTCGCGGCGTACATTTAATCGCCACCGTTTAACTGTCGTGTCACGAACGAGGGACGTTCTTATCGCACAGATTTTGGCAGTAGTGAATTGGGGAAAAATAAAACGTAAGTTCGTGGTTGCTTGAGTCAAAGTAGGCCTTGCCTCCTCGTACTAGTGACAGTGACATCTGTGAGTCCACTGCTTTTGTACGTATGCTAAGGCACAACGCCAATTTGGTATTCTATTCAACCAAAAATGTTTTTAACACTTCAGAATACTTTTTAGATTTTTGTACTAGCTGATATAGCGTCTTTTACTCCTCGAACACGGATCACAACTTTATGAAAACAGGCAAATTCGTGGAGTCTTACATGATTTTCCAAAGTTTTCTGCGTATAATCTCTCAAAACGTTTGTCTGCTTGGTACTTTGAGGGGAGAGATGCTTCACTTGTTTCTACATGTGAAACTAGCTGAGTCTTCCTTTTTGGCAGCTGTGCTTTCCTGCACCGACACTGCTGACTCATATACCAAGGACAAGTTCGTGGTTGACTGTCCGGCTGGTTGCGACGGCATAACCGACAAGCTGTGGGGAACGACGGTCTACACCGACGATTCTTACATCTGCGCTGCGGCCATTCACGACGGAAGAATACGGGGTAGAATTCAAGTTTGGACGTTTGACTCCTGCATGAATTTTGCAAACGTTCATGGATGTTTGCTTCTTTTATTACGATTTACTCGTGCGGCAAGTATGCTGACGCACACCCGACTATCTATGAGTGTTGAAATGATGTGTTTGCTGAAACCCGAAACGCAACATGAGCGACTTGGACTTCATTTGATGAGGCAAATTACTGCTCGTTACTTACGCGTAGACGATTTCACTTATACACACGTCTACTATAACACAATCAGGTACTCATGTGTAGAAATGTTGTTATAACACACATCACTATTAATGCACTTTTCGTGGAATACAACGTGCAACGTATTTAATAATAATAATAATAATATTTTATTGAGGACTCATGGTCCATACCACAGACACAAGAGCACAAAAAGTGGTTAGCTATACATCAGCAAGGGAAACTCAGTTTTATCTGACACTCAATTACCAAAAATTTTCGATTTTGAAAGGTCGATTTATAGTGAAGATATTACTGTGCAAATGCAAAGTCAGTATTTGTGCTTCGGGCTGTGCTATGTGCCTTCCTACATTGCAAACTCTAAAGGGCGAAGGGCTTTTTTGAGCAGGGCAAATATTTTGCTACACTCATCTTTGTTGGATTTGCAGTTAACTAATCTTAATCTTCTCACTATTTGATATGGTTCAGTTCTTGGTTTTACAGTTTTGAACTTGTAAACATAAGGGTTAAGTCAAACGAAACTAACCGTGAACTGTTGTTTTTTATCCAGCAAATCATGGCGGCACTGTTGCTGTCAACAAAGTGAAGGGCCAGGACAGTTACGCTGGTTCGGTGCAGCACGGAATCACGTCGAAAAGCTACGCTTCGTGGCCCGGATCTTTCACATTCCAAGGTTAGTGCTGTGAAGCACTCTTAGCAGCTAATGACCTTTTGTTCAGTTGCCGATTTTTTGCGAACTATGGCGAAGATTCCACTCAACCCAACCTTTTCGTGGTCCTATGTGGTGTTCTTTGATGTAAACGTAAATGTTCATACAATACTGATGACTAGGGCAACCAAACGTCAATAAAATCAAAAATGTTCTGCCTTTTTAAATGTTTATGAAACATCCACAAACCAATTTTCACGCTGATACCATGAACCACTCGACAGTAAATAGGCCCCAAAAATCAAAATTTATCATTAGGTCAGAATTTATCATTAGGTCAAAATTTTCTTGCAGCAGAGTTTTTTATCGTTATCGATATTTTATTAAAGTTACAACAACAAATTTTGATTTGTTTTTTCAAGTTTAGTTACAATTCTGAAATAGTAATGGGTTTGTTGCGACTTTTGTCGTAATAATGTTCTTAGCCCACAACTGGACAATTGAATATTAAGTAGACTAGGCATGGCAATGCAAGAAACGTGGTCTTGCAGTACTTGGTTTGGCAAATGTTTTATCTATTATGTATATTTTGTGTCTTAACTTTATTATATTCTCAGATTTGACTCTACTGTAGTTATTAATGTTCTTATCCACATATCCTGCCTAAGTTGAAACAAACAAATTCTTCAAAAGGTCGAATTATACTGCATGAATATGATTCTGAGCTTACCTCAACACCTAAGGGTGAATTATTTTGCAAATTCTGTGACTACTTAAGTGAAAAGTGACAAAAGGTTTATGGTGGAAACACATCGCCACAGTGCAAAGCATCAACGAGGTTCGTTTCATGAAATTGAAAGTAGCCAGACATTTTTGAAACATGCTACCGGTATACAAGATTTAGCAGATAAACTACTTTTTGTTTCATTTCAACAGAAAAAACCTATGGGTTTGTTTTCCAATACTGTATATGAATATGCTTCGTTTTGCACATTTCAACTGAAAAAGCAGAAAATTGATAGGTCAAAATAAAGTCAAAATTTCTAAATTATAAAATCAAAATTTTAAGTTTTTGGGTCAAAAACTTGGTTGCCCTACTGGTGACTAAACGTGTTGCCAACAATCGCATTGTGTTCACTTTATGTCGCTCATTAAGGCAGAAGTGTAAAACTATTTGAAGCGCAAAGTACAGCATTGACTTACATGAGGGCATCATGTCAGTTGTCACTTGAAATGCAATCCGTAGGTGATCATCTGGGTTGTCCGACTGGCTGGGATGGCTGGAAGGATTGGTGCTACTACACGCCGCGTAAAGCCTCGGTTGCAAATTACGCTGACGCCGAGGAACGATGTCAATTCTACGGCGGCGATTTGGTCAGCATCCACGATCAAGCTGAACAATCTTTCGTCACTTACCTACAGGCCTATGCAAGTGAGTTGTTTTTCTTAGTGATTTGCACGGCTGTTTCTTGGGCACTGACACCGAGCATCTTCCGAACATGTGCTACAAAACGCGTTGCAGTTTCCTCCTGTTCAGAAATTGAGTTGGACTCAGTTCTATATCATTATTTCTAGCGCCAAGTGCTTTTGCACGGACGCTGTTTGCTTCCGCTTTCAGAACTTACAGTGCCAGCAAGACACATCAAGAATAGTTGATGAGCACCCTCGGATTTTTATTTGTTTCCATGTACTGACATCGGCTTAGGGTCAAGCCTGCCACACGTTTCAACTTCGATTAGCAATCATGCGTTGAGTGTTACATAAAAACCGGCAAAATCCAACAGAGTTATTCCTGCAACGCATAAAATTGCCAAAAATATGGATTACTAAAACAAGCATTACGAACTTCCCAAAGATTTTGCCAAATAAATAAAAAATTATATAGATTTTATAGCTTTTCGCTTGCTTCGCAGTCAGAAAAGTACAACGTGTGCCTAGTGAAACCCGTATGAGTGCTGATAATTTTGTGGAAGACAGGCTTCTAGTGCGTGCTGTGTCAGAATCCGTTTGCAATGCGATTGCAACGAGAGTGTTCGACGTGTCCGGTATCAGAAGAGTAGGTTAGTCTGTTGCTGGCTTTATCTGCGTGGTTCAACTGCTTTGGACTTGAGTCAAGCTGTGATGCAGTATCGCAAGTGAGATCACTCCACTGTGGTGAAAGCAGACGGGTGTCACCTTTGCTCTTTGTTCAACTAGTAGAAGCACAAAATAGTTGATTTCGTTCCTACTACCTGCCAGTGCATATCTTCCAGCTTTAGTACAAGTTCACACAATCTTTTATTTAAGTCTATAAGCGATATCTACAACAGTCATTATGACTTACCGGGTTAGATTCTCAGCAGTGGCGTAACTGGAAGTTTGAGCCAGGAGGAACTTAGCTGAAGGGGGCCCAGTGGCTACCGTGGTGGGGGGCCACTAACCAACAATAAAAAAAGGAGAAATGTAAGTGAATCCTGGTGTGGGTGTACATTAAAACCCGAAATCACCGGAAAACACTTCGAAAAACGCAAAAACAACCTACTGAAAACAAAAAGAATGCTAAATACTAACATATAAGCCAAGTGGGGGCCCGATTTTTACATTTGGCTCGCCAGGGGGTGGTTCGCTCCCCTGCCCCACCATCAGTTACGCCACTGATTCCCAGGAGCTTAGTGATGATCAGCATCGGGTCCCACATTTCGTCAAGACAACTGGTGCTTTGACTGCAGCAACTCAAACGTATCTACTCAACGGTGTACATCTTAAACACCCAGCAATTTTTGCTCATGTCTGGTACTGGTGACAAGTCTTCATTTTCTATTTCTGCCCAGTAGGTAAAACGCCTGAATGACCATAACAGACTGCTGCGTATTCGTTAGCATAGTTTTGAAATTGTTAGTCCCCTCCAAGTATTTGCCCAGAAGCCAGATACTCAGGCGCACGTCTGCTTCATTGCTTTTTTTCAGAGCACACACATGTCATATGTAAATGTGCTTCATGTTGTTGCTAGCAGCTGTGCTGCGATATGAAACTGGGATTTTAGACAAACAAATAAGTAAAAAATATGTACTAGCTGTAAAAAAGTTCGCTAACTTGATGGACTGATTTTTCTTTTCAGCGGAAACGCTCCAGGACCTTTGGATTGGAATGAATGATCTGAAACGTGCCAATTATTACCAATGGTCAGATGGCTCTGAGGTCACGTACACTAACTGGAATTTCAATGAACCGAATGGAAATGGAGAACGCTGTGTGCAGATGTACAAGACCACGTGAGTGCGCCACAGGACTATCTAAAATTTTTCTTTCTATCTGCTGCTTGTTGCAACAGACATCGTGTATGGATACTGGCGGTTATTGGCTACATTCTCTTTAAAATGTTGTATTTTGTACCAATTTTTTGCGCAATGTTTATCAATAAATTACACTTGCGGACAAAGTTAAAGAAGCGTTTGCAAGTATTTGCGCGTTTCAGATTTTCAGTCATCACCCGATTCTTTATTCAGGAGCAGAAAAGGTCAAGCAGAAAAGGAGCAGAATAGGTCATGTTACAATGACAGCTAGTTTTCAGAACAGGAATATCCCCAATATACAAAGTCACTTTCCAATAATGAGGGGTGCGTTGTATTCAATCTGATAACATTGAGTTTGCAATTTGTAATAAAGCAAACTATTTAGGGCTGCATATCAAAATTTTCTATTTTCAGTCACTTAAATGCTATTTGAGTTTATTACTGAGCTGTGATACAGTCAACACAAGCGTATTATCAGTATAAATATTATCAATGGAGCATTCTAGTGTAAACGGCATTAAGTCTATCAACGTGGAATATTACATCATGAAGATAGTACTGGAATTACCTAGGTGGGCCTAGAATTGCATGTCAGATTACAGATGTGGTGCGATTAATCCGAATAAAGTCATAAATGGGCAGATGAAAACTAGCGTTTTTTTTAATTGGATTTCAGCTTACGGACCCCCTAAAAAACATTAATGAACCCCTAAGGGGTTCACGGACACCAGGTTAAGAACCCCTGATATAGAGTATCACATCTTGCTATTCCGAGGACACCAGGTTAATTCTCAGTATATCTAAAAGCTCAACTGGTGTATCAATAAAACGTAAAAACGAATACTGCCAACATTTCGTTGACGGTGCAGTCAAGTTCATCAGGGCGAAAACGAGAGTGACAAGCCATCTGACAACCAAGTGTCGAGCGGAGTGATGCCTCAGGTATACGCACTAGCAGCGCGGAATCACTGGAACTAATGATTTAAGGCGGGGTAGCAATAAAGGGAACAAGGAAATTAGCGTGAAGAGAATCACCGAGAAATCACAGTTTTAATGAGTATCACAGTTAATAGAGTATCACACTTTTAATGTCTTGTGCTATCACAGCTTTTTGTGCAGCTATTTGTGACACTTGGAAACAGAAACGTTTCTCATGTGCAAGCACTAAATTTGAAAACATGATTTAATAAGATTTTTACTTGCAATTTTATGTATAAATTTTCCCATTTCAGTGGGTTTTGGAATGATAAAAAGTGCGATGCTGTGATGAATTACGTTTGCAAAATGGATAAAATTCCTGTCAATCAACTTGATGAACAAGTAGAAGGTTGTCCTACTGGATGGAAAGCAAATGGAGCATCCTGCTATTTGTTTGATATCAATCCGTCGGTCTGGGTCAACGCAGAAGAATTTTGCAAGTTAGTTTGACTTCAAGAACTTTTTTTGATGATTTTGTTACATTCCGAAATGCCGCTATTTTTGTCTTACTCGTACATGATTTTCCTCCCAGTTCGCAAGGTGGTCACTTGGCCGCCATTAACGACGTCACAGAGCAAGTTTTCCTGACCAGTCAAGCGGCACAGACCTCACATCCGGGTGATGACGTCGACTTTTACATCGGTCTCTCGGCGTACATCGACGCCACAGGGTCCATGAGCTTTAACTGGTCGTCGGGCGAACCTGTCACTTTTACTGCTTGGGGTCCTGGAGAACCTTGTAAGTCTATTTGGTCAACTTGTTATTAGAAACGTTTTCCACTTCGTGCGTTTTTCGCATTTAATTTTTAAAGAATGAAATTTGTGATAGTATACAGCGTTGAACGTCAAAAGGAATGTGATACTTTAAGATAAAAGAGCCACCATCGCCCGTTTTTCTTGCAATAATTTGTTTTCCAAAGCTAATTGCCAGAGTCTGATACAATTCACCAATCTTGAGTTGTTCGTTCTGTTGTCTAAATCACACCTTCGTGAAGTTTTTTTTTTCAGTTTTTCACTGATAAGTTTTTTTACTAACCCCGCAGACATCCCACACTCGTGCGTCTTTCCTTTTCAATACGAAGGTGTGGAGTATTACAACTGCATTGATTTTGGACCACCTTACGATTTGCTGGGTATGATCCGCAGTTGACGTAAGATTTCTGATTGAAAATGGTAGATATGCCGTGCTTAGCACCAGATTTTTGGCACTGACCGTGCTAACCAAAGTATCCACAAGAGAGAATTGGACACATATTTCAACGGGCTTTTCTTTTGGGATAAAGTGAGAATCTTTCAACAGCTGTGGTAAACGTTGCTCAATTTTGCTGGAGTTTACTCATTCGGATCCACTGTAACCTTGGTTGCAAAAGTGTATGAGTTTGAAGATACCTCTTTTCCATTCTTATCCAGCATATGTACATTTCTCTTAGCTTAGAGACTGTCTCTAGTTGGCGTTGGTTTAATGAAATTTTTTCTGGTAAAACTAAACACAACAGTATCAACAAAAATATGCAGTGAGTGATTCGGGGATTGCAGTTCAAGGTGCAAGTTTAAATTGTTTTGCAAGGCTTGCACGGGAATGTCTAGAATTCTTTAGAGTAGGTCTTAGGACCTACATTTTTTCGAAGTAGCAGTGTGTAAAAACTTTCTACAATTATTTTCTTTATTTGAAAGCGTGTTAAACTTTTCCTTGTGGACAGTTTGTGTCCAGTGATTTCGAGCATTTGAGCATTTTAAGAAAATATGTTAAGATCTA
>Ga0210059_1006885_pt1 | contig 18155 bp, 10 predicted proteins | sample Ectturendosymbi2_FD_188042 | JGI IMG/M metagenome (GOLD analysis project Ga0210059, IMG submission 188042) | Ecteinascidia turbinata endosymbiont from Florida, USA - Sample 2 (SPAdes) (version 2) | ecosystem: Host-associated > Tunicates > Ascidians > Unclassified | place: Key West, Florida... | reverse complement strand
CCAAACAATCTCCAAACTGAAATATGAAACACTACTGCAGGTTTTTTTAAGGTGTTTTAGGGACACGATTCGGGTCCCCAGAATTTCAAATCGGATCCCCATAATCAGTGAAAATTATTATCAGGGTCCTTAAAATCAGAGAAAATCGGGTCCCTACAGGTCCAATACCGGATGCCTATCATTTTCTTTGAAAAAAACCTGCACTACTGTATAACTCAGCAGAGTTTTTATCACTTGGAATGTCTTGAACGCAGCACAAACGTAACGATTTCCTTGTGAAGACTTTCTGGTGATGGTTCTGCTTTCAACCTGTAAGCTTAAACCTAAAACTCTCAACTTAAATCCCTATGCCTAAAAGAAAACCCTAAATCTGAAACTCCAGGCTAAACGTAAAACCCTTGACCTTACTTATAAAGTTATAGTGACTTGGTTCATATATAAAATACACCTAGGCTATAGCATGCCATCAAAACGTTGCATAACACGTTCCTTCAAGAACCTACTCACTAACTCAGCACCAGAAACACTGACCGACACACAATTGCAAGATTTATCGCCACATAGGCTACACGAAAAGTTTCTTATAGTGTACCTGCCAGTCGCGCCTGATGGAGTGCTCTCATATCGGAAAAAACATTTGCCTGAAAATGCAGCATCGGAAAAATATGCCAAGCAGATGCCAGGTAGTTTCACTCACTTTTATTGCCACCGAGTGGTTCTTTCAACTCACAAAATTTTAGTTTTTTCAACAATAGCGGGCGGCTCGGTAAAATCCAACCGCTAAAAATATTGTGAACGGCCCGCTGGTTCAACCTCAGCCGCCCGCCCAAAATCCAGTCCATTAGCGGCCCGTGTCATCTCCACTGTGCTGGGAATATTTGAATTTTTGTCCTTTCCTCGCATTCATTGAAAAGGTGGAAAAGGCTGTGTCTGGCCTGATGTCTGTCGCAAACTCTCATTTCAATCTAGAATCTACTAGTCAAGCTTAAATAAGCTAGTCGGACTGTTGTGACTTGGTAAGCCAAGTGGTGCGCATGCCGTATACTCAACTACTCTTCTGTGTACTATGAGGCTGCTTTGGTAGGCCTACAGTTGGTAGAAGATACAAGAAATGAACTTTGTTTTCTGATTACAAAACAAAAAGACAGTGGCTATAACAGATACGCCTGTGGATCTTGAAATTTGAAAACTTATGAATACGCCACCTGTGACGTAACAGTTACGCACGACCAGAGCGCAGTAGGCTTGGTAAAAACGAACTAATAAACGTAAAAAATAAACCCTAAATCTAACCTTAATCCTGACCGTAGCCTTAACCTAACCTTAACCCTAACCGTAGCCCTAACCTAACCCTAAGCTAAGCTAAGCTAACCCTAACCTAACGCTATCCTATCCCTAACCTAACGCTAACCCCTAAACGTAACACCTAAGCTTAAAAAAATTAAAGAAACAAAACAAAACAAAAGTCGGTAAGGTAAGAGCTGAACCTAAAACCATAAGCATAGATGATAGTAGCCGCAACGCCTAACCAGTACACCACGAGATCCACACCGTCCGTTTGAATGACAAACTGACTTTTTTATCAGGACAGGCGTATCCGTAGTCACTTCCAAACAAAAAATGACACATTTTGAGAAAAATGAAGAAAGTAACTTTTGTAAAACACAGTAAAATGCTACAGACCATGATGGAGTACTGCCAATTTTGGTGGTCCACCAGGCACATAGCGCCCCCAAATGAGGTTGAACAGACAGAGGTAAAGACAGATTACAAAAAGATTAAACAGTAAACAGCATTGAATACATGAAAAGCAAACAAAGTGAGGTTAGTCAGGATAGCTGAAAAGGGGAGCAAAACAATACTGCACAGAAGCTTTATGGAAAGCATAAAAAAAACATACTGAACTGAAGACTGTAAAGCTCACAGATAACGCAGACATTCAGAACTGCCTATCTGCACATACCTCAACTCTTCAACCATTGCTTGCCGACCATCATCTGCGTCACGTTGATGTAAATTGTGTAGGTCTGTGTACTATAAAACTATTGTTTTGTATACTTTTTTATGTGTATTTTTTCCACCCTTCATGTACATGCAACTATGGTACTTCATTATGGTCCATGGTCAATTGTATTGCTTCTTCACAATTTGTTTGGATAAACATTGTTTTTTTCTCTTTGTTACGTGCCTCTGTAATGTTGTGGTTGCTGCATTGCTCTATGCCTAAAAACATCGACTATAAAACAATGAAATAAAACATTGCTTCTCAAAAAGAATTTATACATGAAACTATGAAAACACTATGAAAACACAACAAAAGTCACGTAATCAATGTTACATCTTACACAAAAGGTGAACAGCATATGTTATGGAAACACAAATGTTAAATCATATACATAACAATTGAAAGAGGGAGGCAAAATAAGCAATTTGTTGACAAGGCCTTCATAGGCATGAGAAAGCAAAAACACACATGCAAAATTAACAAAAGTCATAATTAACAAATTACAAAAATTGAACGAAAAAAATGAGCCAAATAGGGTGAGACCACTAGTTTGCAGAAATTCGATAAACAAATTTTATGGAAGAAGATAAAAAAGGAAAACATTTTTCAAAAGAATAATTGTATTCCTTAATTTCAAGCAGAATCAACAAAATCTGACTGTTTATCACACAGTTTTCTTGCACCAACCATGCCTTCACAGCATTTGACCCAAAAAAACAAAATTATCGTTTGAACACACAATCACCATTACACTGCTCAAACTTGCTCCTAGAGCTTTGGCGTTTCGCATGCTTGCTCTTGCAACTATCTTCTATAGCTTGCCAACTTTTATGGATGTACTTCTTTTCTTTCACCACATTTTTAGATCTCTGAGAGTCAATCTGTGTGTGTGTTTGGCGTTAGAAAGCTGACAAAGATTTGGTGCTCGTGTGATGTCATACAGGTCTATGTGAACAGCATACTGTACCTAGCAATAAGCCATCAAGCTGTAAATTTTAATGAATTAGATGAGTGATTATAGCCAAGATGATTTAAATGAAGTGCTTATTACAATCTGAACTAGGTCCATGACTTGCAAGAAAGCCGAAGCTATGCTTAGCATTCCAAAATAAACTTTAAATGATGATTGGTGATTGATTGGAGTAAACTGTTGCTTCGTTGTCTCTATAGGGTTTATTCATTGTTTATGTCATAATTTTACTAAAAAAAGCTGGAAACAAAAATTTTTGACATGCCACTCCTGATATCAACTAAAATCACCAATATTTTCATGATTTTTATGTCATTTGTATCATCCACTTACTTGCGCTGTCATCTGCTTATTGAGGTGAAACATGGGTTTGATTGGGGGTATGCAACTTAGGTTCTCTCAAATGAAATCTGATAGTGAATGATCCAGATCACAGAGGAAGGTTTTTGCAAAGTGCTGTTAGAATTGGAAAATGTTATTTAATAAATGTATTTATTGAGAAATACATCATTTAGTGAAATTTTGTTGTTTACATCCGCATACTGGTGAACTTACCCTGTTACATATTGGACAGAATATCCATGCTGGCCACATAGTAGGTGAGAGAAGTAATCTCTGTTGTCACTGTTCTCACCTATGTGTATGCCTTACATCAGGGGCGTAACTAGTGGGACTATTTAGTCATCATGTCAAGTCTCTCTAACATCAATGACAATTTTGTATTTGACAACAGCATTGTGCACATAGAAGTTGGAAAAGGTAGCCGGTTGCATCGCAGAGTGGCTCACCTAATTCCAGAAAAATTTGAACGCATACTATTCACCAGGAGCGACTCCATGTAACAGTGTCACTTGGGCTCATCACACAATTTATACTGACTGACATTAAACGCAACCGTCTGTTGTGGCTTTTGTTTCTGAAATTTTCATTTGCTTTTATTCTGGCTGGCACTTGGCGTCGCTGTGTGACATCAGTGACGTGACAATGAATGAGAAATTCTCATGAGAACTTGTCCACTGTTGCATAATGTATGTCACAGAGCAATGATAGCACCAGTTAGTCCTCTGCGTACTAGGTTCATTCAAATTAACCCGAGTTACTGGACGATTTATTGTGAGTTTGAAATTAGTCTCCAATGGGAACTGTCCATAGATTGGAATTCAAATCGGATGTTCTATGCAAATCACTTGATTAAAAAAATCCTTGAATCTGATATAATTTATACTTTAAAAATACTTTTTTGCTGAAGGTAGCTTGGAATATAACGGATGAGCCTGATTAAACCTTAGCATACTGGGCTCATTCATATTAGCCTGAGTTACTGGAAAATGTATTGTTTGTTTGAAATTATTATGAAATGGGAACTGTCTATTCAAATTCAAATCCAACGTTTTAAAACCATTACTTCAATAAACATTCATTCTCATATAAATTATATTTCAAACATGCTTAATTGCAAAGGGCAGCTCGGGCTCTAACGGATAAGTTCGAGGAAATGAAGTCAAGAGAACACCTACTACGAACAATAATTTTTTATTTAGGTCACCTGCAACATGAATGCTGTTGCAACGAGATAACATCACATATAATGTTGAATTCATAGCAGAAACAGAAGAGTGAACCCATTTGAGTTGGGAAACTCTATTACTGTTATGCCGAGGGTCGTAGATGCAACTCTGTCTTTAGTTGACCCAAGGCAACACAGGAATATGGTTGCAGCAACGCAAAAGGCCAGACATGGATTAAAAATATATGAACAGTGACAAGGCCCAATGAAAGGACCTTGGTTTAACAACTTTAATAAGTGAAGTGGGTGGTGGCACAAATATACATAGCAAACAAGCTCACATTTCACAATATAAATCATAATAGAAGACTTGGGCTTCACCACTGACATACGGGGTGTGGTGTTGTGGTTAAAAATAACCCCAACATGCTAACTTATGAAAGACGATAATGTATGGGAAGAAAAATACTCCTCTGACACTTTGACAAGAAAAGAAAAATAACTGTTTGAATTTACAACCAAAAGAACAAGGAGTGGCAAAGACCACTTCATGCTCAACTGAGTTCATTAATGTTTTGTTTAATTGTACTTGCTGAAGATTTATATTAATGAATGTTGTTGCGCATTATGGGGAAGAAGATATAATAATAAGAACCCTAGGTAAAGATTAAAACAAGTTATAAATCCATTACGGAGCACCACAGAATAGTAATAATATCATGCAAACCAAGGCTGTAGTTTTCAGACATACCAAGAAGCCATGTACCCGTTCACAAGTCGTAAGGAGAAATTGGTTGTTGCAAAGCAACATCAGCAAAGCGACTACGTAGCATTGCTACTATTCATGCGTAAGAAAAGAGGGCAATGAGCGAGTAGTGGGATGTAGGATAATAAAAGAAATATTAGCTTACATGTGTGCATTAAAAAAGAAACACTAGCTCACATGTGTGCATTAAAAAAGAAACACTAGCTCACATGTGTGCATTAAAAAAGAAACACTAGCTCACATGTGTGCATTAAAAAAGAAACACTAGCTCACATGTGTGCATAAATAAATAAACACTGGCTCACATGTGCTCATCCAGGAGGGTATAAATATTCCCTGTCGGGACGTTTCCAGGACAGTTGTAAATTTTCAGTTGAAGGGCGAACTTGGGGGGCCTGGTGATCTCGTGATCCAGGACCGCCTTGTAGCTAACACTCAAAGGAGTTTTTAGACTGAAATGGGCGGACTTTCTAGGCACGAAAGTCTGGCACTTTAATATTAGGCTCGATGTAGTCAGAGATGTATGCTGTTGTTATAGTCAGATGCGGTTGAAACAACGCTCCGCAAAAACTGTAAGTAATAAAGTTCTGTTAAAATTTTATTTGATTTTAGACTTTGTAAATATGATGGCATGCTAGATTTAAAAAGGAAACAGAGTCCTGTCAAAATTTCTTAATGTTTTGTACTTTAACAAATTACAGCAAAATTTAAGTCAAAAAAGGAAACAGAGTTCTGTCCAAATTTTTCATGATTTTATACTTAGAAAATTCCCGACATCTGGGGGGTCACGCGTAAGGTCGTGTCGCATGTGTATATTGTGTTAGTTATCGCGTCGTATGTTCGTTGTCATTAGTGTAATAAACCTTTATCCCCGCTTAAATGGGTATAACGGTCCTGTCACCAGCAGCTAGGGTTGGTGATATTGACTGTTTGCTTTTAGGTGAATAGTCTTTAGGGGACCATAGCCTCGAGGACCCTGTCGAGAAAAAGTACAAGATAAACGTTAGCTTAAATAAAGCGTTTTAGCATAACTTTATTTTTGCACCGAGTTTCTCGTGGATGATTAATGCTGAGCTAGGACTTCGGATCCAGCGGGATTCGTCGGCCGCAAAAGTGGGATACGGCTATGGCTTACCAGAAATTCCACGAGCTTTCTGCGATGTGGCCGTGCACCTATGTAATGACCATATTCCACTATGGCCAGCTAATTTTTCATCCAACTTTTGTTGACTTTGGCACAATTTGGTGCCATTCCACCACTTGTGAAAACAAGGGGTTTGAATGAATACTTTCGGCAATTATTTTCTGGTTACATTGATTCTTGTTTTTTTCTTGTTTTTGGTAGATCTTTTTTCAAGTTTTTTTAGCATACTATGAAACTTATTCTTTCATCCTATTGTTTGCTATACTGAAGATAGTAATCAAAGTGGTACAACGCTCGAGCATTATCATAGGCTGTGCGATGGTCAAGACAGTTAATTAATGAGCGAAGTAACACTGCACAAGAGGACAACAAAATTTAAAGAAAGCATAAAACATTCGGAAGGCAATAGGTATGCACTGAACTAAAGACAAGTGGGCAGCAGTAATACTGGGCAGTACGTTGGAACAACCAAAATCAGATCAAACCTACACACAGGCCATGCTGCCAGTGTTCCTTCTGACCACAGTCAAGGACAAGCGCTGATGGATCCACTGTCACTCTTGTGTGGCATCACCCGACATGTCAACAAGTTTCTTTGCTAGGCTGCTCAAAAAGGGGTGGTATACTAAGCATAGGCATCAGTGGTTTCGATTGCATAATTGTTAAGGTGGTGATTATATTTTTAGCATTTTGCAGCCTCAGCTTCTGTTGCTGCAGTGCCTCCCTGTCTGGTGCTGTCTTTGCAGTGGCACCGAGCAAAAATGACTCTTGCATCTCATACTAGGCTTTGAGCTCTGTCCCAGGCACCCGAAGTCAATCCATCAGGCCTCCTCCCATCCCCTGTACATGGTAGTACTATGAAAGAAGTTGTCTTTTCTTATTTTTCTTTATTGGCTGCTGGTGACTCATTGCACAAATTTAATCTCGATATGATCAACATCAAAAAACAAAGAGAAATGTTAGGAAGTTGGCAGGAAGAACTGACAGGTGGGGTTGCGTCCATGAGGTGTTACTGAAACAACACATTAAAAATGCAGCAAAACCAATGTGTTACACGAAACACATAGGTAGGAATCCAGCTAGCACCGTAATTAGTAGGGCAAGTTTTTGCAACTTTTTTTTACAGCTTCCAACAGCTGCTTAAATGCTCAAAATATCTGTGTTTCAATGTTTTGAGCTGTTTCCAGGAATTTTATATTGCAACTTTTTGCAAATTTTTCGATTTTTGCGTGCAACTTTTTACTGCAATTTTTATCAAATATTGCGCAAAATGTAAAAGCATAAATAAAAAAAATGCTACAAAACTATTTCAGTTTAGTTCTATTCTCTTTGATTGCATGAAAAAGAGCTATATGACGGAATAGCTGGTCTCGATGTATCTATGAAGAAACAGCTGGATTGCAAGCTAGAAGTTTTACAAACCCAGTCAAGTACGACAGTGCCCGAACTCCATTAGAGGTAGAAGTGCGGAAAATCTTGACTTTTGGCCAAGTCCGCGCAAACGAAAATAGGTTGTGTCAAGTCCTTCGCAGTCAAATGTGCGCATAAATGCAACTTCATGCGCATAAATGCAACTTTCGTTTAAAATAAATGCAACTTTCTCACGTTTTTACTGCAACAAAAACTTGCCCTAGTAATTAGTTTTAACCACATTTTACTACTAAGGATAGGCATTTAAGAATACCAAATCCAGAAGGATTCGGATCCTAAACTATCCAAATCCAAATTGCTGATTGAAACCAGGTAATTGGATTCAGTTTAGATCAGCTAAGCTATGTCCAACCCTCAGACCGCGGCCCAGTCGAAGGTTTTGTGCAGCCCAGTTTAGGTTTTCTCTGTAGTAAAATATCCAGTGTACTGGCAACCTGCTCTTATATTGATAATGTTGAATTTGACCTTTACGTTTGTTACCATTGCAGTTACGAATCGAACGCTTTCAGTACATTAGCTGAAGCTAAATTTAGTTTCCTAAAATCAAGGTAAGCCATTCAATGTGCGGCCCTGGGTAAGACAGTGACACAATTTGGGAAAGACAGTGACAAGTAAACCATTTGGGTTATGGGTATGGTTGGAAAATGTTTTTTGGTTATAGTGAAGTGGGGAAAAAATTTTTCGCAATGTTGTGGTATAAAGTAACTACCCCCTTAAAAACTATTGAAAAGAAAAAAAGTCTCAAATGAGTTAGTGATACAGAGGCATTCATTGAGACATTGTAACATATTTGTTCTAACCTAAGTCCTCAAACAAGGTTTGCAGATTTGTTTGAAAATTGATGTTGATATTAGATAGGACCAAAAGTTTCAAACAAACTTTATAAACTTTTATGCTGCTTTAGAAGTACTTAGCATAAACATGTCAAAGTTGGCTAGTGCTTTGGTAATGCCTGTCTCTGCATGCCCATACCAATAAAAAAATTGACAGTTTTACATTTTGAGTTTTATGGGCTAGTTTGTTTTTACTCCAAACAGATGTATTGACTTGGGCAAAAAAACTAGATACTTTTTACCCCAGAAAAGATTTTTTTACCCCATATTTGTATTTTTGTATGATCTTACTATAAAACAGAAAGTAAATATCTCTATAGTACTGCTCTGCAAAAAACAAGAACCTGCATTTGTTGTTTGGCATTTCAGCTGTATTGTAAATGTAGTTCATTACTATAATAGCTCATAAGCAATTGCCAATTATCTTGTTTTGAGTCTAGAACAGAGGTTCTTAAACTATTTTAGATTCGTCTTCTTTGGCATTAGTCGTTGATACTTGCATCGCAGCTAACCTCACAATCAAACAAAACAGTGAACACCTTTATTTGCAATTATTGTGTTTTTCTACAGTATGTTGATACCACACCCATGCTCCAAGTGCAAATCTTTTATGTCCCTCAGTTTGTGATCCCAGGGTCTAGTCCAGAAAGTAATAAAACAGTGGTGATGAAACTGCATAATAACTTCATTTCTTAAACTGCATCACAACAGTACTGTGGGCATGAAAACAATGTTAGGTTCAAAAGACTCTTTTGCTGGAATCAAAGTACAGCAGGTTTACCTTTAAGAAGGGCAAGATGAGAAAAAATATTATGTAACTGCATGTAGCAATTGATAGAGCCAGATACATTTAGTAAGATGAAAATAATGCAAAGATTTTTTGTACCAGATAAAAAATATATTTTTGACACATGTAGCTCAAGACAGTGAAACATCTCTTGAGGCTGTTTTCAGGTCTTAAAGCAGGCCAGCTTGAAATTTCACCCTCCGAAACAGAAAATTTTCATGCATGGAAAAGTCATTACAGACAAAAGTTGTCTTTTTTAGTACGAAGTAAAAAAAAGAAGAAAGGCAAGTTAAAAGAGAAAGTCGAATCAGATGAGGAACTTGTCTGTTGAACCAGTTGCCAATGCACCACGAAGTAATCAGTTAAAGTTTCCTAAGTACTACATATAAGAGTAAAGCTGAAGACATGAACATGGTTCCCAACAAACAAACTTTAGCCTTGCAGCAAGCTTCAGAGGAATCTGCCTGGTTTCTGCTTTCATTCTTCTGCGATGATTAAAACTTGCAAGCGTATCTATTTATCATAGTTAAGGGCCACAAAGATAGCGGCAAGTAAATCAGTCACAGTTTGTTGTCAGAGAAACTAGGTTTGCGTTTTGCAATGCATCATCAGACCTGTAAATGTAAGACAAATCTTACAGGCGAAATGTTGGCACTTGAAAACAAGTAAAGAAAGAAACACGAACTGTGACTAGTTACAACGACATTACGAGAAAATTTTCAAAGCTAAAAGGCTGACCTTCCCAGAGCACCACAAACCAGTCACTGCTAAGAAAATCGGCGTTGGAAGCGGTCTATGCAGGACACTTTTCCTCTGGAGGTAACACACGTGCGTCATGACGGGTGCCAGATGGAAACCACGCGATTAACAGAGCGTAACAGTTCACGAAAAAATCTAGAAAGGCCGAGCCTTTCAACGCAAACCAGAAAGTTATCCAAGTGGTTAATTTCGATCAAATAGAATAATTAACTTAAATGAAAAAAATTTTTCTACAAGCAAACAATACATTGGAAGCGTGCAATGGAGTCAATTTCCAGTTATTCGTTGTTCCAAACACACCTTTTTGTTGGTGTGACAGTTTGTCACTTCTCCCTTTTCCTGTCTCATTGCTCTTTCAGTAAATGTCAGCATTTTGCGGAAAACAGTAGTGGCAGGGATTCTCTCAACAGATCGAAGACAACAAATAAACTTTAGCCTTGTGGCAACATGGTTAAGGAGTAAATATGGGAAAATTTATGCTGTTTTTTGACCAAGCCTACTGCTGGGAACAACTTTTAAAAGATTTCTTTGAGGATGTCAATGATAAAACACTAACTAGTGTGAAAATAAACTTCTTGCACAAAATTGAGAGTACAACTAATGCAAGTCGCTTATGGGATTGGCCCACTGTGCAAGACATGGATATTCTCTTCTGTGTGTCAAGTATTGTTTTCATGGTCCAGACCAGCCAATACTTACAGATGCAAGCAGAGGAAAGAGTTGTTTAATTTTTAAGTGAGAACATGGTGTCCGAAAAGTTTGCTAACCTCTGGAAGTTGGGAAAAGAATACTGATGACCTGCTCAAGACTGCTTGAACTTAAGTGATCATTGTAATCTACTGTTTTTGCATGAAAGCATGCTGTAAATTAAACATTGCAAGTCTACACTAAGGTTAAATGTTTGTGCAAAAATGTGGATTGCTTTTAATGTACAGAACACAAGCAAATATGGACGAAAGAGCAGTAGTTTTCTTTACCCAGAAAAAGTTTTTTTTATTATAACTTTTCTTTGGAAAAAGATAACAAAAAAATTTCAATGTCGCAATATACTTTGGCATGGGGTTGACCTTCTATCAAACAACCAAGAAAATACCTTGTATTAGAAATATATTACAAACTTACAATTTGTTTTTTTTACCCCATTTGACTATAAATAAGCACATTTGAAAATAGGAAAAGTGAAGGGGATTTTTATTAGCAGATTTGTTTACCACTGATGACTGGAGGGAATTTTGCTGTTTGCACAAATATTCGTACTGTTACTTGAAAAACTGCAGGGACTTGTGATGAATGCCATGTTTGTTTTGTAAATGACACTGCAGTTTTGAAAAAGTCAAACAGTACAGTAGTTGCTACCGATATATTTAATACAGTAGTCCCTGCTTGTTAAGCCCATGGTGATTAAGCCAACCCTCTTATTAAGCCCAAAATTGTCCGGTCTGGAATTTTTCCATTTATTCCTATAATAAAAAAATGCGTCATAAACCCAAAACCCCACTTCATAAGCCCAATTTTCGAACACATTTGCTTAAAACTGGTGAAAAAGTATTGCAACTCACACTCTTTTGTCTTGCTTTCGACTGTTTGTCATGCTGCTGACCTAGTTCTTAATTTAACTGTTTGTTCACCTCTCATTCACCCCTCTAATTGATAGCAAGATAATTAATGCTCTGTAGAATTCATTTTCAAAATGGTAAGAGACGTGCAAATGAAATGAATATTGTTTTATCGTAATAAACAAAGTAGTGCTCATTACCTGTAACTGCTGTACACCTTAATAGATTTAAGCAACTTTTAGCCATAGAGTATAATCGGCCATACTCATGTGCATGAGAGTGGCAAAAAATTGTCCCCCAGTGAAAAAAACACACATTTAATAAGCCTAAAATCGCCCGGTCCCGAGGTGGGCTTAATAAGCGGGGACTACTGTATTACACAACATGAATTGAACAGAAGGCTCGATTTTTAACATTTTGGAAGAAAAAACCCATACTTGATATAATCATCATTCCACTCAAAGCTGTAAATGAGCCTCATTTTGAAGCCCAAACCAGACCTGAGCCCGAAATCACAAGCCCAAACCTGGCCCGAGCCCGACATTGATTTTTGAAGCCCGATTTAGTCCCGAAAGCCAAATTTAGCAAGTGAGTCAAGATATGCAAAACTATAGGGTATCAAAAAACATGGTGTGCGGGAATAGCTGCAGGGTCATTCTATTATATTTCAACAAAATGAGTCAACCCATGGTCTTGGATTTGTATAACTTGTATATATGTTTTTCTACACAAAATTCTAAGCTCAATGCAAAAAAAGTTTTTGAAATCGGATGTGCGGTTCTCAAGTTATGATGGGTTTAATTTTAGAAACCACTAGGTGGCGACAGTGATACCAAAAAACAGAAACTGCTTTTTTGTGATCTACTATTGTTAGACTGATGATGAAACATTCAATCCCACCATTTTCAAGGTCAAGGATTTCAAAAATGCAAGTTATTTTAACCTATCACCTCCAGAAAAAAAGTTATAGCAGCTTTTAAAAATATTTAATGTCGGCCAAAAACTGTCCGAAAACCTGTGTGGGCAACAATTTTTTTGCATAAATTTTTTCAAAACTTATTCTCAGAAGGTTCATCTACCACATAAAGAAAAATTATTTATGGTGTTTTTTTATTTTTTTTTGGTAAACTAAGATTACCGGTACATTTTTCTAAATTTTTCTCTTTTTATACTATGGGGGTTATTGCATTAGCACAAGTTTTGTAATTAAATTCCTGCATTTTAAAGTTTGCAAGTAGTGCTCCAAGTCTTACTGATCAGAAAATGTTGATAAAACAATACTTAATGAAAAGAACATTTAACGTAAAAATTTTTGCAAGTACCTTCCACTTTAACCCTTTCAGTCCCGCATGCGCCACTTTTCTTGTAGAACTTTGCAATCCTATAACTCACCAGGCGATTGAGCTAGAGAGCTGTCCAAACCCTCTACGGGTTCAGCAAGTCTTGTAGTCGAAATCGAAAAAAACAATTTTTCGCCTGGCGGGTTATAGGATTGCAAAGCTCTGCATGAAACGTGGTTTTCGCGGGACTGAAAGGGTTATAAGTGTTTACGAAAATTTGAATAGAAAGTTAAAAACACAGCTGTGCCAAAAACAAAACATACACCTTCAAAAGGATCAACAAAGTAAAGGAAGAATGCACTTGCTGCTTGGCACAGCGTGATGTTAAAGAACAAGTGTCATATGTAACAAAATACTAGCACATATCATTCAGAGCTGCTGCTGTGCTTTCCACAAAGTAAACTGTTTGAGAACATTCATTTGGTCAATGTTAAGCACTCCGTATTTCAAAAATGCACTCCTTGCCATTCCAGCTGACACATTTAGCTCTGGTTGGGTTACTTCGCAAATTGTGTGAGATAGTGGTACCCAACATCGGTCTTCACATGCTGGCCAGTTATACAGATCAGAAAGCCCATTGGGATGTTATGCTTGCATACCTTCACTGGAGTTAATCTGGTGGAACAATCCACCATTTATCATCATAAATGCAAGTCACATATACATATCAGAGGAACATCAACCTGAGACATTACAGGAAGTCTGAAGAAGCTGTGCAGTGTGCATTCCACAGTAAGCAGCATCCATTTAAGTACGCTTGAATTTAAGCTTTCCAACACATACTGCGACAAAATGGTGGAAAGACCAGGTTCCAGGATTGTGTTGCCTTTTGCAAATCATTCTGCAAGTAACAAACGAAGAAGAACTAACTTTTTGAAATGAAGAAGAATTTGTTGATGCCAAAAATGGAGTCTGTGCAAAATTAAAACACTCCCTCTGTAGTTCAAAGTCATTGGTTGGATGCATCAAACTTGTTCATGTAAGTTGTCGTTTAACTATACCACCAATATCATCACACAAAGATTTTCCATGGCTGGTAGCAAAGAACACCTAAGATGCATCAATGCTGAAATCTTGCTTGTGATAAGTCAGATGGGGAAAATTTTATACGCTTTGTAGTGCCCAGTGCAGCCATCAGAAAAATATTCAATTTGTTGAATGTGAGGAAAGCAAGATTGAGAAAAACCTGGGTTAAAAAAAAATCAACCCACCTGTTTTCAGTATTGCGTTCTGCTGCCTTGCGTACAGGCCCGTAAACAGCTTGGGACACCAGCAGGGGCGTAGAGTTTTCTGAGAGGGGTCCAAATTTTTTGAACTATGTCCAATATTTTCAAACCATATCCAACACATTTTTCCAGGGGGGGGGGGCGGACGATTTTGCGCTCCCCCTGGTTACGGGCCTGCTTCTGTATCTTCCGTAAGTGTTGTTAGATTCATAACGCGATTGTAGTTCAACGCTCATGTCATTTTGATTTGTGGCGAACCGATCATTTAGCCTACTTCGGAAGCCGTAGCGCAATTTCTGCCTTTGGGAGTAAGAATGTTGGCAGCGGCAGGGTTGCCAGACACCTTTTGAGAAAAAAAGCCAAACCACGTCTAAAAAAAGCCAAACCAGGCAAAAAAACTAAATTGTTAAATAACACAGTTTTTTAAGGAAAATGGTAGGTACCCGGTATGGACCCGTTAAGGGCCCGATTTCTCTAATTCTAGGGACTCGATTTTCTCTGATTCTAGGGGCCTGATGACAATTTTCTGATTCTAGGGACCCGATTTTCAATTCTAAGGACCCGAATCGGGTCTCTAAAACGCCTTTAAAAAACTAAATAACATGAGCAAGGCCAGCCTTAGCAAATGCGGGGCACAATGCAAACTCTAGGCGCGGTGCCCCTCCGAACAGTACCGTTATGACGTCATTGTGCTCAGTCAACCGTGACGCTATGATATCATTGTATTCAGTCAACTGAAAAAATGAACAACCTTCCCAAACACCATGGCGCGGGGCCCAATGCAGCTGCATCGGCTCAAGGCCGGCCCTGAACATAAAATTTAAAATTCTTTATCCGTTGTAGGACATTTTAGAAGAATGAAATTGTAACATTCTTCATCTTCCACATTTTCCAGTGTTTCCACTCGAACCTTTGGCATTATGGGTTGCCAGATATGCGACAACTTTATTCTTCTAAAATGGATGATGTTAGAAATGTTTTGGATGATGCTACAAATGTTTCCATAAATTGGAAAATTTGGGTGAATTCCAACAGACTAAATCAACTCTGGGCCAAATGGCAGTAGCTCCATTCAAATTCGGGCCAAGTGTAACATCATCATACAATTTTGGGTAACTTCAAACAGCTTCATTTCAATTTGGCTAATATACAACCACTTCATTTAAATTTGCATACAGTTAGAAAAATTTGGGCAAAATCCAACAGCCTCAATCATATTTTGGTAATTAAAGTAGCTTCATTCAAACTTGGGTATAATTAGAACCATCTGGGCAAATTGGACGAGTTTCAATCAGAATTGCATACGAGGTATATTATAAATATTTGGGCAAATAAAATAGCCAAATCAATTTTGGGCTAATTGAAACAGTCTCATTCAAATTTGGGTAACGTTAGAAACAATTTAGGATTAGCAACATGTAGTGGTAACTCTTCATTCCAACTAACCCTTATTTTTTTAAACTTCAAATTGTTGATGCTGTTGTGTAAAGTGTCCAACTAAAATGTAGCTGGAGTTGCAAAATGTTTTGTGGTAGTAACGTGGTATAGCTGTGATAGAATGATACTGTTAAGTTTTCATGTTTCAAACTTGCTTGATGTTGCGAGATTTGCAAGAGTGAATCTGTTACCGCGAAGTATTCATGAACAGAATTAAGTACGTAACTGCAGCGGTAATATGTTGTGTGGTAGTAATGTAACTGTGATTTCATACTGTTTAGGTTTTCATATTTTCCGTTTGCTTCATGGAATGAATTTCATACGTTGCATCCTGCCAAATTTTAATGTTTCAATTTAATGCTGTGAAGTGACGTTTTCATGAACAGTAGCAACTGTACTATTTTTTGCAATGCATAATTCACTAATGCTAACTTTAGAAGCTATTAACGTTTAAGTATGTTGTAGCATTTTAAGCACAACACATTGCAGTGACGATTGCCTGGTAAGTGTGGAAGGCTAAGCTATATGGTATGCATTAAACTGCGCCCCTTCCCTCTCCTTACTTGAGACTTGACCTATTTGCAGCAGTGCAATACTTTAGATCGTAACCTGATATTTTACTCCTTTTCCAGATTGATTGCGATTGTGGCTAACACAAATGCATAGATCTGTGCTAGAGAAGAACAGATCTTAGCTATTAGGATGATAGTGTTGAAAGAATAAGCGTATAACATATATAAAACTTGAAAATGAAGATATTGAACAGCACCTCCCACACGTGGTGGCATTAACACCAATTTTGGGAGGATTATATTCTAATTAGCTAACATTTTTCAACCAACAAATATTACCATTGTTCACACGTGTCTATGCAGCATATTGATTGGTGGTTGAGTGCGTACGGCTTTAAAGACTAGTAATTGGTAATTAGCCGTGCAGATACCTTGAATTGTTTACAATGGTACTTTTAGTCTTAACTTTAAGAATTGCTGTTTATACCTTATTTGGGGAAAACAAGATCAAATTTGGGTAAAAATTTTTTGCATCCCGATAAATATGCACCCCCGTACATGCATTGTTGCAAGATAACTTCTGACAATATACACCAAGCACGGTCTAAAATCCTTAATAACACTTTTCAGCAAGATACTTCAAAAACCAAGACACCAGCCTAATAGCATGTGCAAACTGCCTCGAAAAAAGCCAAATATTGAGGGGCAGTGACGTAAATGACAGCTACGGCCGTCGCTTCCTGTCCCTGTATTCCTGATGAAGTATTCTGTGCTTGGTCGGGATGCATAAATAAACTGAACTGAACTATTGAAGAGAAAAAGCTAAAACAATTTTTGACGCTCACTATCTCTAAAGAAGTCAAAATTGTGAAATTTGGGGACAAAAAAGCAAATCTGGCAACCCTGGGGGCCCGAGGCGGCGTGCATCCTCTGTTTCATTTGCTGACCTGTGAGTATGACGATAACGATTCTAGCGCTCCTGCGGTAAAAGTTCCGCCTTGCCAACACATGTGGTTTTGGATGGCGTAGTCGGTCGGCTTTTGCATGCGCTGATAGACTGGGTCCAGAAATACTCCTAATATTGCTACTGTACATTGATTAGGGGCACTGGTTGGTTGGGTTTAACCCACCTCTGCGAGCTTCGTAGGCTACTTGGTTTAGGGTGGGTTGCCACTGCTGTGTTGCGGAACTTTGAGATCGTACGTGTAAACTGTTGTAGTCGTAACGCTTGTGTGTTTCTGCCGTTCGAATTTCCAACCCGGCCATAGCCAGTAGCGAGAAATCGCTACAAGTGGTTCGTGACTACGGTTTTACTCTACTCACACGTGTCCTGCAACCTCATAGAGTTTCGCACGGATTTTCTGTAATGATTCAGAAGCAATTATTTTGTGTATTTCAGCTCATAGCCCCGGAGGTCAAAATTTCTATCAGAAAAACACTTGAAAGAATTCGCAAGTCATATTCATTTGGTAAATATAATTTCAAATATGAAATAACTTTGGTAAAGACTTTGCTTCCGAAGATGTCGAAGCTGGCTATATCGCTCAAACAATTTAAAATAATTTACAACTAATTAAATAGCTGCATTTGATTGTTACTGGTAGCTGCAACTCTTCCCGTCACCAGCGCTTCATGCGAGAAAATTTTTTCAAAAATGAAATTAGTGAAAACATTCCCCAGAAATTCTACGACCAGTGAAAGATTGGCTAACACTGATCTACTTTCACTTGAAAGGTACGAGATGAAAAATAGATTTAGACGATTTAGTTGAATTTGACTGTTGACATGATAATCGAAGGATTAAGTTAGCCTACAACGTAGACTGTACAGGGATCTTACATACATCTATTCAGGAACGTCAGTCATCTAAAGCTTTTATTAC
>Ga0210059_1006883_pt1 | contig 18156 bp, 8 predicted proteins | sample Ectturendosymbi2_FD_188042 | JGI IMG/M metagenome (GOLD analysis project Ga0210059, IMG submission 188042) | Ecteinascidia turbinata endosymbiont from Florida, USA - Sample 2 (SPAdes) (version 2) | ecosystem: Host-associated > Tunicates > Ascidians > Unclassified | place: Key West, Florida... | reverse complement strand
ATCAGTCGATTCGTAGAACGAAAGAACAGAAAACAAGATTGCACTTTTAGTTAGCCCCATGCCGAAACCTGTAATGCCATCAGATCAGGAGCTATGAAAAGCGCAAAGCTTGTAAGGATCTGGCAGTTATAGCTAGAACGCCGCGATTGAATCGCTCTTTCTAGCAAAACCTTCAAGCAGCAACGTTAAAGCGGTGGCGTTAAGCAGAGCACCTGAAAACGAAGGTGAAAATCAAGGCTTTAGCTTGAAAATATACTTTCACACTCAGCCTGGTTGGCCACATTGACATATTCTTTTTCCAGTGTTTTTGTCTGTAATCTCTAGTTTCTGCTTATTGTTCGGGTGAATGTTGTTTCTTGCCGAGTCACTCTCTAACCTGTGAAATATTGTTTCCAAGTAAAAATGCATTGTAGTGTTCATATCATAATTTCTTTTCTCGCAGCTAACTCTATGTGCATTTGAGTAAACACATTCTCGACTAACGGAAAAAACAAACGAGAACCTTGCAAATCAGCGAATACATAACTTTTACAAACGATGACGTCATGAATTACGTCATAGGGGCCCTCCAGTAAAAATTGCTCCGGGCCCCCCTACCCTTTAATCCGGCTCTGCCTGACAGACTTGCCTTTGTGCCCGTAATAACAATAGTGCTTCTCGCAGGTTTGTGGATCGATTCAAGCGTCAAATTAAAAACATTCTGGTTGTCATTGGTTGCGTCATTTTCATTGTCTTTCTCTATCTCGTTGTCGCCTCGATGCAATGGATCGACTGGCCTCCTTTTCATTTCACAAGCGGTTGGTTGTGGTCGCCTGATTTAAAGTGCTGTGGCAAGTAGGACATGAAACCCTAAAACAGCAAAGAAATTAAAGATGTGCATTTGTTGAAAGTGTTAATATCAAGTTTTAAACATCAACGTAAAACCCGCTCACAAGGCAAGCCGTACTTTATGCATTCATTGTGGTTCTCGCCATGGTCGTCAGAAGCGGATGGTAGAGGGGAATTGCCTCCCCGGGATTTTGAAATACTTTCTTATTAATGTTTTCGTAGAAAAGTGCCTTTCTCCTAGTTTCGTGTTGGCAAAATGAAATTTTACCGCTGTTGCTCCTCACACCAAAAGTACCTTTCTCCTAGTTTCGTGTTGGCTAAATGAAATTTTACCGCTGTTGCTCCTCACACCTCACGCTGGAAAAACCCACCATCGCCCCCTCCTGGAAAAAATCTTCCGACGCCCATGGCTCTCGCCATGCAACACTGTCTTCTACATTCTTTCAGTATCTCACGCAAGCGAACTATTTATTTTTATGCATACCAGTGACCATGTGGATTTGTTGCATAATAATCGGCATCACAATCAATTCCTTCCAACCGCTAATTGTTGAACTGGCGGTCGACCACGCCTTTCCAGTCAGCGAGGGAACGTCGAACTCGATCCTCATGTGGTTTTCGATGACCAGCATGTTTGTCTTCCTCACCATTTCGAACGCTGTGCCTGGTAAGTGAAAGTCGCATGGCCATTTCCGGCAAAAAGATTTAGGCAAAAAAAAACTTAATTAATCCCCTTCGGGATTATTTATTTAATTATCGACTTTTTGACCATAACCACAAGCGCTTGATGGGTAGTCATGGGCTATAAAGATGCCAATTTTGCCTAGTTTATTTTAAAAGAAAAATCAAGTAAATTCCCACTTGAACTTTTGCTCAGGTCCCGATGATATCAGCCACATTACCCTTGAACTGCACCTGTTATTATGTCCTTCCATAAATGTTCAAATCCAAAACTTCCCGAGTGTTTTTTAAATGAAAACTAGACGACTTTCCGCATCTTTAAAGGTTTGAACACCTCTCTAGCTCTATGGGCTGGCGAGTTATGGCCAAACATCTACCTGTCACGATCGAGCCTTCCGCGGGCCTTAAAGTGCAAGTTCGATTTTCCATTGTTTCATCATCGACTTCATCTCAAGGAGCTTTCTATTTACCAGTGGCGGCTTGTGAATATGATTCGTGGGGGTGCTGCAACTCCTCGCAACAAAGATTTTATAATAACTAAAACGCATCAGGCTTTCCACGGCGGCACGGACTGTTATGCTTATGACGGTATGACGTCAAATGGCGTAAAATGGGGGTATGTGGGGAGGGCAAAATGTTTGATTTTAGGCGAATAACACTATTTTGTCCGATAAAACGCCTCTCAAAGCACAAAATGACTATATTTTCCAAAAATCTTTTGGAGGTCATGGCCCCTTTGGCCCCCCTGGCTACGCCTATGCATGACGTATGACGTTTCCAAGCCCATAACAAGGGGAAGCGCAGGGGAGCTTGGAAAATAGTGTTGGGCATAGTTTAAATCTATTGGACATAGTTTTAAAAATTTGGGCTCGTATCCGAAATCTCTTCGCCCCCCTGGTGTTTCAAGCTGGTTACGGGCCTGAACATTTCTCTTCCTACGATCCAATTGTGATATTTCCGTATACTGCTATTTTTGCAGTGACATGCTATGGGGTGAATGACTGGTGAGGCGTCAGAATTAATTTTGATGGTAATGGTATTTTTCAGAAGCCTACTTGACACTTGAACTCAAGCACGAATTTGAGCTTGACTATTAAAACATATTTTAATTCAATTCAAAACTGTAGGCCTACTCCTGAATGATATTCTACGGTGTTCGTAATTTGAGGCTGATAAAACATCAAGTCAAACATGTGCTCAAGATGCAATCTGGAATACAACACATGCTCTTTCTACCAGTCAACCAAAAATCACCTTGCAGTTTAATACATTGTGTCATATAACGGTGCATTGTAAAGCTTCAGAGCCAAAAAAAGCTACAATTGAGGTAAGCTACCTCTCACTGCTCTCACCAGCACCAGGACGACCAAAGCGATTCTACTGCTGCTGCTCGTCACAGGCCATTGCACTTGTCAGCCCAGCACTGCGGAAAACACAGCTCCAGTTCGCAGTTCCAGGTTGACTGTGCTTGATTGACAGGCCACAACCTTTCCAGCACTTTGCTATATCGACACCTGCGCTGCAAGTGCTCACAGCTCCAGACTTTCGTCATATTCAGTGCTTTCCATACAAAACCAAATAGATGTCTAATATTTAGCTTTGTGCTTCGAGTTTTGGGAAGGGAGGACAAATTGTCAACTCTTCTTGTTAATGCATATTTAAATATCAAAGTAAAACAATAAATTTACCGTGAAAAAATGGGGTGCTGCAGTTCCGTAGTGCCCACATACGAGCCGTCACTGCTATTTACATACATTGATATCGTAATCTTGACAACTTTGAAAGATTTCTTGCATCGTGCTTTCTTTATTGTTCTCGTTTATGAGACATAAAACTGCACTTTTGCTTCAACAACTGACCAATGAACTTCATAACGCAACAGCTCAAAGCCTGTGGCGTCGCGAAATGTTACCATTCTATAGTTCAAAATCAAATTGATGTCAGAATCAGAGTCGTAGGAAGGGCTCTCCGTACACTCCGGACGGGGGGCCTTGGTCAAAAGGGGTCCCCAAATCTGATTGAGGACCTTTTGTTAAGGCATATAGACGCACCAGAACTGAACTCACAAAGTACTTATTTCACACATTTCCCCTTTCGGCATCCATATTTATTTACTACGTCAAAGAAGTTGATCTTCCCACGACTCATAGCTTCCTGTTATCCAGGCCAACCATTGCGAAATGCATTGTGGATAGCTTCGCCGTCAGTTTCTGCCTTGGCAAGCTGACACTTGTGTAAACGTTGCTGAATACACGTTGATTGTAATCATTTTAGTAAAGTTTAGTAAAAAATTATTCAGAAAAATTATGTTGCAGACCAGTGCCGTAAACATAGAGGTTTCAGTTGAGGTGGGAAACGTATAACTGAAAGGGGACCAATAGCCACCGTAAGGGCCCACTTGCAAACACTCATAAAAAGTTGAGATCATTCCATAATAATTTCGCTTTTCGAAATAACCGCATAGCAGTCCAAAAAACTGAAAAAAAACAAAAATAACAACCTACTGAAAACCAGAAGAATAGGCTGCTGAATACCGAAATATAAGCTAAGCGGAGGCCCGGTTTTCACATTTAGCTTGCCAGGGGGAATTTCGCAAACTTGCTACCCTGTCAATTACGCTACTGTTATAGACCTGTGTTTTACTCTTTTTACAATCATGTAAAATCGTATTCTTAGTCTGCGCCGGTAATATCCGGTCTATCTTGCATCAAAGTTGTCCAATGAAAACTCAACTATGGGCGTCGGAAGGGGAAGCAGAGGGGGTCAAGGACCCCTCCCAGGATTTTGAAAGTTAAAATTTTCTATTACATTTTTAGCAAAAAAAGGTCGTTTTCCTGGTTTCGAGAAGGAAAAATGAAATTTCATTACTTTTGGCCCCCCTACAAAAAAATGTATGGTTACCTTTGGAAAAATCAACTAATGGCCCCCACCTGGAAAAAATCATTCCGACGCCCATGAACTCAACACTTTACACCAAGGGTGATCTAGTTATTTAACCAATAGCACTCTACACCTGTGGTCGGCCGAGTGTGAGCCTGGCCCAATTGTGGGCCTTTCAGCATTTTTCACTGGTCCGCGCAACCCTTAGTGGGTGGGCCGCGTGATATGTAAGAACTAAAGTGCTGCACACGTTGCGTGGGATAAAACAGGCTAGTGTAACAACTATAGACCATTGATTGTTTGATGTTAACAAGACATTATTGTTGTCATTATAGGATCTATTACATTAACATGGCAATGTTATGTTAGAGATAACTGAAAACAACAATAGTTCGAAATTGGTTCGAAAACTTAGTTCGAAACTGCAAAAATAACCACGAGCCTTTAATTGCGACTGAAAGGATGGGGCCATCATAACGAAAGTTTGCCGATCACTGCTGTACGCAACACTGGCAATATTGTTGAACCCTTGGACATTATGGCCTAAAAACAACAAATTATATAATTAATCCCTGAGGGGATTAATTAAACATTTAATTATTTATTTTGTGGTTTTAAGGTCATAACTTGCATAACTACAAACGCTAGAAAGCTAATCAAGAGCTCCAAAGATGTGGATTTTTGCCTATTTTTTTAAGAAAGAAACAATAAGTTTCCTCTTGGGTTTGGAGCCTAGGGCCCGATGATGAGGTAAGCCGATAAAAGCCTAAATTTGCACCTGATATGACGTCACCTAGAAAAAACCTCAAAGCCAAAACTTCCAATTTTTATTCGAAATTAGAAGACTTTCCAAGCCTTTTGGGGGTTTGAACAGCTCTCTAGCATAATCGGCTGGCGAGTTATGGCATTTGGCCAAAATGTCCAAGTGTACCTTTTGTGGGATTTTATTTTTTACCAAAAATTTGATTTCTGAGCCATAATTTTGGAACCAGAAACGCTAGAAAACCGATCAAGAGCTTTGAAGACGCGGATTATAGCCTAAAGTCCAAACCACTTGAGCCAAAATAATTCGCTCGTTGGGTTGGTGCTTAGGACCTGGTGACCTCGGCCATAAATGTGTAAACCTACCCCGATTTTGCCGTCACCCACAAAAAACTCAAATCCAAAACTTTCCAATTTTTTTCTGAAGTGCAAGACTTTCCGCATCTGTAGAAGGTTTGATCAGCTCTCTAGCTCAATCGGTCGGAAAGTTATGACTGGACAAAATCACTGGCGTTATAGTGGCTTTGCAGTCCTCTGAAAGAAGCTTCAGCAAATTGAAGTTAATCAAAACGTTTCACAGATCAACCACGACTGATGAAAGACTAACAAATCTGGCAATGGATTTATTGAAAGTGAAACTGCAAAAACATATATGACTGAGTTGATAAAAATATTTGCATCTTTGAAAATTAGGAAAAAGTCATTTTCCTATAGCTTGAAATTTAGCAAATGCTAAAGTCTTTCTGTTATAGTCTGTCTACTTAATGTATTGTGTTGATGCTGCAGAAACATAGTTTTATAAACATTTGTTAAAATAAGTTTTGTTTTTGTTTATATAAACATTACTTGGTAAATGCAATATATTGTATATTGGGCCCCCCAAAGTGCAGGCTTGGGGGGACCCCAAACGACCTAGCACAGGCTCTGGCCAGAATAAAAGGTACTGCAATTCAAAGGCAAACTAGCTGCAGACAGTCCGTTATTCGAAGCGTAAGTTAGTAGAGGCGATCATAATTACATCGCAAGCGTTTTCTGCAAAGCTGCAACGTATTTAGTTTCGCCGGAAAGTTCTACGGTACAGATCATTCGTCAAACGCAACGTCTTCATGTCAGAAACTTTCACTGTGGTTTCCACAAGTTCAAAGCGTGCAAAACAATATCTCGAAGTCCATGCTGCACAGATTGTTTCACATAAGTGCATTACTTCTAGGAATAAAAAACAACAAATTCCAATGTGTTATTACATGTTGCGAAACTGCTTCACAATATTACCTTTAACCACGCAGGTTGTATTAAAATATCCCACCACCTATAATCGGAATTTTCCAATCTTTTTCACTGAAATAAGTTGAATTATCTTAGTGGCGTACGCAGAAAAATTTTTATGGCGGGAGTTTCATTAAGTGGAATATGATGGTCATTTGCATTTGGTGTGCACTGTTTGTGACGTCACAATTTGACGTCATATTCATGTTTCTAAACCAACGTTTTGGCGAAGTTTGTTGTCATAATATGCATATTCTTTTACACGCACTCCCCTTATTTTATGTGTCATTCCACTGAATATAAACTATCTGCCCTCCAAATTAGGATATCTGAGGAAAATGCACTCAACGTTACGACACAGCAGTTCATAACTGCAAAAATGTCAGGCTGCGCATTAAATCAGGGTGTAAAACACACTCATCATTGCGTCAGAGAAATTTACATGTGCAAAATGAGGCTGCGCTAATGTCTTGTCGAATACGAGCAATCGTGCACAGAAAATGTGCGGGTGGACTGGCTGGAGCCTTCCCCGGTTTGCAAGATTGAATCTTGCTAAACTACACAAGAATTGAGAATGCGCATAAAGTACGCTAGAAAACTTTCGATTTTTTGTTATGTATAGAAGTTCAGCAAACTTTTATTATTTTTCTTTTTCCCTGCTGAGACGTTATCAAATTCCTGAATGCTTCTATGTTAACAGCTGCTATTTTTGAACTTGTGAAACAGTTCTATCATGCTACAGAAATTGGTAATGTAGCCAATGCGGTCAGCGCTTGCGCTGATCAGCCATAGCAGACAAAATAAAGACAACTGTTTCGGATAAAATGAGCTATGGCGGAACACAATCTTAAACATGCATAGTGGACGAAAGGTCTGCAAAACGCGGTGAGATGGTTTCTGGATGCAGACGATAACCCAGATTCCCACCAAAACCTCAGTATTTTTGTGGCCCATTTGCAATGTTCCTTGAAATTTGCATACAAATTCATTCCGTGGTATCTGCATTAGGTCTACAAATTAACAAGCAAATGTATACGAAAACAATAAATTTCCTTTGCGCAGATAATAAAGTTTTTGCAACATATCAAACTCAAGCGGTGGGGATTTAACCCCAACCCCCCGCTTTGTGTACGCCCTTGAATTATTATGATTCAGGCACGAGCTATGTCACATGTTTTCACGGCAGCTTCTTAATCATCTTTAAAAAGTTGTCATATCAATTTACACCAACCGTGAATGTGAATTGTGGACAGTTACACGCAAACTGTTATGAGGTTTCCATTCCAGCGAAAGCTGCAAATACGAAAAAGCACCTGCCATTTTTTACTTCGGTAAAGCATTATCCAGTAACTGGATTGGTGCTTCCTGAAGCGCTGTCTCTGCAAAGGTGAAGGGGTTACACGAATTGCAGCCTTCTTCTGCTTGATTACAATGACCAACAATAGTTTGACATGGTTTGAAGGTAACCACAACAAAGATTATTTCAGTTCGCTGATTGAGATTCTAAAAAATCAGAGTCGTCCCATCACGTCAAGTTTTCGAGATATTGCATTTTCTTGAAACACAAAACATGGATGTGGGGGTCGGCAAGAAAGAATTACTGTACCCTATGGGGTGTGCAAGCAGGAAAAATTTTGGGAAACACTGAACTAAAGCATCGCAAGTGTGGGAGCAGGTGGGGTTCTTGCCCCTCGTGGATTTTGAAATCTTACATTTTCCATTCAAATTTTTAACAAAAAATGTTGTTTTCTTACTTTCGAGTGGATACAATCAAATTTCATCACTTTTTCTCCCCCCTGGAAAAATCGTTTTGGCTACCCTTGGAAAAATCCACTACTGCCTTCTCTGGAAAAAATCCTTCCGACGCCCATGACTGAAACCATGACTCGATTCCGTCGCAAAGCCATCCAGCTGAGTCGCTAAGTTTCTGTCGCTGGAAGGACAAATTTGCACACGGAAAATCGCATTTGTACATGCAATATCCACACCGTTTCAAAAAACCTTTAGGAGGGTCAAAAATGTCCATACGAATTTTTTTCATCATTAAATTTTCAAATTACGCGCATATATATGCGATTTCGCACAACAATGCACTAATTTTTTAAATGAGGTACAACAACTGCAAATGTGAAGGCAAGGCGGCACCGAGTGGCGACCGTTCTTGTGTTACGCAATTTCGTTCGATCTCTATCACCAAACTACCACGAATCAAGAAAAAATTGGGTAAATTTTAATCCATACATTCTCTTACAAATTGTTTTAGTTATTTTTAGTTTCATGTGACTGACCACCCGAAAATGGAGAATTCCAATCAGAATGAAGTCAATGTTTTTCCAAGTGTGTTGACGACATTAAATGGCTTTTTTACTGGGATGCGGTTGAATTGTTTCCTTTCTCCCTCCTGGCTGTGTGTTTCAACACAAAAAAAGTTTTGCTAGAAACAAGTGGTGAAAAGAGCAAATTTGTTACGGGGCCATATTTGCGTGCTTTGTTTAGAACAAAGCGTAGGCAAGCACTTACCACCGGCAACAAGTCCAAGTTGTTCACGAAGTACAAAAAGACCTTGCTTGTCCGTACACAGCGGCGGTTCAGCTTCTTTCGAAGGCAAGCCAACAGCATCTAGCATATGGTACTTGTTGACGAGGCGAAGGTCGCCACCCATAACAACTCAGATGACTAATCACGAAAGGAAATCAGTCATCTCGAGATCATGTTGCGTTGGGAAGTTGAGAATCACTGCCTGCGTAACGCAGTATATTTTATTTCTTCCTTCGCAGTACATAAAGTGACGCGTTGCTTAAAAAGTTGGCACTTCCAGAAAGCTCGTTATAATCCTATAGCATGGGTGGCCAAACAACGGCTCGCGAGCCGCATGCAGCTCTTCCCACATTTGCATGCGGCTCTTTGAGCTTTCCGAAAAATCATTATTTGTTTCTTATTTTCTATTTCTATGGCAAACTGTAGAAATATTGTAAAATGGTACTGCGGTAGCTAGCACAGTATTACTTTTGCAAGTCGTTCCAAAGTGAATTATGATGGCACGGAAGCGTAGATTGCAAATAAATCTGTTGCGGCACTTTATAACTTGTGTTTTACTATATGCGGCTCATACATAGAGCAGGTTTGGCCACAGCTGTCCTACAGGCTCCATATCCCAAAAAAAGAAACATGTTTTTATTCTGCTTAATGTTGCGTGCGTTGACTCTAGCAGCTAGTTCAGTGCAATCAACATAAGTAGCTTTTTGGCACATGGAACAACAAGCTTGGCAAAGGGCATAACGTTTGTTGTTCGAAAAACATTTCTTTGTAATTACCAACTAAAGGTCAACAACACTTTACATGCGCTCTGCATACCAGAAGTGGTGTTATAGTACAGCAATCAGAACTATAAACAACCTAAGCATCCAACTCATATGACACTTTTAGAAAGGTGATGGACAGCCGTCTGGTAGCATTAAAAAGGCATGAGCCTCGGACGTCGAAAGACCACGGCAAACAATACTGTGAATTGAAAACTTGAGTTTGGTTGCAAGCAATTCACGAAAGGTTAGCAGAGCTTTCAATTTCAACTACAACAATGTCCACGCCTCCGTCCAGGCCACTTTATTCGTTTCAGAAATTTTCCAAACCAACAGTTTCCACTGCTCCGCCTCCTAACACTACTTTTGCGATTTTTTGCTTATGATCATTGTTTAGGTCCGTGATTTCAAACCTGGGTTCGATTTAACCCCAGGGGTTCGGTGAGTCTGCCCGGGCGTTCGGCTTAGGTCCAACTCATACTTATTAAGTGCAAATATAGATCTATGTTTTGAAGAAATCTTTTTTCCAACTACGGAGGGTTCTGTGAAGGCGTGTATGAAACTAGCAAGCTTCAGAACCTCCATCAACGTTAAAATCCACTGGTTTAAGCGAAGGTCAAGCAGATATTCCACATCAGGACATTTTCGGGTTTAGCCTCCTCGCTCCGAATCATAAATGAATCAAATTATATGGGAGTGCCACACCGTTTCAATTCGAAGTGTAATCATATTGCTCCTGTGCTGTACTTCGTAGAACGCTTTCGCATGAAGGCTTAAGAGTGTTATGACCCTTATTAGCAGACGCTGTGACGCGCAGCTGCTAATTCAGCCTGGAAGATTTTATGTGCGTCCCCATGTACTTCGCGCACTAAGACGCTCATTAAGCATTTAACCTTCTGCGCAAATAGACTTCACTATCCAGAAAAGAATTAACTGCTACAGTCGCAATTACGTTTGCTGTTGTTCAAGAAGAAAGCTCTTAAGAGCTTAACACGTTTTTCGCAAAAAAACATAGTCGTGCGTACATTTTTTATACTGGTTCCAAACTATGTTTTTCTGAAGAGTAAAATTAAATAAGTTTCATCGGAACCAGATGAATGTTTGCGACAACCTTGGCCATCCATTCATTCACTTCGGCGAAAGTTACTGAAAATAATTGCTCTGTCAACAACTCATCAAAACTCAAGTAAATCAACAGAACCGTGTCTGTGGTGAGCGTTAGTTAGCTGAATTCCAAGAGGCCATCATTCTATGGTCGTCGTATTGTTGCTTTGTCGTCTGCTAACGTAGCCTGCTTCGCAATATACGCATAGGCCTGCAGAGTGCTTTACTATAGATGCGCAGAAAAGTATTTTCTGGACTTTTCTGGAAACTCTTTGCAATTTTTCTCACAGATCAGACAATTGCCAACTATCTGTTGCTGGTCTTCACCGGGATCTCCATTCCGTTCTTTATGTTCCTTGTACCTCAACGCAGCGAACGTCTCGACATCGATTTACAAGGTGGACGGTACATTAACGATGACGTCAGCGGCACTGAAATCGAGTGACTGATTTTTCAATCTCTACAGAGACATTTGTTCCTTGTTACTATTTTTCAAATTGGTTACTATCCCCAGAGACTTAAGTAGATCTTAATTGAAGGTTTCACGTGAGAGATTAGTTCTATTTTTGCCATTTGTACGTTGGAACCTGATGGCTTGCAAGCTATGAAAATATCACAATGACGAAATAAAACGTTGAAATCAACATTTGTGCAAAACGAGCTGTTGAGGTAACTGCTGGTTTGTTTCGTGCAACTGTCACCTCAAAATACTCTGTATACTGTACAGACATAAGGTCAAGGTAAGCAAACATAATGCATTTATGAGGTTATAAAAATCAGGCGATTATGAGCAAAAGGGTGAGGAAAAAACATGTATTTGCAAATGACGCTTATTTCCACCATATTGCAGTACTGCAAATATGTCTGAATGTCGGCGAGAACATGGTTATTTTACAAAAGTTTCTTTAGATGTAACTATACATGCATCTGAGCTCCACCCCAAGGCTCGGCCAAGCCAGACCGGAAATGCACCACGCCAACTGGTCCTTGGCCGGCCTCTGTAAGGCTAACAAATCAACATTCTGCAAAAAGCCGAAGCAAACGACACCATTTGGGTGGCGCATGTGGTCAGGTGATCACGATAAACCAATAGTGCATGCTGATACGAGCTTAGGTAACGTGAACATTGGAATACACCAACAAAGTCTTTGCAACAAGCATAACCCTGATATTTACTCGTCTAGTTTGTTTAAGAATCGTTCTGCAGTAACTGTAACCGAACACATCTCTGCAACACTTTTCAACGCACGTAGGAGAATGTCAGGAAAATTTCGTTGGAACCAAAACGTGATCTCTTTTGTACTGATAATGGATTTATTCCATCCGGACAAACATAATGGTGAGCACTTTCGTGAAACGATGTCGCGCTACATTCCAACGTGAGAGTATCGCATGCACGGCAAGAGATATGGAAGCTGTTAGTTTGCACACAAACTAAACGCCGATACTTAGGAAACCATGAAAAGTTCGTTAACAAATACTGTTTTAGGTTTGTAGGATTAATACATTTAGATATTATAATGCACAAGATAAAAGAACTGAGGAAAACAGGCAATGCAAAATGAAGTTAGTTTCAAAAACAGAGCAATTCTGAAGCAAATGAACAACATGCAAGATGTGAAAATGTTATTGCAGCCTCGTCAGGATTGTTTCTTTGTTACCCACTTTTTAAATCACCAACTATGGTGTTTTTAATTTAATTTTATTTGACCTAGTTGTTTGTGGGCAGACACGAAGTCCATGTCATAAGCTCTGCATAACGCTGGTTGATAAAAACAGACTAAACAGAACGTTTTACAAGGCATTGGAGCCGGCGGAATCACAGAGTTACAGACACGAGACTTTGAATTCCTAGTCATCGTGAGCTCTGAGTTGCACCGTGATAGTTTCGTTTTTTGAATTTACTTTTGTTTTCAGCAAACTCGATAAGCACCACCTGTCTTTTTTTTTAAACTGATTTTTTTCAAACTAATAAATGCCTTTGTATAAAAGTATTTCACTTTAGCAGCTCAGTTTTTGTGATATCTTTTTGATTTTACGGTGCAAATTCACATGCGTGCCAATCGTTACAGTGGCCATCATGTACAGTCGTACGTTAAGTTGAATCACTGCAAAACGCAAGGTGTTTATACTGAAAAGCTCAGTGCTATACAAGAAAGAAGAAGCCACTGATTGCATTTACGTAAGGTAAGTTGAAAAATTTGGAGAAGCAATGGTATCCAAATGGGCAGCCATGCAGTCCATGCTTAATTCTTCGATCAAATTCATCGGCAGTTGCTACAGTTCGCTGTAGTCCAGTGGTTCTCAACCTGGGATTCACGGGATGATATCCAGAGGTACTTGGATGGCAGTTGAGTTTTCATGTATTGCTATTTTTTAATATCCTATACTAGAGAAAAATGACTGCCGATTGAAAAGTCCGTGTAGTTATTGCCTGATCTTGTGTTGTTGTGACGCAACAATTTGAAATCCACGGCTTTGACATCTAACGTGAGGATTAGGGTTGATTATTTTATGGCACGGGGTACTTAACAGGAAAAAGGTTGAAAACCCCTGGCTTAGCCTGTTGACTGTTCAGCAGGAGGGGCTTAGACGATTTCATGCCTCACTAATGGTAGACAGCTCCAGATGAAAGTCAAGCATAAGTTTCTGTTCCAAAACCTGCTGCATATAAGAAAATTTAAACAAGGATTTCATTAAGATTTGAGCTGGTTGTACTTACAGTTCTCATAGGAACATGTAAAAGAAAGATTTAATTTAGTGATTTAACACAGCCCATTACAGCAACTTAAATAAACCCCGCTAATTTGGGATGTTCGTTTTTTCCTTGGTTTCCCCTGTCATTTCCTTCTGAAAAGGCAATTTGCAATCTGCTCCAAAAATGATATATTTCGGTTGTTTATTAGTTTATTTCAAGCTCCAGTTTCATGTGACAAGTGTTAATGCAAACAATATACGAAAACAGTCACTCACTACGCAACACAGTGGAGGCGATAGCAAGTGCGTGCAGGCAGTAATAAAAAAGAATAAACACTGAAAAAACGCTACATTGACCATTGCAGTCTTTTATTGTTCCATAATGAGTAAAAACTAAGACAGGAGAAAAACATTAGACTAGAGTATGAGACAACAACTGAATTATTGAAAAAATGCGCACAAGCTGTTTCAAATCAAACCATAAATTGCTTTGACCAAATGCTAATCCAGATCCTGATGAATGCTTACATTTTTGGGAATATGCAATGCAAAATTTAGTAGGCGTTAATCTAGGCTACGAGCAGTGGCTTAATTTGGAATGTTTTACCTAAACGAAATAGCACATTGAGGTAATATCACGAACAGTTGCTTTATTCATATACGTGCTCGCTACCATTACAGCGCGCAACAACCACCGATGTCACTTGTAGGTTTTGAAATGGTTTTGATTATATTCCAAATTTAGCAAATAAAAACTGTGGGTTTGCTGCAAGCTTCCATGGAACCAGTCGACTGGGCTCTTTACCACATATCAATACTGTATATTCGTTTTTGTGTAGGAAAACCATATCAATACAATGTTTAAGTAATTTTAAGTAACGTGGTTTGTCATTTTCACAACATATTTGAGAAGCAACAAAAAAACATCCCAGATGCAAGAGACGTATACTTTTTAGACAAAGAGTTTGTTGCAGCACCGTTACCGCCAATAATGTACAAGGTGTGCCATTAGTCCCTACCAATCCATATATCTTATAGATCCAGTGCATTTGTGTTCTGTCCGTCGTTCACGCTGCATAATATTATGGTCTTCCTGAACGATATGAATCCTTCATATTGCTAGTTGAAAACAATTATCTCTCCCACATTGACTTTATTTTGCGTGTTGATAGATTATTTTTGAACCTTTCCTTAAATTTTGCATTTATTGTATCCAAGCTTTCACCAGCATTGTAGCGCTCATGTACCCACGTAACCTACATGTTACAACCCTCTCTTGAAATGTAAATCTGATATGTCACTTACGTATTTTTACACGTTTTACATTATACATTTTCTCTGACAAACAAGAAAAAATTTATAATACGTGAATAACTAACTATAATGCAGTAACTTATAGGTTGTTAGTGACTTATGGCTCACCCTGTACATCACAAGAGACCGTTTTAATTTTTTTCCATCAATGTTTGCTTGAAGCTGCAACAACCTATATTAGCATGGATTATTTTCTGTTGGCAGGCGCTGCCGAAAAATGCTGAATAGCCTGTTCGATGAGGAACTGGGCATGTTGCCAATGCCCAAGATTAGTTCGACTTCGCAAGCCTAGTAACAAAAACAACCTGCTGATTTATCGTTTTGAAAGCGGAAACACAGCAGCAGGCACTCGCATGGTCACAGACCAGCAGACGCGTCTGTGGTGGGCGTAAACTGGCATCCTCTAGTTGCTTTCGCCAAGCCGTTCTAGAGGAAATATTTGATCTGCTCAGGCTTACTTGAGAGTAGTTGAACCACGACCAGTTCGGCAAAGGTTAAAGAAGGCATGCCACTACCAGCATAGTGGGTGTTTGCATTAACGTACTCGATCTTAGAAAGAATATCCTTATTACGTAAAACTGTTCAGCACTATGATCAGTTGTAGTCAGAAACGATTCCCCATTAAATTCGGACTTACTATCTGTTACACAAAGGCAGTGTTTTTAAAGCTTTTTGTGAGACCGAAACGGTCCCTCAAATTTTTCCAACGGTCTCTCAAAATACAATAGAAACTCGCTTTGGTACTACCATCAAAATACACTGAAACCTTGCTTTTAGAGAAAGTCTAACAACGTATGGTTACGTGCTTTGATGCAGTCAGATTGTATGTACTTGTCACTATTCTTTGAACACTATAATCGCATTTTACTCTGTGAATGAGTGATCGAACTTTGCAGCGTCCGTTTGATCGAGGGCATGACAAGCCACAATGCTTTCGAATTTTACCTAGACTAGTCCAATTTAGGAATTACCGCCCTACTCCGCAGTAGTGCTGTAACAAGTGTTAAGTGTTATCTAATAATAATTAAGAATGTGTCTGTAACCCTATGGTTCTGTCTTCAATGCAGTTGCAAAAAGTGTCTGTAACCCTGTGATTCCACCGGCTTCAATGCCTTGTACTACGTTCTGTTTTGTCTGTTGTTATCAACCTTCGTTCTGCAGAGTGTGTGTGTTCATACTATGGACTTCGTGTCTGCTCACAAAGAAATAAATAAAATAAATAAATAAATTTTCAACAATCTCAGCATTTAGATCAGGGGTTGGGAGCCTGCGGCCCGTGTGAACATTTGATGTGGCCCGCAACATAATTTTCGTTACCCAAGCTAAAGTATACAAGATCGTGTCAAAACGAACATCCGTGATAAGCGGGTACTTAAATATTAAGTCAAGAGAAGTCGCACTTCCTCATAGTCAGACAAAAGTAAAAGTTTAGGATCGAATCAAATGATTTTGCGGCCCGCCAGCGATAATGCACAATTCGTGCGGCTGGTGATAGTGAATAGATTCCCGAATCCTGATTTAGATAAAATAGTTGCACCTCTGAAAATGTCTTGCAGTCAGTAAGGTCAAGCCTTAAAAAAAACTGCACAAAGCACAAGGCTGATATAGGATGATCGATCCACAAGTAATTTCACTCAATGCCTTATAATGCATCATCAAGTCGTCACCATTACATTTCGATAGAAGCAAACGTACATGAGGTGACGTAAATTTGTTATGACCAATGAACATATGTGCAGTTCGTCCGACGCAATTAATTGGTTCAGGAAATAATTTGAGCTTACTACTATAAACTGGGCGTGGTTGTTGCGAAATATCCAGACACGTGCTGTGCATCAGCCGGGTAAGGTGTTGTCCGACAAACAATGCACAGTTTACTTTGCTTCATACCTAGCGTAGTTTGCGTTGTGGACTTACGGCTCAACGTCGAGTTGGAAGTGTATCTTGGCTGGATTCCAGGTTTCACCAAGCCTGTCAGTGTTACAGCAAATGTATGGCAGTTGTCAAGTAACCCTAACAAAAACGGGGCGGTTTTAGATTTTTGCGTGCAGAAACTTTGCAGGAAAAGGAGAAAAGTTTATATTGTCGGAGATTGACAAAAAAATCGACGTTTTTTTTAACAAAAATTGTGCATGAACAAAGCACAAATAAGTCTGTGTTGCGTTTGTATACGGATTTGACTTTTCACGTAAACTTCAAGAAAACCTGAATGTAGGCCCTACCAGAAATATGGGTATGCATGAGATGTTTATTAGGCTGAAGGCGCTGGTGCTTTGGTAATAGGCGCGGCGCGAATGACACACTTCGCGCATATGGAAAATTGGTAGTAATCTTGAACTGTTGCTGTTTTAACAAGACCAGATGTATCTAATCCACGCCTGTTTTTGCTGACAGAGTCATTAGCGTTGTGTTGGTTTTCTTCTAGCGTTGTTGGTCTTTTCGCAATTAATAAAAGCGAAAGACAAAAATGGCAGTTTCATCACACTGAAACTTGCACTAAAGTAGCTAACAGTGTTACGAACAAGCACAAAAAGTGGTGCTTTTGGAGATTTTTCTGGTTTTCAGAGGAGACGTTAGCACCTGGCTGCCCGTGGATTGGCTATTTTGTTTTAAAACAGAAAAGGAAAATCCTGAATTGAAAAAAACATTGTTTGAGAGAAAGTATTACAAAAATTAACTTCATTGTATCTGAAAAGCTGAGTTGTGGAAGATAACGTGAGTTGCTAGTACATCAAAACCAATTAAATAATTTACAGAGGTATGCTGCATGTCAATAGAAAAGCCGCTCTAATGTTTGCATAATGGCTGCCAAATTTTGAAAGATTTCCTCCGACTGTAGACAGCAGTATTTAGAACATTGGGCTTCCCGCCATGACATTATAACAACCTATTTTTGCATAGATTACGTTAAGCGCACTGCATCCGGCCCTCCAGTAGCCAGGCAGTCGCGAATTTGGCCCTCGGGTCAAAAACTTTGGCCACCCCTGTTCTAAGCTTTTTTGCAAGCAAAGCGGTAGGGAGACCTTTGGCTTTGGAGGCGGGCAAAATTTTCGATTTTCCCGAATATTTACGTCACTAAATACAATCTCTCACCAAGTCTTTCTACTAGCCGATAGTTTTGCCCAAATTTCTTTGAATCTTGCCCGAAGCTGGTGGGGAATTTCCACCCGCCTCGTACGCCTACTGTATGTTTGCAGTAGAGTCCTGCGCGGGGCGGGTTAACCCGCGCGGGTTGCGGGCACCCGCATTTGCGGGGCGGGTGCGGGAAGCCGCACTGCTTTGCGTGCGGGTGCGGGTTGAATTTGCTGCGGGGTGGGTGCGGGTT
>Ga0210059_1006882_pt1 | contig 18156 bp, 11 predicted proteins | sample Ectturendosymbi2_FD_188042 | JGI IMG/M metagenome (GOLD analysis project Ga0210059, IMG submission 188042) | Ecteinascidia turbinata endosymbiont from Florida, USA - Sample 2 (SPAdes) (version 2) | ecosystem: Host-associated > Tunicates > Ascidians > Unclassified | place: Key West, Florida... | reverse complement strand
CGCCATCTTTGTGGCCTTTAACTATGAAAAATAGATACGCTTGCAAGTTTTAATCGTCGCAGAAGAATGAAAGCAGAAAGCAGGCAGATTCCTCAGAAGCTTGCCGCAAGGCTAAAGTTTTTTACTGTTTCTAACAAATATCGCTTGCAAAGCGTACCTGCTCAACAAGCCGTGCGTTTCGAAGTCTGTAGCGAAATACCTCGTGAAAAAACAAGTTGTCCACGCACTCAAGCAATAAATCAGCATTTTAAGATTTTTCATTCGTTTAATATAAAGGTAAAAGTGCTCCAACCAAAAAAAGAATGTTGTTCTTATTGCTGCACATGTTGTATCGTAGCAATTGTCACCAGGTTTCAAACCAAGCAGATAAATTAGCTCTTCTGGCGATTATTTTATTATCAGCCGACGTTAAGCCCATCTATTCAAGTGGTCTTCCCCAGGGCAATGCTTTTTCACCACGTATAACATGAGTACTCCACCGAAAGAACACCATAGGGAAACCTTACCTAGAATTATTCTTAAAAACACAGAAAGAACAGCGTTAACAAAACATACAAAACATTCAGCCCAATACGGCCATGCTTTCAATTGGGATTACGCCCATGTTCTACATCAGGTAAATAGTTATCATCAACGCATTTTTTAGAATCTTTGTATATTAACTTAAAAACTAAGACTGTGAAAGATAAAAGCGCAAATTTCCCGGCTACCTATTACAATGTTTTAAAACATGAACGAAGCTTATATCAGTCACCGAATCTCTTTGAGTTTGATCGCTTTTGTGCCTGTAAATTTGCCAACTCTCACCACGCAAGTTTTACGCTTTATTTGTTCACGATTTTACATTTCATTTGTTCTCTATTTTATCCCATACCTTCACAGTATTTAACCATTGATATGTAGGTTTTACGGTATTTATTGTTTTGTTATACTTCATCATATCCCAGCTTTTTTCGTTTTACAGTTCTACGATTTTTCTGTGGCATGCTGTTCACCCATTCCTATAACGTGATGGCCAGTTTTGCGTTTTTTTGTATTTGTACGTCATACTGCTAATTGCTTCTTGTTATTAGTAGGACAAGTTTTTGTTGCAGTAAAAGTGAGAAAGTTGCATTTATTTTCAACAGAAGGCGCATTTATGCGCAGTAAATTGGATTTATGCGCACATTTGACTGCGAAAAACTTGACACAACGTATTTTCGTTTACGCGGACTTGGCCAAAAACCAAAACTTTCAGCACTTCCGCCTCTAATTGAGTTCGGACATTGTCGTACCTAGATGGGGTTGTAAAACTTCTAGCTTGCAAACCAACTGTTTCGTCATAGATAACATTGAGACGCACCTAATCCGTCATATAGCACTTTTTCATGCATTCAAAGAGAATATAACTTCGTGTTGATCAAACTGAAATAGTTTTGTAGTATTTTTTTTTACTACACTTTTACATTTTGCGCCATACTTGATTAAAATTGCTGTAAAAAATTGCATGTAAAAATCGAAAAAGTAGCAAAAAGTTGCAATATAAAATTCCTGGAAACAACTCAAAACATTGAACTACATATATTTTCAGTATTGAGGAAGCTGTTGGAAGCTGTAAAAAAAATTGCAAAAACTTGCCCTAGTTATTAGTAAGTTGCATGTTATACGTGGTTCAAAACATTCCCCTGACGAGGCCCACTTGAATAAGTGGGCGAAACGTCGGCTAATAATAAAATAATCGCCAGAAGAGCTAATTTATCGGCTCAAAAAAGAATGACATCCACAGACGAATCATGTCGAAATTTAACATTCAAAAAAGGGAATTTTGCTTAGACTGCTATGCTCTTGGAGCAAACTGCAGGAAAGTTGGGAAGTTTTGCAAACCAGTAGGAGAGTTGTAATCCAAAAAATAATACTTTACGTGAAACCGTGATTCTCCTATCAAACAACTGCTATCACTCATATTTGGGGGAAACGTGGGGCTGCATGGGCCTAGGCCCCCCACTTTTATTTTTGGGGGGCCTAGCCTCCCCATATTTAAATTTCGAATTTTGCGTTTGAGTTTAAGTAACACAATTAGTAATGTGTTCATTGTTAAAGTAAATCGTTTAATGAAAAAATGTTGCAGAAATTTGGCATCATTTTGTCAATATTATTCCTAATTTGGCAGGGTTTCGTAATTGTTTGGCAGAATATACCGTGCACAGTCTGTCACACTGCTATGGCTTGCTTACCGCCTTGGTGTTGTTGAACAATGATGCCAGATGATGTAATACAACACAATTTTTTTGCTGAAATGGTGTGATTTTACATTTGCATGGGCGTCGGAAAGGTATTTTCCAGGGAAGGCACTAGTTGTTTCTTCGAAAAGTTTTTGTAGGGGAGCAAAAAGTGGCGAAATTTGCTTTTACCACTCAAAACTAAGAAAACAGCATTTTTTGCTGAATTTATCAAATCCTTGCCCCCCTTCCAACCAGGCCCGTAACCATCTTGGGACGCCAGGGGAGGCGAAGAGTTTTCGAAGGGGCGTGCAAATTCTTTAAACTATGTCCAAAAGTTTTAAATTATTTCCAACACATTTTTCCCAGGTGGGCGAAAACCCCCTAGTAACGGGCCTGCTTGCAACACCCATGCTTGTCTGTAGGAAAAAGTTCGTACCATACCATTTAAAAATTGGTATAATTTCAAGCGTTTTATCACCATTCTAAATAGTTACATTTTGCTGAATCTTATACGCAAAATGAAATATTTGATAGATCAATGCCAAATGTGTCTTTGTTTTTGCATTGAGAACAGCAAACAGCCATATTTTATTTCGGTATTTGCAACACAATTGGCATCCGTGCAGAGAACTTGCTATAGTTAGTAGTTACTACATATTCTTTGTCTTGTATCTGCATTCCGGTATCTAATGCAGTTCTTAAAATGAGTAGTCAGTCATGTTCCTTCTCTGTTCAAGACGTGGAAAAGTTGTGATTTTGAATGCGTTTAATTTAAAACAGGTATCAATGCTTTGTCATTTTTGCTTGTTTTTAAACTGTGTTCTTGGTGTTTGCAACAGCCCAGTGGCGACTCCGGCACACGGGCTCCTCGGGGTTAGCCTGAGTCTTCGATTTCGATATTTATACCGGAGAACGCGAACTTGCTTCATATATTTGTGCCACCACCGAAGGTCCCATTTCACTGAGTTGTTAATTCGGGCTCTTTGATTTGGGCCTTGTCACTGTTCATATATTTTCGTTCCACGTCTGGCCTTTTGCGTTAAGGTTGCAGGTGACTTGGATAAAACAATATTCGTAGTTGGTGTTCTGCTGTCGACTTCGTTCGCTCGCGCTTTACTCAGGTTCATCTATTAGAGTCCGAGCTGCTCCATGCAATTAAGTATTTTTGAAAACATAATCGGATAGAATGTTTTTTGAAGCAGTAGAATTGTATCGAACATTGCATTTGAAGTTCAATCCAATGCACAGTTCCCATTTCCAGAACAATACCAAACGAACGAAAAATTGTCCAGTAATTGGGTTTAATATGAATGAGCCTAGTAAGCGGAGGATTTCCTGGCGTTATCATTGCTCTGTGACGTACGTTACTTAATTTAATTTTTCAGGCAATCAAAGCAGTTGCTTTTGAAGTATTCAAAATTTATTTCATTTAAATCGTGTGCTCATGCTGTTTGTTCTGATGTTAAGTAAAGCATAAATGCATTGTAATGTCTCGACAACCACGATTTTCTCATGCTTGTAATTGGTCATTGGAGTGCCAATGGAATATTGTACTAATCTGCAAATGATGAATAGAAACTTCTATAACAAACAAACAAAAATAAGATAGGGGCCTTTACTGATGGATTGAGTGCGATTCTGGACAACAAAGACACCGACATTGCACTTGTATTTTTGATAATGTAGATAAACACCCTGCACCAAATCGTGTCGCGAGAGTTCATTGAGGTGTGGCAACAGGTGGTGGTACGTCACAACCTGCAGCCATTCCTAAATTTTCCAATTTGAGGTCACGTTTGTTTAAGGAAGAAAAAGCACAAGTGAAAAAGTTTTCAAGGTTTGATTCGAAGGAGTTATAACTGACAGACATCGTCTACGGATACTAAGAAGTTTGAAGACAGGAAATCAACAAATATTTGTTTCAAGTAAAGGGTGTGGCAAACGTTTGTCACACTTCCATAAAATTTAGAAAAACATAGGTTTGATAAAAAATATTCTACATACGTTGGAATTAATCTGTTACGTCCAGAAACATTACCGCAACCTGTACAAATTTACATTACATCTTCGCCCAGCATAGGAAAGCGTTTATGTGTACATAATTTCAAAATGAAACAAAAGAAAAAAAACTGGTGCTGTCCTGCGCTGTCGCAGCTTTCCTATGCCAACGTAAACCACGTCTGCGATGGGCTTCACTGAAAGAATTTACCGCAGACAGGCATAACTAATGGCTAAAAGTAGTTTGGAAAGTGTTGTATTGTTGTCATTTTTGATTTGGCAGTCGTGACTACAAAATTGTAAAATTTGTGGATTACGTTAAAGAAACTGAAATCGTGTCACCAAAAGTTACATAGTAATCCAATTGCTTCACTGTTCCGTATCTGTGTACTTGAAGGTACTAAGGGCATAGGAAGAAGGCAGAAAGAGTTGTACCATATTTTTCGGACCACAAGGCGCACAGGATTATCACGCACATTAAATGAAGCAAAACTCAGATAAGTCACACTCTATTCAACACTTCCAGGATAACTCCGGACTGCCGGAGTCGCAGCTGGTGTTCAATCTGTCATTACATGTGAGGGAGTTTATTCTGTCACACATGACTGAAACTCCTGAAGGACCGCAAAGCCACTATAGTGGCCCAAATTTTGGCCAGTCAGAACTTGCCGATCAATAGAGCTAGAGAGTTGATGAAACCATCTACGGATTCGGCAAGTCTTCGACTTGAGATCGAAAAAAAAATTTTTCGGTTGGACTTTTTTGTGTGTGTTACGTCACAATGAGAGTATGTTTGGGCATTTTTGGCGCTTTTGCCTGGCCCTGGGCGCCAGCCCAATGCGAATTTTTTTTCACTAAAAGTTTTTTTGGATTTGTGACTCGAAAATGAGTCTTTAGAGCCCTTGATTGACTAGCTAACACACTGGGAGACAAAATTATGGCTGAAAAACCCAGTTTTTGGCAAAAATTGGAATTTTCAAAAAAGGAGACATTGGCCACTTCTCTACAAATTTGGCCACTCGTGGTTGGCAGCCAGATTGAGCTAGAGAGCTATTCAAACCCTCTAAAGACTCGTGAAGTCTTCTCTATCAGATGAAAAAAAAACTTTCAGAATTTTTTTGGGCTTTGTGGTCCATGGCCCCATGAGTGGAGGATGTTTTGCGAATATTCCTATGATGTTACCTGCGGATCCAACTCGCGGATATTGTGGCTCAAAGTTTTATTGGATCCCGGAGTCGAATACAAGTTTTTGGAGCCCTTGATCGACTTACTAGCATTTCTGGTTCCAAATTTAGGCTAGAAAGAGCCAAATCCTTTGCCGATCTGCTAGGTCATCCAGGGGATTTCCCTAATTACCTTACCATTCATTGGCCCAAATTTGGGGTCCAGGAACGCTAAAAAATCAATGAAACCCCCAAAAAACTCAAATTATGCCTTAAAAGCGAAAAAGAATTGTTTCAAAAAAATGGCTCTGTGAGTTTCAAAGGGTGGCGTGGTGACGTCATCAAAGAATATACAAATATGCGTAAACATCCTCTCATGATGCATACATCAACAGAAAACCCGAAGTCCAAATGCAGAATTTTTTTTTTCAAACAAACAGATGAATAAGCTCTTCTGGTGATTATCTTTTATTATCAGCCAACGTTTCGCCCATCTATTCAAGTGGGCTTCTTCAGGGCAATGTTTTTAACCACAAAATATGTAGCATACATATCACAAGAAACAATGAGCTACGAAACAACATGAGTAGCAAAAAGAACAGCATTTTTCGAAGAATAAAAGATTTGCATGGATCTGAGGTACTTACATGTACACGTAAGTGCTTGAATGGAGGGGAATGCAAGTCTAACCACAAGTGTCATTCAAACTTTCTTCATCCTTGCCAGCTTTGCGTTTTATGTCTTTGTACGTTATACTACTCATTGTTTCTTATTATTGGTATATTTTATTATATTGCAAACTACATGACTTCACGAGTCTTTAGAGGGTTTGAACGGCTCTCTTGCTCATTCTGATGGCGAGTTATGGCCAGCTACAGTCAGAGGTGGAATTCACCCCTGATAAGCTTTTTTGGGAGCAAAATTTTGACCATTTTTTGGTTTTTGAGCGATAATTTTAGATCCAGATATGCTAGAAACTGAGCCAAGGGCTCTAAAGACTCGTTTTCGAGTCAGGAGTCCAAAACACATGGAACGAAAAAAATTTCGCATTGACCTTGGGCCCAGGGCCAGGCAAATTTGGCCTAAAATGGCCCAAACATGCTCTCATTGTGACGTAACACACAAAGAACCCAAAATCCACGGTGAAAATTTTTTTTTTACGGTCTCAAGTCGACGACTTGCCGAATCCGTGGAGGGTTTGATCAACTCTCTAGGTGTATTGGTCGGCAAGTTATGACTGGCCAAAGTTTGTCCGTGAAGGGGTCCGTGCGGTCTGTAAAGGGTTCCGCTGGACATGAATAGAATAGATATAATAAAATTTGTGAGCGGGCTGTTCTTTTTGCTACTCAAGTTGTGTCTTAGTATGTACCGCCAGGTTTCAAATCAAGCAGGTAAATTAGCTCTTCTGGCGATTATTTCATTATTAGCCGTCGTTTCGCCCACCTGAGGAAGCCCACTTGAATAGGTGGGCGAAACGTCGGCACATACTAAGATAATCGCGAGAAGAGCTGATCTACCTGCTTGTTGTGCGCGTCTTAATTCCGTGTGCGCCACTGCAGTCAGGATCCTCGCGAAATAATACGATCTGTGATATGCGCTAACTTCGAGCCATATAGGCAGCCCATTGTTATTGGTTTATTATTTAACACGACGGTCTGTTTACAAAAAAACGTAACTAGCGATTAAATAAATAACACCATTTACCTGGTAAATGGTAAATTTTACCACATACTGTTGGTTCTAGATCAGTGCTCTTCAAGAGGGGTTCCACAAAACATGTAGCGGGGTTCCGTTAGTTTTAATGGTTCTGTGAAGGTTCCTCGTTATTATGGGAAATGATTTCTTGCTTCAGTATGTTGATGCGGCATTATGTAATTTTTAGATCACCGTGTCGCGTTCAGAGTCCAAGTAGGCCAGTTAGTTGTGCAGGAGGTTGAGTGCAGATAGCGGAACAAGATATGTTGAGAGTTGTTGCATCACTTCGTTGTGCAATTAAGAAGAACATTGTTTTTGCATCATAGTTATACGATGTTGCCGATGAACAGTTCACAACAATACCGTGCATCAGAGTCAGTGCTCTCACTTTAAGGGATTTTGTCCCTAGATTGGAACTTTTGACCCTTTTTGGGGATTATTTAGGGATTTTCGGAAAATTATGAAAATGTGTAATTTGAACTATTTCAGTTCATTTTAGAAATCATATTTGGTTCTATTTTTAACATTTATCATAGCACTCCAATTTTATGCTGGACCACTGGTGTAGGAGGCAGGGCTGCAAGCGCACCCCCAAAGGTTTTGATTTAGTGAAAATCCGTGGAAATCGGGGAAAAAATCTCTGAAAAACTTCACAAGATCTCTGAAAATCTGAGCAAACCCCCGAAAATATGAGCAAAAATAGCGCCCAACGGCGACCAAAACCACTTGAAGAGCTTTTTCTGGAGGTTACTTTTTATGAATTTTTTTTCGGATAAGTTTGGGAAAATTCGGGAAAAATCTTTCGCACCCTCAAAAACGTGCCTGCTCCTACACCTACGTCCTGCACCATCACATATTTAGGGATTTTTTGGTACTGTTCTAGGGATTTTGGAGTTGCATTTGTGAGAGCCCTGATCGGAGTAGCAGAGAGTAGGCAACGGACTATAGTTGCTCTTCAGCCTTTGTGGGAGTAAAGCAAAACAGCGTGAAACCCAACTTTTTACTATTCAAGCCTGACGAAGCAAAATAACATATTTTCTATGTTAAGCGAAATACTGTAATAATAAAAGCAAAGGTGCGGTCGGTAATGAGCAATGTAGCTCAACTGTAAAAGATGCACCTAATCCGAAGTGGACCAAATGTAATTCAATTGCCAAAGTTGGAAAGTGGGACGGCACACATTCCAGAAATGCAAGAACAGCCGAGTCATTGAATTTCTTGCTTTTTAACTTCTTTGATAACTGTTTATTTGTTGGTGTCCAGTAACTAAATATTTGATTTTCTTTCAAGTAATGCGTGTTTCTAAAATTTTTATTGATGTGGGTACCATGACAAACGCGGAAGTATATCAGGGGTTCCACGATGACAACAAGTTGAAGAGCACTGTTCTAGATGAGAAAGCTCAACCAGTTTCATATATTAAGTTTTAGGCGCATCGCATTATAGGACGCACTTTCGAGTTTTGAGAAAATTAAAGGATTTTAAGTGCGCCTTCTGGTCCGAAAAAATGCGGTAGTTTTGTGATGTTTGAAGGTTGCTCTGCTGTCACATGGCATACATTATTGCATTGTTCTGCTATGCCTTCAAAATAAATTTATAAAAGAGAAAAGGATCAATTACTTTAGTGTTTTGCGGCGCTTGATTTTAGGCCAAAAACACCCTTGATGTATTTGGTTTTGTCTGATCTAAGGAAACTTGGACGTTTCACTACTTAAACTTTATCCAGTGTTTTTACAATAGAAATTAGGATATAATCAGAGAAACCGGTTGCGACCCAGCACTCTGTGCTCAAGTGTGTTGATAGGTAGATATTTCCCACGCATATACAACACCACGAGTTGAAATTGGACAATAAAAAAGGTTTTTCATCTGTTGAAGGGCACTAACCCGACAACCTTCCGGTTCCCCCAATGTCCTGGCGTCTTTGCACTTAGTTGCTTCTCTTGCTGGGATACTAATTATCGCCAAATAAGATAATCTCAATAAGTAGAAAGGCATTACCAACAGTTTTACAAATGATTCTGTTCAAGAACCGATTGAGTGGAAGGCATACTCTACTGAGTGGGATTTATAGACGCATCTCAGCATAATGAGATAGGCGAACCAGTTACAACAAGAAACTGTAATAAAGTTACACACATTAGCTACAGCAGTAATAATATGCACTTTCCTTTCTCAGTCGCAAAGTATAGTTCCTCTAGCGTGTGCAGTGGCTCTCACGCAATTTCGACGATAAATCACCGACCAATCGCGCTGCAGAGTCAATGGAGAAATCATGAGATGCAGAATGTCATGTACATTCTGAGAAGCAAAATTCAAAAACATGAGCATTTGACAATTTGCCTGACAGTGTGACGTCACTATGGCGTACCCTTGACATTGTTGCGTGCGGAAAATTTCATGTGCAAGGCACCTTCTTTTGCTTATCAAAAATGCACAAAATCCGCATCGCATGATGTCGACATTGTTTTTCTAGCGCAATCCGTTGGCAATTTATGGCCGAAATTGCCTACAAGGCCACAAATTTGGGCTCTCGCCGTCCTTAGCGGGATTTGAAGCATCAGATCGGTCCAGCAATCATTATGCATAAACCTTTAATTACAGCCATCTTCGGACGGCGGTGTGCGTTGATGGCAGAAGCGATTTGTGGAGAAATTACTGACTGGCATGAGGTTCAATTTAAGATGAATGGAACTTTCTCTGAACAATTTGCGAACGCATGCTCGACTGGCAACTGCTACAAGTAGAGTGATAGCTGCATGAGAAACTTTTGGGAAAACGCTGCGAGTTTAGCGTCAACGACAAGTGCAAATTATGGACTTATGCTCGAGTGGCAACAGCTAACCGCTGAATTGTTTAGCTGCTAAAGATGAACAAGGCGGTAAATCTAGCCTTCGAGTAACCAAGTGGTTCCCTGTGCAGTGGAGCGAGGAGCTGGCATGCGAGAGGATGAGACAAATGTGACATTCGGAGGGGGGTTCATTTTGAGAATGTGACTCACTTAACAAACAAACAAAGGGTCCGTGGCCCACCGGATGTAGAATTCTCCAATCCACAAAGCAGAAACAAAGCAATTTTTGCTAACACAAGCTGCGCTACAAACAATACAAAGACTCAATCTGTCTTTGTTATAAAGCATAGATATTGCAGACTTAATGCATGATGATGCTCAGTTCAAGTCATCTTCCACGTTGAGCCCGCTTTCTGATTAACAGGAGCAGTTCGTCTGTCTCAAAATGCCTTCCGTGACTGCGTGTTTTGCTCAGCTTGTTAGCTTACGTGGAAATTTCCATGTTGCAATACTTTCTGACACGCAATGACGAATGAGAGTGTATTATGGCGTTTGTAGCTCAAGAGCTACCTACGTTTTTGATTGAAATGGTAAACTTGCAAAAAGTGCTCAATTAAAAAAAAAAAAAAACAGGCCGTGACCCATCAGAAATTGTTCCAGTGACCCACACGTCGAGAAATCCTGCACAAGAGGAACTACAGGATTCGGAAGAATGAGTCAGATCTGATATTGGAGAGATAAGGTAGCATAAGAGAGAATAAGTCAATTATAGCATTAGAAATAACTGCACATTCTAGTATTCGAGTGAATCAGTGCGATTATTTTGTAAGCATTCGCTGCATGCGACTTGGCATAAAATCTTGCTGCCTTTTGATTAATATATTTATACATTTTCAACTTTGCAAATTTCACAATTAAATAAACGGCAATAGATTTCTTCCAGGCTTGTATTTTCAATTTTGAAATGCAAGCGTGTCAGGATAATGCGATTATAAAACTTGTCATGCTTATGCCTATGCAGTTTAAGTATTTCAGAAATTAAAGAGGAAATTATATGTAAATCATTGCCAAACCTACTATGCCATTGTGACTTTGCATAGATACAGCATGTGTAATATTTGAATACTATGTTAATATTTGAATACTATGTTATTCAGCTTGTTGCAATGATTGTTATTTTGAAAGGTTGGTGACGTCTTTATAGTATTTGGTAATGATTATGAGTTTCTTCGTTGATCGGTTTCTGTGGTCTCTAGAAGGGCACCTTTAAAAATTGAAAATCTGCTCTTGTTGTTGCAATACTGTTCCAGATTAAAACCTCAACTTGTGGTGATTAATTTTGCGAAAAGGTAGTGATGTTTTATGCGCAATGAAATTTTCATTGCGTAGCTCTCATGAAGTAATTAGAAGGGATCATCATCTTGTTACACAATTCGACCTTCTGGCTATTATCCTGATTTGCCTAGCATTGGCAAATTGCCTTAAGCGTCCTTCCAGTAGTTCAGCTTTTCTAGGTATTTTATATCAGTTGCTGATGCTTCTTATGCCAAAACTTTGGTCACTATTGCCAGATATGTTCACGACGAGATTAATATAAATGACCTTCTCCAGTCGATTTGAAACATACATAATTAAATATATTAACTGATTAGGCGCCATTGTTCCAATTTTGGAACATACTGTTTGGAGCTATCCAGCTTTTATAGAAAAACGTCTGCGTTTGTTTGGTTATAAGAGTTTGTTTCGCAACATAGGGTGCTTCACAAAACATTCCTTATAAATTTCCAGTGACGTAAGTACTTTGAATATGACGTCACTATGTCAAACGCTTTTGGAGTTTTGTTGTGTCCTGACTTTGACAGAGCACCAGAGCTACAGCAGGAAGTAAACAGCAAGAAACCTATTGAAGTTCTTGTGTTGAAGGCTTCCCCGAAAGTACTGAGCACTTCTCGCACGTGCTCATTAGCCCACCATGGCACATATGGTTTTTCTTTTACGTGTTCCATTTTTGGAACAATGGCGGGAAGTGGGGTACATTTTTCTGGTAGGCTAGGCTGTAAACTCTTCTGCTGGTAGTTGTATTCATAAGAAGATTGGCACAATTCGGTTGCAGAATAATAGAGATTTGCTGTACCAATTGGTCAGCGCTAGGTCATAATTTTTTTAGAACCAAACGTCGCAATCTACTGTGATGTCATACAAGTGGAATGCATAAAGGACTTTTATGGTTTCGTACTGCTTTTTGAGGTGAACATGCAGGCAAATGTGCCTAGTACACCACCAGGCTACAAGTGCAAAGACTTCATGGCTTTTCCAAGTATTGTCGTTAGTGTTTAGCGCTGCAATCTAGAGAGACTGAGAGCATGTACTGTATATGTATTAACTTATTGGAGTGACAGATATGCATTTAATTTGGAAACAACGAACGTGGTAGTGCCATTTTGAACTATCAGGTTTAAACAGTAGAAGACGGTTGTTTATCGTATCCAGCTATGGCAGCAAGTAAATACTTATATAAGAGAAAGATATGGCAGAAGATGATATAACTTCTTTTATTCATCAACCAAAAATGAATGTTTAGACGCTAACAAGCTATATATTGAACGATAACAAGCTATTTGCTGTTAGAAGCCGCAGTGCAAATAAAAATACAGACTCCCGAAGATGAGGTTAAAAATCCATCCCCTTACTAGTGGGAAGAAAAAGGTTAACATATGATGATTCAGTGCCGACTATACAACAAGAGGATTTGAAGAAACAAATTGCTGATCTTGATTCTAAATCACTATACGAAGGCGTTATCAGATGGGTAAGGAGGAGGGAAAGGGGGCCGCAATGCCCTGGTCGCCGAATCACAGCGAGGCGCCAAAAAGTACCAACAGTTCCGCAAGTACTTTTGTTTATACTATACAGTACATTTATTCCCAAAAGACCTTATGCTCGAACATGGGGGCGCCAAAAACTTCTTTCTTGCCCTGGGCACCAGCTATCCTCGGTACGCTCCTGCTCCCTAGCGTCTGCTTTGACAAAGATATGATTAAGTTAATTTATGAAAAAAGTGACATATACTCCAGGCAAAAAATTTACAAGCTTCTATTTGGATCTTACATCTTTAAACAGGTTTGTTAGGATTTTACTTATCTCTGGATACCGCTCACTGCCGGAGGAAGACCACTACTGATCCAGCTCTGCTAAGTCCTGATTCTCAAGTACTAGGGTAGTTGTGGCTTTGAGCATGTCAAGGTTTCGAGAGACTAAACACTATATGCATCTTGCTGACAACAGAGCAGCTTTGCCTCCAGATGAATAATTATTGAACTAAGACATCTTTCAGATCTTGCATTTGCGAGTTTTCAGCAGTTTGGTGTATTTTCAAAGTTTCTCAGTGCTGAAGACTAAATGGCTCCATACATTGGTCTTGGTCATCACAGTCAGGGCCGACCTTTAGCCGATTGGACTGATTGCTTCCAATCGGGCCCCGCGCCAAAGGGAGCCCGTGCTACGCCTACCAATGTATTTTCAATCGAAGCTGCATGGGTGGTGCCTGCGCGTGGCCCAAAGTATTTATAAGCGTGAGGCCTGTTTCGAACGAAAATCAAAGTGAACTGCGCGTTTTTCAACGCCCTGCATCATCATAATTCCTTCGTTAATTGTAACAATGGCCATTGTTGCTCGCCAAGCTGTAGCCTAATTTTTTCAATAGCAACTAGTTACAATAGAGAGGACTAAATTGAGAAGCTGTTTTCAGTTACAAGCTTTTCGTATTTGGCAGGTCAAGTTTCAATAGTATTTACAAGATACGGTTCGATAGTTATTGCTCTTTCAACAGTTGCTTGTCTTGTGAAAGTTGACTTTAGTTTGTATTTGCAACTGTAAGCTCGTTAGTCAGTCTTATTCAATTTCACTCTCGTAAAAATCTGATGAGGCAATCTGAGATTGGCGGAAACGCTTGAAACAAACCTAGTTTTGATTATGCGAACTGAAGACTATTACAGATGTGCAAAAAACAGCGGTTCCTTAAAAAGTAATAGAAACTTTCTTCAACGAATATTAACAATTAAGCCATTTGCAAGTAACAGAAGTGTTGGGACCACCTCATTCAGCGAAAGATAAGCGACAGTTAGATTTAGGCGGAGCAAACCTTATCATGTTCTTGTGCTTAGAGTTGCATCATGAAATACTGCCGAAATAAGGATTATGGCATCACTCTCACACAGATTGGCACCGAAGATTTTAAGATATAGCCTAACAAATTAGTAGTTGCACAAAGTGTGAAAAAGTACATAGGTGCGATGAGATTTTGTGGAAGTTTTGGAGGCTACTTACAATGCTTACCTGGTTTGTAAATTTTCTGAAAAGTAGGTTTGTAGTCATTGTGAGATCTGCAATTACTTTATATATTTCGTGTTAGAAGTCGGAAGAGAAAAAAATTTTTCAAGACCTGCTCTAATAAGCGGTTTGTGTGCTTAACCGGTGCTCTAGAGCAGGTGTTCCCAGCCTGGTGTACATGTACCCCGAGGGGTACATTTGCTTATCTAAAGGGGTACATTTGAATGTTAGCAATAAAACGGAGTCTACCTTTACAGTTCTGAAATCTAAAAGTTCGTTTAAAAATACAGTGGATTTTTGTTATTTTGCTCAGCATTTTTGACATAAGACGTTTTATGGGTACGTGCTCATCTGTCGAAATACTGAAGGGGTACACGGTGAGAAAAAAGTTGGGAAAACCTGCTCAAGCGGGTTTCACTTTCTGTAACCATTTTCCAAGTGTACAGTATACAGTGATAGGCAGTGTTATTCTGGTGTTTCTTTGTTTGGTTTCAGTGGTTGGATTTGGGCTATTTATTTATTAAAGAGTATATTTTTTCTGCAACTAAGATAAATACCATGAGTTCAAAGACCAAGAAACATAGGCCAAAATTTTAAGTGGCAGTCAAGAGAAGGCCAAAGCTAGGACAAACAAAGACCAAATCAGAAAAAGAGAAAGGTGCATTAGAGAAGCATTTTAGCAGAACTACCTCAGAAATTGCACAAAACGCTCAAGACGAGCCACACCACAGTGGAGATGGCGACAACGTAGATAGCTAGCCTGATGAAGTTATGCCAGGTAGTCAAGCCCGCAACTAGAGTGGGAAAATTGCGCCTTGAATTTTTTGAAACATGTTTAGTTTTTTGGTACAACAATAAAATACGATCATATTTCTCCCGCAAAAAATCAGCTGGTTGCGCCCCTGCAAATAGCCAAAGTGGAAGTTTGTGTACGGGAAGTGAGACAAGTCATTTCCAAATTGTTGAATCTGACAAAGGGGAAGCTGGTGCATCTGATGAGACTTGCGAGGACTAAAATTGAACGTCGAAATTTGTCGGAACTATTGGATAAGAAACGATTCTGCTACATGGCCAGTTGTCATGAGTCGGAATGGTAGGAACAATTTAGCCCAAAGAGACAAACCACCTACAGTCACAACAGAAGTTTTCCACTACATCAAATATCTCATCTCTGGAGGTATTTAGCAACTCCTGTATTTATTGGGTGTTACGGAGTTGTCCGTTAAGTTTATGCTGGAGAGGTGAAACTGGGGTCATGCCCTCGTCCTCCCTTTCACATCAACGATTTCTATCGTTATGACGTGATATCCCTCCAAACAGTTCTCCACACGGCACTAAGTGGGGCCCCGCAAATGTGCTTCCAATCGGGTCCCGCACTTGCTAAGGCCGGCCCTGATCACAGTCAACATCTTAAAAAAAAAAAAACTAATCCACTTTGGGTTTTGGTTTCCAACGAAAGTAACACGTTTAACTTTGAAGCATGTGAAGGAAACGTCAAAACAAGTTAAAAAAAAACTAAGAAAAATCGCTTGGTGCGCCAGTTGAAAATCTTGAAAACCAAGTGCCAAGAAAACCACATGGCACGCGAGGCCCTATGGTTTGAGGAAGTGATCTATGAGAAATGTCAACAATTAGTGAAAAAACATCATTCTGCATGCAAAGTTCAATACAGTAACTTTGATTTATGTTACGTTGTTCAGTTGCGGTGTACTAGAAGGGCCTGATCAAACGTCTTACTTGTTTGAAAGTTGCAGACAATAAAAATGACGTCATAAAGTGTGTGACGTCATAACGAAATTTGCTGTGTGTAAGTTGTGGTGGCATATCAAGTGTAGTATCTGAAAAAGTAGCATATGCAATTGTTCCGCGTATCTGTAACAGATGAACAACGCAACTGGCAGTGCGCATATGCTCGAGGCGACAAAAAAGTACCAATTTTTTCACTCTTGGCCGCAATAGACACGGACGGAAACTTGACGAGAGCAACTGAAAACGTCAATCAATTACCAAGAGCAACTGAAAACAGCTTGCAATTGCATAATTGCTTGTAACACGCCCTCCGATAACTTAGTTTTAATCGGCATTGCTTTCGTCCACAACAAATCAAAACGTGCTTGTTTCAGCTGGGTCCACATTTTTTATCTTTATTCAAAGCTACAGATACACAATGAAACAAAATGATAACTGTCGACTTGTTGCGGCTATTTGTCAATAAAAAACATAAACTTATCCGATTGCCATAGGCGTACGGGAAGGCATTTTACTTGGGGGGCGGAAAAAATTGACCTGAAAATAAAAGTTTGCCCTGTTTAATCCGAATGCGGCCTGAAACTGTTGCAAATCTGTTCTATACAGTTGAATTCGTTTATAACGGCTTCGTCTGAAACGTCAATTCGCCTATAACGTTACATTTTTTTCGGTCCGGATAGAATTTTTTACATGCGTTTCAATTCGCTTATGTAACGTCAATTGGGCAATAACGTTCTTAATGCAATCTCCAAGAGGTGCCGGTATAGGTAAATTCTATTGTTACCTTGCTTGTTAACTCAAGATTTTTCCCTGAAATTTTTCACTGCATTGCATATGTATTTTCTACCATTCAAGATTGCAGAACAACATTGCGCTTGTCCTGAAAAAGAGAGTTTGCCATTGAACATACTTTTTACATTCAGGATTTTTTAGCAATTTGCGCTTTCCTGGAAAAACAAGAGTTGCCCTGAAATTTTTCACTGTATTGAATTTTTTTGTGATTCAGGATTATTGAGCAACCTACGCTTTCTCTCAAAACATGCCAGAGTTTGCCTTGATAATTTTCAAGCCGGGGGAGGGGCTGCGCTACCCCGCCTCTTACGCCTATGCCAATTGATTTTCCATTTGCTTTTAGAACGAATGAACGATTAAGCGGAAACCAAACCTCTGTGCAGTTGTTAAAAATATTACTGCTGACCGGCACTCAGGTGGAAACACCTCAAACGTAGATGGTATAATGAGTAAAGTGCTTTAAGCAGAAAATGTTTTAGCGTGATTATTGATTGAAAAAGTTTTGTGTGCAGTAACAAATCGTTTCTGCATCATCAAAAACATTACTTTTATTTTAGATATTCACTCGTATGCATTTGAGTGCGCAATCGCTTTTCTTTTCTTTTAGGTGATCAATCAAAAAAGATTTTGCCATTCCGCTACATTGACTTCTTTGATCCGATTTCTCAATAAATCTGCATTTTTAGCAACTTTTGTGTTTCCCCTTTCCAACAACTACAAACGATTACCCCCCTTGATTACATCAGGCAAACTTGCGGCCTCAAGGCCACTTTTCTGTTTGTGGTCTGACTTCCGTCATGGTTGGGTCACCAACACGTTGCTCAAAGTTGTGCCTTCGCTGAACCGTAGTTGGTGTCAAATAGTTCTTCAACCACAGTGAAATCGTCTGCGTGAGAACGACCTATTTTCCAGTTGTCTCTTGTCGCGCCTTGTGTTTTGATTTACACTAGTCTAGACTCTAGAATTCACTTGACATCTCTTATCTTGTTTACATTTTTTAACATTTTACATTAAGATTTTGCTTATAGAATTTAAGATTGACGATGCGGAACCTTACGCAAAATAGATTTCCTTAAAAGAAAACTTTTCACTCTGATTAGGCTGCGTCACATTTGCGGAGAGTAGTTACTTGAATACAGACATGTGCAAGTCCGAATCACCGCATATTTGTGAAAAAAACAACAGTTTGCTGATCCCTCTAAAGTTTGCTGCAAATTTACAGTTTTTTGTCATTGTAAGGTTAGCATTACAAATTATACAATCCAAATATTCAATTTCGAAATGTCAAACGTTTGAAGTTGAGTTGAGTTGATTTGATTTTATTTGGCGATAATCAATATTCAGCTAGAAAAAACACAAATCAGTGCAAGGACGCCAGGGCATTGAAGGAACCGGAAGGTTGTCGAGTCGATGCCCCTCAGCAGTTAAATTAGCTTTG
>Ga0210059_1006881_pt1 | contig 18157 bp, 9 predicted proteins | sample Ectturendosymbi2_FD_188042 | JGI IMG/M metagenome (GOLD analysis project Ga0210059, IMG submission 188042) | Ecteinascidia turbinata endosymbiont from Florida, USA - Sample 2 (SPAdes) (version 2) | ecosystem: Host-associated > Tunicates > Ascidians > Unclassified | place: Key West, Florida... | reverse complement strand
CCCCCGCACAAACGCAAAGCCCCCCGCAGAACTGCAAAGCCCCCTATTGAAAACTTTCTGGCGACGGTTCTGTCACACAGTCAATAGATCACACAGCATTGCGTAGAATATAGGCTAATGCAGAAGCTATAGCATAATTTAAAGCAAATTTCTACACAAGCAATGAACATTTATTGGTTCCTTTGTCGCAAAGGATTGGTGAAAGGCCATGAGGTCATCTAGTCTACCAACCCTGCAATACAACTTTCAGTACTATCATAAGTAGTCAGTGAAAAGAAAAGACAAGGTGATAAAAAACAAAGACACATGATGTTTACAGATGAGTGCATGCCACTGTACACATAGTTTTCATGATGAGATATTCAATTTCACAGGTGTGGAAAGAACAAACACTTAAATTAATGTACATTTGTTTGACATTGCAAATGTTTATATGACAAAAAAACAAGGTGGAAAAATATAAAATGACAGGCAGATGAATCAGATTAACCCCTAATATAAAAGGGAGCTTGACTGTGTCTGTTAAGTATAAAATATATAGTAAAGCACATGATGACGTACATATGATAAGTATACATACATGATAAGTATAAAATATTTAGCAAAACACGTGATCATAATGAAAAATTCACATCATACAAATCACAAGGAATGGACAAAACAAGATGAGTTAAACAAATTCCTTTTGTTAATTTGCAGCAACAAGCCCAGAGAGGAGGTAATTTTTCTACAGATGTTTGAAATCAACGTGAGATGGAAACTTGATATGGTCATCAGGTATTTCTGACCATACCTTGGGTCCAATGAATTTGAGGGAGCATTGCCCTTGGGAAGAGTTTACCCTGGGTAAGAAGAAATTTTTTGAACATGCAAGCCTGGTGGGGTATTTATGAACTGTCTGAACAGATTTGAAATATTGGTTAAAATGTGATGGAAGTTGATTGTTTTCATAAGAGTGCATAAACTTACGAGCAGACATTTTAAATAGATTGTTGATTGTCAGAATGTTATTTTCTATATATATATTTCATCGAAAGTGGCTTTGTTGGATGTTTTCAGAAATTTCACAGCTTTGTTTTGTAGATTCTCAAGAGGTTGAATAGTAGTTTTTGATGCCCTGCCCCAGTTCAAGACAGCATAATTTAGATAAGGGTGTATCAATGCATTATACACAGCTTTTAATACAGTTTGGGTGGCATAATGTCTTAATTTGGATAATATCCCACATGATTTAGAGATTTGTGTGGTTAACTTAGCAATATGTGGTTTCCAACTGAGTTTGTTGTCAAGGATGATGCCTAAGTATTTTACGTCATTTTTTTCACAAATTTGATGGCTGTTAATAGAGATATTAAATGTGGCAGTGTCACCTTTAGGTCTGTTTAATATAATGTAACTGGTTTTGTTGTAATTAATTGACAATTTGTTTGTTCTTTCTTGTTTATAAATCTGTCAAAGGCTTTGATACAGTAAACCATAACATTCTTATTGAGAAACTGGATCCAGTGTATGGTTTAAATGCAGTCTCACTTCAATTGCTCAGATCCAATATAACCGACTGTAAGCGATACGCTGTTGGAATGGCACAAAATCTATCTGTGTTAAGACAGTTCCTGGCAGCCACTGCTCTTCATAATGTACATCAATAATTAAATTCATCTATCCTTTGTTCAAAGTGTTTTCGGAGGATGATGCTGAGCTGTCTCTCTTACATTCCAGTCTTTATTCTTTGCAACTTATGATGATCATGAATTAACTAGTTCATGATTTGACAAAACTGGTTCATGATTAGATGTACCTGAATAAATTAATTATCAATAAATTATTCTTAGTCTGTGTGACCTTTTACTTCAAAATTAAATGCTAAGTGCTGTGACACGAGTTAACGACATTGTTGGGTCACTGGGTGGCGAAAAAGCCAAAACAAAGAATAACGCAAAATGTTGCAAGAATTATTGCACACGACGGCGAATCATGCTACGAATGTTAATTTGTGCCTTTAGTTTGGAAAATCATTATTTATCTTCACAGGTATCCAGAGGCTGATAGCTTGGTTGTTCTACAAAAGTAACAGTGTGAGCTTCATGTGTAGTTGGTCTATTTATGATGTCATGGAACACTAAATATTGCCGAGATAAGATCATTTGGTGTTTGTTATCTTCATTATCTAGTTTGTTACAATTACTTCGGTGCGATTACCATCTCTATAAAATTTTGTTTACTTTTTGGCTAACAAACTGATGGCATATTACACAAGTACAAATACCATAGTTTGCATATCTCAGTTTTTGACTCAGCGGGAAAGTTTCATTTTTTGTCATTATTTGTGTCATAATGTGCATGTTTAGTCAATGTGCTGGAACCACTAATACCAACACCCGATTTTCAACCGACACAGATGTCCATATCCGACGCTCTGTTTTTCGATAATCCAAAGTTTTTTGAAGTATGGTTTTCACATTTTTGTAAATCTTTACAGTTAAGGATAAATTTGTGGCCGATTATTAAAAATCTTACGAACAAACATATGCATACGAGACTAGGGGCCTAGCTGTCAGGAACCCGAACATTGCAAAATTTAATGAACTCGTCGAATCAGGACAGTATTTGTGAATTTTCAGGGAAAAACGTTTAATTTTTAGTGGAAAAAATGAAATAAATCAGGGCAGACGGTGTAATGAGAGTCGTGGAACGAACAATATTAATTGGGGTATATGAAAATGGTTGGTTTTGTAAAAAATACGCGGGGTTCAGGGCTTTCATTTGTCATCAGACAATTCTCAAGCAAAACCAAAGTCACAGCCTGTGCCAGAAATCAGGGCATTTACAAAAGATTTGGACAAAACGACCGGCGTCCTATGAAAGAACCATCCTGTCCGCGTATGTGTGCCGAGAATGCCGCACTGCTTTTGCTTTTATAGTTAGAGAGCCACAGCTTTGCATAAATACGTAGATTAATGAGACCAGCGTTGCCTTATCTCGCTTCACGTAGTTCAGGCGCTCCTCAGTTAACGATATGCTCGTTTTTTTTATGTTTCGAGTTCACGAATGCACTCGTAAAAGTTACGTGAAAAACGAGTTTCAGTGTACGATGTTTCGTGAGTAAATTTTTATCTAAATACTGTCTTGTTCCATGTCCTTCGCGTGTTGTGTGTACAGTTGACACACCCCGGTGTTAATTTAACTACTGTAACGTACTGGCGTTCAGTATACCGTAACATGATATACGGTACACCATATAAATCCGGATTACGACGAAAACCGCATTGCCAACCCTCCTAAGAACGGAACTCAGTCGCAAATCGAAGAACGCTTGTAATCGTTTTTGCACGATCTACGACCTGTAAAACCGCTACGCAAAAATCTCTTTTCCAACACGTGTTTCGCAGAAACGTGGATTAATGTATCACTGCACGAAACCGCAAATTGTAGAGAAGCCCACGCATTTAGGAAGATCTCACAGCTAAGCAGTGTAACGTGTTGACAACAGTTTGCGCAGAACGAAAATTTTAAACCATTTATTATTGTAAAAATCACACGAGTTCTGTTTCAAATGTATCAACATTGTTGCAGATTGAACAGCGAAAATTCTTACAACCATCCTGCCACTTGACATGCAGCACACCTGCATTAACCATCAAGAAAAATAAGCACGTGCTTAGATCATCAAAGGGTGAGGGGTGAGGAGGGGTGAGGGGTCACCACATAACTGTTCTTGTGGGGAATATGTTGTAAGCGTATAACATTCAGCAATGCATGTTTGTGTGCACAAAAGTAAGCTCTCTGTGGAAAACTTGCGCAAAAATGAGATATTGGAAAAGTGCGAAGTAGTTTTACCACAACCCTCTTGATGACGCGGCCAAATGAAATTAAATGCAATATTTGCCAAAACGTAGTATTTAATTACGATTTGCAGGTCCTCCAACGTTACCTGACAAACGTTTTCAAAGTGCTGAGTTGTTTTATTTTTTAACTTGGAGTTCTACGTTCAAGAAACATGCCATTGCTGCCCGTGCTTAGCAACAGTTTTCAAATCTAAATGTACGAAAGCCCTGGAGCATTTTAACTCTGGTTGCTTTGGTTTGAACTCTTTCAAACCTATTCTCAATATCCCGTTTTTTGCAAACAAAATGTTGATTACCAAACCAACTTAGGGAATCTCCATACTGAGAATCTACAATAAAGAATCAAATGAACAACAATATATGTTACTATATCACAAGAAAACGTGCACTCCCTACAGTAGAAACAACAAACTACCAAGTAGCGAAAGGGAGTTCTGTTGTAAGCAACACACTGGATAACGTATAATGGGATGTAGTGGAATACGTTTACTCGAGTGAATTCAGGAAAAGTCTTCCTAAATGAAGTGACGCACAATGGATGCATGGTTACGTACTGAAAATAAGGTCCTTACCGTCTTCATTGCAAACCTTTCCTACTGAAATGCAAATAATATCGAAACACATCATGTAAAAGGCTATTACGTTTAAACCAGCTATGTCCAACCCACGGGCCGCGGGCCGCATGCGGCCCAGTCGAAGGTTTTGTGCGGCCCAGTTTAGGTCTCAGCTGCAGCGAAAGCATCCTACATTCTGACAACCAGCCCTTATTTTGATAATCTTAATTTGACATTTTTGATGCAAGTAGTTCTCAATGGCACTTTTTCCCGTCTGTTACCATTGTAGTTAGGATTCGAATGCTTTCAGCACATTAGCTTGAACTAAATTTAGTTTGCTAAGATCAAAGTAATTCTTTCAATGTGCGGCCCTGGTTCAGATAGTGACATAAATTTTGGCTCAGTAAGCCATTTGGGTTGGACATTGCTCGTTTAAACGAAAGAAGCAATTGAAAAACTTGTGCAATCAAGTTGCAAAGCAACTGAAGAAATTTGCTACTTCATGAAAATGCGTTGAATTTCATACGAAATTAATGGCATTTGTTTGTAAACTGGACCGCCAGAACACTCTGATATCGACGTATGAAAAAAAGAATTGATGTAAATGAGTCGCCTAACATTAACTCAACATTGTCAGTTGCACCTACTGTACTTCAAAGTTAAATCGTTTACAAAGACGAAAATTTATTAAAAACGTGCCTGTGCTTCGCCAGGCATATTCAGAGTGGAGACAAGTTAGTGAACAACCGATATCAGCCGAGTCTTGCCAGCATGTCGTCGACATGAAGAAACCATTTGTTGATGATTGGCGAAGCGTTGGCGGATTTTTTAGTTTTTGACAGTTTAATATAAAACTGACCCTTTGCTTCCTGGGGTTCTCGTACGTACAAATAGCCTGCCAACAAGATCCGGGTTTCGGGAACTTGAACACAGCGCACGCTCTTAGTTCTGCTTTGCAAAATCAGTAAACTTGCGAAAGAAGCATCACCTATTGTTTAAAAAGCAGCATAAACCTAACAAAACCAGAAAAGGCAAAAATGTTTTTTACTGATTTTCTATTTTGTTTCCAATTATGGTACTCATGGACAACCTGTTCATTGCAACGACTGTTCGTAAGCATGTGGATGTTTAATCCAGCTTCTTAACCTTTCTCGATTTCATTCACCCCTGCCATCGATTGCTGCATTCCCATTCACGCTATTGTGAATGTACTGTATGACCGATGTGACAATCATTGCATCGAATGTCTAGTTAGACCAGAGTATTTATTCTACTTTATCCACAGCATGCTGCTTCCCGCCATGCAGCTAGTTGGCTAGGATCTTCAAATATGATTTGATCACAGACTCAGCTTCGCAAAATATTTATTTCGTTTCATCAATACAAGCGCTATTTGAAAAGAGGAAAGGAGAAGAGGCTTTCTAGTGGCAGAGTTATTTACGACTGATAAATGGAGGAAATTTTACTGTTTGTACAAATATTCGTACTGTTGCTTGAAAAATTGCGATGGCTTGTTCTGATGACTTTGCCCGGGTTTTCTGCAGGGGTAAGTTGCTGACTGCTGACGACGCCAAGTTAAAACGCTTGAAGTTCGTCATTTTATTCACGATTGCTGATGTGTTTTGGGTAAAAAAACAAGACAAATGCATGTTATCAGAGTATACAAAAAATTAAGAACAGAAATTTAATCCACCCTTCATTCACCTCTCTTCTTTTATTTACCCATGCAAAAATCTCATTCACCCCATGGTAAACCGTTCACCCGGTTAAGAAGCATTGGTTTAATCAACGTATCTACAACAGCCACAGTAATCTTTCAACAGAAAGATTTAACCGTGATATGAATAAAAATCACTTTCCTAAATCATTTAACGTGGTGCATATGTGGATGGCAACTACATAGTAGATTACCTGTGAAAAATTTTGACAATACCAGTCATTTCCCTTTCAGCATGGAGACGCATTGTATGCGGTGGATCCTTCGTTTTTGTTTTTTTTCCGTGATTTGTACGTTGCCAACTTGGCGCCGTGACATCAATTTCTTCATAATGTCTCATGATTTTCGTTTTTATTGTCACCCCTTGATGTTCTTTTTACCCCTTCGAACAATATCACGCATCCCTCCCATTTCAATACTCCGCACCCAGTTGCTTTTAACTCTTCATCACTCGAATCGTATTTGTTTTTGATGACAAACAATTTGCTGAAAGAACAAGCCCTCGTGCAGTAGGTCGCCATGGAGTGAAAAAGACTCAAAATTACGGAGAGCTTTGAAAAAATTGTTCCAGCGCTGCGTTGGAGCATTGCAGCGCAGCAGGTGAGGAATGCGAGAAGCAATTCTTCTTTCGGCAAATTTTCCAAAGTGAATCAACTGTTTCGGACAAATGTTAACATGGAAGTCATTCGGACCACACGGAAATTTAATAGGTGGAAGTTTCTTTACTGTCGGGTGAAAGGAAAAATTTTGAGTATGGCAAAGTTTATTTTGCTGTTTAGAAGAAACTTGATGTGACGTTTCGCCTTCATTTTAAGAACGTCTGTATAAATTGCTAACTTCTTGGAAACTAATAACAAAAATAACAGATTTAAGATCGACCTAGCTTGAAAGGGAGGATTTGTATATGATACTTTTTTGGTGCGTCAATTGAAGAGATCTATGATATAGAAAATTATGAAACTGTATTTACACGGTTAACAAAAATGTGTTGTATTCAGAACAAAAGTTGTTAGATACGGATATTTTACTCAATCGTTTGTAATCACTTTTTATTTATTGACGTCACGTAGGTTTGTGTTACCCAAAATTTGGTGGAGAAGGGCGCCTTTCGCTTCCTCTTGGCGTCACGCCCAGCATCGCGCTCCGCATCATTCTCTCTCAATCCAGCGTTACCAAAGGGAAAATCATACTTCTAAGGCCTTGTAGCCTACGTAAACATTTCCGGAGATAGGACGTCGACGCGCAATCGATGACAGGTACTTATGTTCCAGATCAAAATATACTGCAACAGGACAAGCATCTCCTATTTTCTGTTGATTTGCTCTCAAACCCTTATCTTTGTACTCATGGATTGCCGCATATGCCAAGGACTTACCTTTCAAAACTGCCAAACTCACCACTGATAAAGTTCTCAAGTGAAGTCAGTTTTGATTAGAAATGCTTCAGTCGCGGCATTTTAACTAATACCATCAGATCCTTATGATCTTTCTTCGTAACCACCTTATGCGTTTGAGTTCCTGCTGATGTTACAATCGATCTTGGCATTTACCTCGCTTGCGTACTGCTCTCTAGCTCTGCACGTACGCTACGCTGCACAAAACCTTGCGGACCACACACCAAAAGTTGTTTTAAACAGCTTATCACCGTGAATGTATCTATGTTTAGACAAGACGTTGAAATTAGGCGGGACACAGGAGAATGCTGCAATTCTTGTGCAGATTTTTCGTTTAAGACCAAACAGATGTTGTTATTTACCTTGTACCTATGGCTATTTTGCTATATATTATTTCGCCTGCAGGCAAGCACTTATCGATCATTTTGGCTGCAGACCAGGACCTACTTAGCCCAAATGTAGTTTAATTTTTTAGTTTTGTGCAAATGAAGCACAAGTTGTTAAGTTGCGAGATATACTCATGCAAAATAAATCATGGCAGGAAAACCTGAAAAAGAGTTGAAAATAATGTCAATGTTTTCAAAGAACCGATTAACATGAAACAAACAACTGATTTTCATCGCGGGGCTCCTTGCAACGGGGGACCCGGGGCAAAAGACTGCAGAAAGCGAGTATGCAGTACATGAAACATAATAAACTGAACTGGTGGGATGAAAGCGCGAAGTCGATTCAAGGGTTTGTGCTGGATTTGATGTTACTTCCGAACAAATACATTCTACAAGCTTTCATCTGACGTCAAAGCCAAGATGCAATACTGTATTATCATCACATGAAGCATTCATTTCCTATCTATGGAAACAGTGTCTTCAGAAATTAAACAGATTTGATTATATTTTCACTACACGACTTTCAAACATTGTGCAATATGGTTTACTTGAAAATAAATTTATCCAAACCGGTTTCTTACTTCACTTTTCATAAAGACAAAAGTTTTATTTACATAACAAACCAACACTTGGGTAAATGAGATACCGACGTAAATAAAGTGGTTTCAAAATAGTTTGATGCGAAATAACAACCAATCGCTCTTGGAGGTTACGGTGATGGATTCTCCCGAGTCCGGCGCCTGTTCCCGTCTCAAACTCGGACTGGTGGTTTCTTCATTAGATCTGGATTCGGTCTCGAACCTTTTGATAAGTATTTGACTCGGACTCGGATCTCGCTACTGTGGACTCGGGTTTCGACTCGATTTCGTTTAATTGGGTTTGCAAAACTGGTTTGAACACAAATGTATAATTTCGTTCGGAACTTCTGCACTTACCAAGAAGTTAAAATGCTGCTACCTTTTTTTTGCATGTGTGAAAGTGAAGTGTTTGACATCGGGCCCAACACAAGGGTAACCCAACTATAAGTCTTATATAATTCCTCATCTCTATGTGATATTTGCAAATATAGCTGAAACACAAGTAAAAGGCCATCTAGACTGTTTTTTCTATGACTATGAGTATGTAACATGTTTTTTCAGCTCCGTATTTTACCATAATTATAGGTCACTTTTTCTCCTTAGAAATGCACTAAATTGAATAGCTAGAGAGGTATCCCCACATGCACATAACCAAATTTCATTAATCTATGAGCAGACGTCTTTATCAACTGGAGTGCTAATGTTTTGCAATCAGTTTTCACTACCTGTACTTCAACTCACCTTCGATAATTTACTAATGGATACGGACGTGTATGAAAGTTATTGAGTTAGGTTGAACTCGGACTCGGTTTTCAGCGTCAATTACACACGTCAGAGCAGGGGTTCCCGACCGGGGGCTCCCGGACCCCTGGGGGTCCGAAATGCATTTTCGAGGGTGAGAGTTTGTATGTTATTGTTGGATGTACTATTTTTCAAAATAACCAAGATTTTGAAACCTTGCAAGTTCTGTTACTGAAAAGAACGTTATCCAGCTTAAATATTCCAACTAACGTTACTAATTCAACAATTGGTAAATGCGTCCATTGCTATTTCTGCTTCATGCTGCGGCAGAGTTGTAAATGGGTTTCATGTTGAAGCCCGAACGAAAAATCACAAGCCCGAGTTCGGCATTTATTTTTGAAGCCCGATTTAGGCCCGAAAGCCAACTTTACCGAGTGAGTCAAGATATGCGCTTCGCGGGGAATTGGTGGCATTGCAAAGTAAAATGACTAAATAATTCACAATTAATCATTTTTTATTGAAACTTTAATCAACTCGATTGCTTCAACAGTAACTGACGACAAAAGTGTCTGTCATTGCGAAAAAAATTTGGTGTGCAGGCCCGAAACATTTTGACCAACTTAAGTCCGAACCCGGCCCGACTTACAACTCTGCGCTGAGGTTACCACGCTGAAGATGGCCGGTGATGCGATTGTGACGATAAATTATATATTTATGGCGACGTTGTTGTTTGATGATACAAAACTCGAAAGTTTCTGGTGTTCAACAATGCAAAATTACCAGAAATTGAGTACAAAATCCTGTCTACCCTAATGCTCTTTGTAACAACATATTTGGTCGAATATGGATTTTCCTCTATACTGCATTAAAAACACAAATATCGGATCCCTTTGAACCCCTCGAACAATTTTCGTGGCTCTGAGTAATTGTGTGTCAAGGTATGAGCGGATAATTTCAGAGAAACAGCAAAAGAAGTCACTAGGTTGGTTTCTAATGAACAGTAAAGTGTGAAAGTTAAACAGTACGCTGAGTGCTTTCTGTTGTGTCGTCAGTACGCCTACGTTACAGGCAGGTACGCAACTAGCTGATATTTTCAAGGGGAAATGATAGTACGTAACAACTAAACATGTGTTTGAAAACTTCGGGGTGGTAATTGTCCTGTTGCCTCACCCCCGGTGGCGGATCTTGTTACGAGTAGTAATTTGAAAAATGAAGATATTGCAAAATCGGACTGTTTTTGTGATTTCTTCGTTTTTTCAAAGAAGGGTGGTGAATGCTACTACTTTTTGTGAAATGGGTGCCAGCTTCAAAAAAGGTTGGGAACCTGTGCGTCACAGGATTGTGTTTGTGCGAGTTTAGATGTCGTCTGGCATTGATACTGTAAAATATCTTCGCTGAGCAAAAGAGTTGAAGAAAAAGGATTAACAAATGGCACTTAAAAAGTTGCATTGGATTGCAAATTTATTATAATATAAAAAAAACAAAAATTATCATAACTAATTTTCAGTCTCTATCTGAAGTTCTCATTCTCTATCTGAAGTTCTCAGACTCTGCCTGAAGTTGTCAGTCTCTATAGTTTTCAGTCACTATCTGAGATTCTGTGTCTCCCCTCTAATCAACGTTGCCGCTTGAGCTTTTTCCAAGGCCAGCAAGAAAACAACATATTGAGAATGTTTTTGCGCTGCTTGGGCCTTGGACTCAAAGACTCCGACGCTTCGCTTCCAGCAATTTTGTCTTCACATGTTCTGCCAACCTGACCTTCATGTTGTGAAGATATTTCACTTGCAACTGTAACAGCCTCGAGGTTCGAATGAATCACCAGTCGTTCACAAGTCGGTAAATCAACCCTGTTTTGAACGTGCTTATCAGCGGATGACCTTTTCAATATTTGCCTCTTCCACTGCAAATTAGGTGACCGAGACAATTCTCCACTCCCCTGAATGTCAGGACCAACACTTTCAAAAAAATTTAAACCATTCATTTCTGACGACATTGTTTGTGTAGAAGCGTCTTTGACGCTCATTTTATTGACTGAGATGAGAGAAGTATTCATTCCTTCCATTGTTTCAGGGAAAACATCAACTTCATCTTTAGAATCATTTTGCGGAACACACCTGACTTTTTCTGTAAACGTTTTGACAGAAACCGAATTTTTTGATGGGAGACGCCTTTTCAAAATAGACATTTTCACGGGTTCTGGTCTTTGTTTGGCCACGCCATCGAGTTCTTTATCCAATAAAAGGTCTGATGTTTCACTTTTGAGAGATCGCTTTCCGAGAAATGAAACTGGTAGTTTTGGTGTATCATCCCAAAAAGACAAATTTCCATTCTGGATAGCAAGAAAATAAGATAAGCGTTGCCTTCTGTTGCCTGATGTGTGATCTTCAACGACCACACGCTCTACTATCTCTCTTCCACTAGCTACTGCTGGACTGTTGTTGGTTTCAACTTCTTCATCGCATGAAATTGCTACATTCTCTCCAGCAATACTTTTTGGTTCAGCCTGTGGTGGTGAAACGTCTCCATTGATTTCATTTAATAAATTTTCGACATCCGACTCAAGCTGGTGACACTTCTGCATGAACATGTCAAATCGACAAGTCATATCTTTCTTCGCTTGGGAAAGAGCAAGGTACAGGTCGTCACTGTTTGCAGGGAGCGGTTTCCACTTGACGTCATTGCAAGTTAGTACACCACGTTGGTTTTCACGGCAGTTGTTATTGCCATAGGAAACAATATGCTGATCCATCACAGCTGAACTTTCAACAAGTTTTGAGCTAACTGCTACTTCGCTTTCATTTGCGTCGCTTTTTTTGCAAGACTGAATTTTTGTATCACTCTCAGGCTTAAAGTTGAGGCTTCCTTGCGGAAGATCTTCACAACAGGGGTACTTGAAGAGGCTCGAATGACGCGCATTTGCCACTTTCGTTTCAGCAGAATAACAAAGCAACTCTTTGTTGCTGTGGTAACGACGATGATGACGCTGCGAAACGAACCGTTGCATTTGTCCTTCATTCTGCTTCTCTCTGTCAGCAGTGAAGGAATTTTGGAAAATCTTGTCGAATTTATCAGGAAAATTACTTTCTTCATGGTTTTCTTCGCTACTAGTTAAGGACAACATATTTTTCAAAATTGACTTGTTTTTTTTCCAGTCATGGCTTTCCATTTCACTCATACAGGTGCTTATGGCATCACGATGTTTTGGAACTTTTTCGATGTCGGTGTGACGGCAAATCTTTCTTTGCTGAGTCGTTGGGTTTTTCAAACCTGCGAAAAAAATCGAATAAAACATTGTAATCGGACATAAGCTATTACAGTATATCTGGAAGGGAACATTGAACATGAAAACATGGCAAAAACCTTCTAAGCATTTATTGGACTTCATGCTATGTAAAGTAACACATATGTTTCGTGGGTTTCACCCAACTTCATAATTCCAAAACAATGTTAAGTCCTCTTCAGGTGTTACAACATGAATTGGCATTGCTGCTAATTATTTTTGCAGTTATGTTGTTACACATTTGCTCAATAAATATAATTTCAATAAATATAACTAAAAATGTTACACGAGTGTTGTTTTCTTAATTGACGTGTAAATTCGGCCACTTTTTGCAGCTGCTTTTCATTGCGAGTGAAATATTATCTGCTTATTCCTGGGAACGTACCCAAGTTTAAGTCACATGATTTATGGAAAAACAGAACTATACCCTAAACAAGTTAAGACAATCAACAACGTGACCACTTGAAATGAACAAGTCGCTGTAACTACTTTTAAATACCATGCACTAAAAGTTAGAGTTTCACTTCTTTAAGCAAGTTTGTCAACATTATGCACAGAAGAATAGAGTTTCATCACAACTTCCTCACCGGTAGGATCGAAATCACCGGCATCCATTCTACTGATTTGTATATCTGGCTTGTTTTCATGTGATGATGAAAGAGGAAAAAAACTGGCGTTGGATGGAGTTGCTTTCAAAATGTCTGAAAAGAAAAACAGTTGGACGACTCAATGGATCATCAAACTTTGGTTGTGCTAACTCTTTAAGTCCCGTGCTGGCAACTTTACGACCAAACTGCAACTCCACAAGTTGCCAGCCGATTGAGCTAGAGAGGTGTTCAAACCCTGTACGGATGGGACAAATCTTCTCGTTCAGATTTAAAATTTTTTTTCGTTTTGGATTTGGGATTCTCTGTGGGTGCCGTTACACGCGGGAGTGTTTTCGCGATTTTTGGCCGAGTTTACCTGGCCCTCGGCCCTCGGCCCTCGGCCCTCGGCGCCAAACCAACGGGCAATTTTTTGGCTCAAGTTTGTTTGGAAGCTAGGCTAAAATCCGCTTTTTTGGAGCCCTTGATTGGTTTTCTAGCATAACTGGAGCCAAATATATCCCGTGAACAAAAAAATATGCAACAACAAACATTACCATCCTTAACAGTTTTTGAATCTTCACGAAGAATAAACGAATGTCCTGGATCACTTCGGCGACGTAGTTCCACATTCTGTGAACAAATCATCACCAGTTACGTCAGGTTCGAAGCAGTCACAGTTGTTGCCACGCAAACAAAGAAATTGTGTTGAGGTTGCGTCAGTGAAACAATTAATCTGAATTTTGACGCAGGGCATGAACAATAATTTTCCAAAATTATGATTTCTCGAGTTATTACGCAGATGCAATCAAAACTTAAACTAAAAGACTTCAGATCTAATCTCTATTTTTCTCTGTTGGTAAGTTTTCATGCATTTGACAAACAGCAGTTTGGTGGCGAAGTATTAAAACGTGATAATCCACAAGAGGAGTGGCAGAACCTCCACGAAAGAGGATATTTGCTTTAAAAAGTTCCAAGGCGAGACCGCGCAACATGGTCTCTGAGTTGACCAGTCTCCAGTCCCACCAGCAGGGGCTGCCAGATTTGAGAAATATTTCTCACGTGCCTGTCTGTTCCCCATACTTAAATTGCTCTTCAGCCAATGGTCCACAGAAAGGAAAGAACCCAAGTACAAGCTTTTGTTCAAGCTGCCTAACCGTGCAGTCTAAGGATCTGCATTGAGTTAAATACTTTCCTCGTACGTTTGCACATCAACAAGATTTCTGAATAATAGGAATGCTTTCGTATCAGCTGTTGCCACAGTTCTTTGTAAGTTCTATCGTGTAATGTTATGCAATCACAGACCTGACAGACAGCAGTGGCACTGTCCTCATTCCCCAGAAAATGGGAAACCTGAGTAGTGGAGGAGAGCCTGCAAGTAATTTAATGTCCACTTGGGCGTTTGCTAAGTTCATGGGCAAAAATATGATTGATGAAACTAACTTTTTGACTTAAAACATTTAACACTTTCAATAAATTACTTTCAATATCTTGAAATATACACCCAATAAAAGTACGTTTTGACTTGTCCATAGAAAATAATGTCCCATGGTGAAGTGAACAGTCAGACGAGGCCACACATACCACAAGCGGTATATCTAGTACATTGGGACTAAAGCTGATATACTGTTGTGACCAGAGGTATAATGATATTTTACTGCAGTTACTGTCAATTTGTCTCAAATGCGCAGAAAAATAAACGTGATGTGATAATTGTTGGTGGACATGTTTTTCCCTCAGCTGATGAACACTGAAAAGCTACAGGAAACTCTTTAAGTTGATTTCGAAATAATTCAAGCATCGCAATATCTTCAAATTTTCAAAATAATTTGAAAAAAAGATTTTTTCCAAAATCTCACTGTGACCATTTTTGAGTCACATGGTAACATTTCATATCTGCAGCCAGAATGAGCATAAAACTTTGTAAATTTCATAGTGTTGGATAGTTAGACAAGCGTACGTTTTTACTACAAAGCTGAAAGAAAACTGCTGCCAACAAAGCTTTGTAACATGCTACAAATAGTTTTCGCTACAGTTGCGCAATTTCGATACTGAAAGGTAACATTATTTGATGCATGTTTTGATGAAATCATTGCTGTTGAAACAACAGCGAAACTTGACACAGAAATATGGTGAAAAACGTTAAGGTTTTCTCCACAAAATTCCCCTAAATTAGGCATAGGCTGCCGCGATCCTGTGCAGAAAAGTCTGGCACTGTTTTACAGTTAGTTGTTTTTTTAAGACTTGTTCATAAAAATTTTGTGATGCTGATTTTGTGTGGAAACGCATATCAAAACCAAGTCTAAATATGCTCCGGGCATCAGACTTAATATTCGTTCAAAGCTTACATCCGTTTGGGAACCAAATATTTATGTTATTTAAAAAAAAAATTTTCCCGCCCACGATCATGTAAACAACGAAACAAAAGATTGAAGTTAAACTTCACTGAACCTTCGATATTTGAATCTACCGTTTGAGAACGAACTTATACATATAAAAACTTTTAAAAACCTTTCGCTATTAAACCAGGAACAACAAATTTTGACACTAGACAAACCTGAATTGATTCTTTATTATTAGATTTTGGCTCCAAATCACAACCTTCAAAGTTTTCAAAAGCAAATTTGGACAATCCGCGAGGCCTCGGTCGTAGACACAGTAACGTATTTGCATGTTTCTTTTTCTTTTCAAAAGTTGATTTTCCTTTGCAAACACGTGACATCTCGGTGACATCTGTAGCAAAAGTTTTAATGTCAAATAATGTGAAGCAGCATTGAAATATTGTTTATTGTCAACAAACACTTTATATTTTGTGTTTTAAATGTTGCAATAGCTTTTCATTACCAGTAGTTTATTTACAGTATTTCTATCAAAGACTTTGGTTCTTTTCTGAGTATCTTTCTTTTCTTGAATGCAGGGTTTTGGCTGAACCTGGTCTCCACTACTTGACATTCACATTTTTCACTCCTTTAAAAGGTAGATTTTTTTGTTTGGCCCTCCCGATTTTTGTTTGGCCTCCAACAACCAAACGTACTTGGCTTAAACGCAATCTCAGCGACGGCGTTCTTAAATGAAGATATCTCTTTTCACACATGATATAGAAAAGCACAATCCTTTCAACAAACAATATTTCCGCGCTGCATGCTACAATGACCGTCAGGTAGAATTTAATCTGAACTAAAGTCAAGCACTGCATTCATTCAGTTAGATAAAAATGAAAACAAACTATATATTTGTCGGAGCTCCAAAATTATTTTTTTGTCCGAGTTTCTAAGACAGATTCAAATTACCTGCAAATATAGATTATACACAACTCTCATTTGCCAACAACTTTACACAACAAGCATGTACCAAATTGCATTGGGTGAATTTGTTACATAAAAAATTGTGAACATCCTGTGTACCTAAAAGCAGATATAGTCTGTTGACCCTCATTAATTTTACCTGAGATCGGAATGTTCGAACAACCAGTCCTTCTAGCCTTTGATGGCGCTTGTAACAACCCTTTGTTACTTGTTCTTCGAATTGTAAACGTCACCATCTTTGAAGTCTCGTCTGTTTTATTCGGTTTTTGCTCCTCGTTTTTTCTGTTCAAGAAGCAAGTTTCGCAGCAAGTCTTAACTGGACGATTGGTTGGAAAATTAACAACCAGAACATCGGTCGGTGTGAAAATAGTGGATACTTCAACGAGTTTCAAAGCACCTGAGTGCGAACCGTGAAGAAGATCAAAGTTTCCGAATCTGAATGACGCGCTGCCACTGCTAACCCATTCGTACTGGGGTCGGGGTATTTCGGAATTTAAAGGCAACGCTTCTCCAACATCCAAGTCAATTGTATTGCACAGTTGGACGCACTTTTCCATTTCCGAGAATGGTGCCTCGTTGGCTTTCCGAATGCTCCGCCATTCTTCAAGCAGTGGCAGGTTTTTTACAATTCGCTTGACGGGGGCGATGCCAATAGTGGTACGCTCATCATCAACAAGCCTCCATTCGCATGGAAAGTATAATCCACAGCTCGGATCATCCTCGTCTATTTGGATGTTAGTACAAGATTGTTCATCAGTGGGAAGAAGGACGTCTATACGCCACACTTCTTCAATCGACTTTCCCTTCGTATCTTGACGGGGAAGCAAGATCCGAATCCCGAATTCGCTGAGAAGCTTCATTGGCATTGGTTTGTTCTTTAAAATCCTATCTCGCATTTCCCGAAGTAGCAGTGATCTTTGAAGCAAATAGTTCCGAACGTACTTCACTTGAAAGTCGTGTACTGCAAAACATAAAAATAGTTTTTTTATTAAAACAGTGAACCATCAACACTGAAGACTTTTACCAAACTTTCTTGGTCGGCGTCAACTTTCTAATCCAGGGGTGGACAACCAGTCAGAGGCCAAGAGCCACATTTCTTACTGTGTTACCGCAAAGAGCCCCACCATACACACGGGCACACATGAACATCACCCCATCTCTTCCTCACTCGCACACACGCCCACAACCAGGGGGGGCAACCGGGCAATTGGCAATTACCCCCCCCTGAATTTTCAAAAACACGTTTAGTTGTTAGGGACAACAACAAGTTTCAGCCATTTTGCCCCCCCGAAAATATCAGCTGGTTGCGGCCCTGCTCACACACACCTTTACTCAGCTAGATTTATTGTAAATATCACACACCAACATGATAAGGAGAGAAATTTACAAGCCACTTATTGTTACCAAGCATTGCTTCCACGCAATGCGCGTGTAAGTCGCATCGTAAAGGGCACCCCGACTTACAAGGTGGACAACTGATACAAAATTTTGCGATTTATACACGAATAAATACGGTAAGCTAAGGCAGTGTTTTTCAACCTTTTTTGCATCACGGACCACTTTATGCAATAAAAAAATTTTGGGGAACACCAAACAAAATTTTGTAATCACAATTATGATGTTTAGTTCTGTTTTGGCTCTTTCAATTTATTAAAATTAACAAGAAAGTCCTATTCGTTTGCTCCTAAAACTAATTACTTTCACGAAAGAAAACATATTTACGCTCATTGCGTTAAACTAGTGATTTTCGACCGGTGTTCGATGGAACACTAGT
>Ga0210059_1006879_pt1 | contig 18162 bp, 15 predicted proteins | sample Ectturendosymbi2_FD_188042 | JGI IMG/M metagenome (GOLD analysis project Ga0210059, IMG submission 188042) | Ecteinascidia turbinata endosymbiont from Florida, USA - Sample 2 (SPAdes) (version 2) | ecosystem: Host-associated > Tunicates > Ascidians > Unclassified | place: Key West, Florida... | reverse complement strand
GGAGTGATAGCAGACGGAACAAGGATATTTATTCAGGGATTGGTAATGCAAACACAGTTCTGCCCCCTTAGCTTTATATTCACAACATGGGAGCTTTCAAACACCCCAAAGCTTCTGAGATTTATCGCTATCTATTCACAAAGCAAGAACTTTCAAACACGGCAAAGTTTCAGTACTTTATCGCTTTGTATTCACAAAACCCGGAGCTTTCAAACACCGCAAAGCTTTCTCGTCGCAAATCGGTCTTCATTCCGACACTCTCCTATGGTCATGAATCTTGGGTAATGATTAAAAGAGTGCTCTCTCAATCGCAAGCGGCAGAAGGGGAAACTTTGCGAAAAGTTCACGGTGTGACACTTCGCGACAAAGTGAGCAGCTGTGAAATTCGAAAAATGCGGAATGATAAGTCACTTCTCCCCCAAAAGTGAAATTTCAGTTACGATGGTTCAGCCATGTGATAGAAATGTCCAAAATGATATGGCGATGTAAGCCCTAATGGACCAGGTGGCGTGATTACATCTCAGATCTTGCTTGGTCCCATTTTGTCCAACAGGAACATCAGAAATCGCTGTGGACGGTGTGGAAAATTGAATTCTCCTAGAACTGCTGTCCCGTGACCTTCCCGAGAGAAAATGTTCAAAAATGAAAGAAATTCATATCAGATAATCGTGAACACTTGAAATAATACCAACAATCAGAATCAGGAAGAAGCAATAGAAGTTGTACAAAGTATGTTATGTCGTATATAAACAATTGTGGATAAATGCGTTTCCGTGTATCGTGGAGAATAAGCAACGAAATTTATAAACTAGTTAATTTGATAGCATTGAGGGGATTGGGTTTGCTGTTAGCTTTCGAAAAATCTGCCTTCTGTGGTCTGTTTTCATGACTTTGAAATAATTCGTACTTTTTCATAAGCGCATTCCAACAAAAAGCCTCACAAAAAACTTACGCAGTCGAACAAACCAGCAAATTATTTTACTAGATAATTATTTTCATGTATTTTGCACATCTACTCACCTGAAAATAGCCATCGAATTGTTACCAGTGAAATGGTGAATGACCAAAGCACAAGGTAGTGAAAGAACGGGAAGTGTATTCTCAAACACAAGCTGTGACCGTAAACCTGTCATGACAGGAAATCTGAATGACAAAAAACGACTCTCCTTCAGCAACGTGGTGGTGCATCAAGAACCAAAGGTGATCACACGGCACACAAGAAGTTTATTTGTCAACGGAAAAAACTTATTTCTTTTTCTTAACCAGATTTGCAACTTTTTCTCTTGCTTCAGCATATTTCAAACATTTGTGGAAGGCTGTGTTTCCGGAGATTCTCTCTGTCATTTTGAAATCATCTAACCGGCTTGCAAATACAGTAAATACAGCAAACGAATTGAATGTATCTATAGTAAATAACTTGCAATAACCTGGCTGTTCACCACATGCTTTCTACGTTAAATGGTATTACTTTGGTAAAGTCCGTCGCAGTCGGAAACTGCAATGTGAGATAAAACAATTACAGTACGCGTTTTCAATTGTTTCTATCAACGCAAACTTTTGTATTCAGAAATTTAGGCAAAATCAACAAACGATGATGAAGTTACGGTGCTAAGATAAAGAAGTATCGCTGGAGCTTTTCTGAAAACTTGCTGGTATTAATTGAAACTAATGGCAATTCATCTGCTTCTTTGGCAGCACACTGCCATGCTGAGAGATTAGATTGCAATTGCTCAAGTAGAAGATTTGTACGAATCAGTGCCTGCTGATTTTACCAGGTAATTAAACGTTTGAATGAAAAACCGTCGCGAACCACAGTTAGCGAACTAGTGATCTAAAGGGACTATTGAACGTAACTACAAAAATATCCTTCCAAAACTGTTAACCTAAAGTAGCTGTTGCTAGGATCACCGGGAAAATTGTACCCTTTTCTGGTTTGGTTAGAAACGGTAGTTGTGTTGTCAGGGCTGGGTTTCAAGCTACACTATATCACGAAATCGCACAATTTTTCTGTTGTAGTAAACGTTTAAGCTGTGATATGAAGTTCCGCTAAGAAAGCAAAATGACAAACTGTATGTGGTAAAATCTGAAAGTCCGCAGGTGATACTCAGCTTCTTTGCTCTTAAGATCGTCTTAATTGCAGTAGATGAGCAGTACATCGATTAAGGGTTTGATATTTTAGGTTGGTAATTTGTGGTGATGTTAGCTGAAAAAGTGAGAAAAAATTTAATGTCAAACATATCACAAGCAAAAAGGTTTGGACAACGTATGCCCTGCAAATTATTGTGCTCCCAGTTTCATGCTTCTATGACAGTGTGGCAACGTTTTTTCAAATCTTCAGTTTTAATGATGTATTCAGTGGCGTAGGAGTAGTCTGCCGCCCCTGACCCTAGCAGAAAATGCCGCCCCTGGTGGGTGTGGTATTTATGACGCCATCGTGCTCAGTCAACCATGGTACGATCTTTTTTTGAAAGCCTGTTTGCAAGACTATTCGACATATTTAACGTAAATTGTCGACTCCTTAACCTTCCCGAACACCATGCCGCGGGGCCCAATGCACAGCTGCAGCTGGTAATAGCTATAAGATGATGTCACCATATCAGCAGAGTATTCGAACAACTATATAACTAACAACAATTATAACAGAAAACCTCCTTGAGTTGGACTGTTTCCAAACTAAAAAATAAGATTATGAGGCTGACAACAAATTGAGAAACATGAACGTAAAAAACACAGATTTTGTCGCAATTACTCTACAATTAGTATTTGCAAACAAACACAAGATTTGTAGCGAGAGCGAGCGGGAGTTGGTATAACTGAAGTCACCATCACAAGACTCCCAAGAGAGTTAAATAAAAATTAAAAAAAATTAATGACAGGAAACCGAAACGCAAACAAAAAAGAAGAAATTAACGAAAGGGATAATCAACTAGTAAGAAAATCACCGACAATAATTAATCTACATTGAGACAATTGATCGGCATACTTGACCACAACAATTGTAGTCCTAATCGCTTTGCTTGCGAAGAAAATTTTTTCATACTTATGTCAATACACAAAAAATGCAGTGGGCTACGCCAGTCAGTGGCGTAACTAGAGGTTTAAGCCAGGTGGGGTAAAACTTAACTGAAGGGGTCACCGTAGGAGGGCCCACCAGCCAACACTCAGAAAAATTTAAGATATGATATTGAATCTCTGGATGTCGTGGATGTCTATACTAGATAAAAAAAAGAAAACACCCCGAAAAACGCAAAAAACGTAAATTAACGAATACTAAATAACAGAATGTCAACTAAAGGGGCCCCAGTTTTTGCGTTTAGCTTGGCAGCGGGGACGACTCGCCCTCTTGCCCCCCCTTTAGTTACGCCACTGATGCCAGTCCTACGCCAAACAAATTCTGCAGCATAAAGACAGCTCGCACATTCAACGGTCACATTACCAGAAACGTACTCTGCCAGGCAAAGGCCGGACAGTCACATCAGCACGCATTCTGCCAGAATGTGAAAAATATCGCATGAGCAACACACTCCGCTCTGCCGCCCAAAGTTTCAAGCAGCCAATGCTGCATTTCATCACCACGACGTATAACCGCCGCCTCAATCCTGACGCTAACAAAATTTACTCTCGATGGAAAGAATTGCCAAAGCCAATAACCGACTTTTGGCCATAGTAGAAATACGATCTTATCGCCATAGCGCAAATACGATCTTATCAATTTGAGGTTAGAGAAACTCCTCTCGCAACTGGTAATTGAAACACCAATGGTAAGATAAAGTTTAAGACACAAACATATATACGAAATTGAATCAAGTAGACGACAATTTGCTAAGCATTGTAAGACGTCAATCGCAGTAGCACTGCGTTCGATCGTGGCACCGCTGCATTCGTATGAGATTTTTAAAATGGTAGGCCTACTTCGATCTTTGCACCAATTGCCTGGATGTTGCATCGGTAAATGCTTGGATCTTGCATTCAATGGTCCTAGAAAAAAAAACAATGACACTGTTACACTGCTGAGCTTTAAGCGCTATGTCACCAAAAGCTGCCTGAACCTTCAGTCAGTTTCTGATCCAAAATCTGCTCGTTGTCCAAGAATTTTGTCTTCCAACATAATGATGGCAACAAGATTTCACCAACAGGCAATGCTCTAGAAAGAACTGAGGGTGGCAAGCAAAGGAAATGCGCAGCTTGCAAGACGAAAGTGAGCAAACAGTGCAGAAAGTGTGACATTGGTCTGCACGTGGGCAAATGTTAATGACGATTGGGTAGTCAATACTGTTAATGCTTGAGGAATTCGCTTTGCTTGTTTGCTGTTTGTTAGTTCATTGTTGTTTTAGCCTATTTCGATAGTGCTGATTGGATTACACTCTTCATTGAAAAATTTTACAATGCACATGAAAATTTTATAATGCACATGTCAAAAAAGCCTGGAAAGTTATTAATGAAATTACTTCTACAAAAACAAAAAAATCAAAATAGGTACAGAAACCTACAATACTGATCTTAATAATCAAATCCATTGTGAAGAACTAAATATAAATTTTTCCAAATTTGGCAAAAATATATCCTCCAAAACTGACCCTCCCCCTGCAACTTTTAATGACTTTCTTATTGAGTCTTTCCCCAATTTGTGTACATTCCAACCAACCAGTGCTGATGAAATCAGACAAATAATTGCATCGCTAAAATGCAAAACAACATCTAACTTCTATGACATCCCACCAAAGTTTTCAAAAATTTCTGCCAGTAGTTTATCCTCACGGTTATCTGAATTTTTTTTAAATGTATGGCAAAAGGTTAATTTCCCAATTTGATAAAAATTTCACAGGTTACACCCATTCCTAAAATAACTTCTCCCAAATCCCCTAACGATTATAAGCCAATAACCATACTTCCAACTCTCTCTAAAGTTTTTGAAAAAGTAATTTACAGGAGATTGTACTGTTTTGTCACTAGTAATTGTATACTGAGCTTACAACAATATGGCTTCCGTACCAATCACTCTACTGAATTAGCAATTGCTGCCATCTATGATGACATGATTTGTAATAAAGATAACAAATTAATAACTTGTACTCTGTTTCTAGATCTAAGCAAAGCCTTTGACTGTGTACTGTAGATCATAAAAGATTACTTGAAAAATTGTTTTACTATGGAGTAAGAAGAACACACCTAAAACTACTTGCTTCTTACTTAGACAACAGGTTTCAGTGTACTAAAATAGGAGATACTAAATCTTCTTTTTTGAATGTAACATGTGGCGTGCCCCAGGGATCTGTTTTTGGGCCTTTACTATTCCTTATATATATTAATGACATCGTGAAAGCCTCCAACTTTAATACTGTTTTATATGCTGATGATATCAACCTGCATATTTCGGGAAAAAAACACGAAAACGTGCTCACAAGTAGTGAAAGACATTCGTGGTGAATGTTCATTTCAGTGTTATAAATGATCCTTTTGTTGCATTAGACTGAAAGCAATAAACAAAAAAGATGATTATACTGTAATTTTCATATATACAGCATGTTATTTGATAGGGCTATGCCACTTAACAGCCAACCTCCTCCATCTGTTTCCTGATCACAGTGAACGGAAACTTTGGAATTGGAAGACAACAAGTGTATGTCGTAAATTCCACTTAGACTTCTTCCAGCTTCTTGCAGATATTTGCAGTTATGAATGTTATGAACTCGCACTAAATTAAATAAGATGACTCTGATTAACACCATTTCATAAGTACTTGCAAGCAGTTAACTATCATATTTACCAAGTTTGTCTAGCGATAAAAATCTTTTTAGCAGTTCTACTGCCACAGTTTTCCAAGTGTAACTCTCGCCCGGTTCACCTTTTCATCCTCTTGGTCCTTGTGACCCTTGTGGTCCTCTTGGGACAATCATTCCCTTTGTCCTAACCTTCCTGGTGCACAAGTGATCCCACGTGGGCCATGTGGACCAGGCGGACCAACATTTCCGCGTGCCCCAGGTGATCCACCAGGACTTCTTTCTCCAGATTCGTCACAATATGGGCATGAAAAAAGAACTTCTTTTTTAGATAATACACAATTTATCGTCGACAATACGGCAAACGAGATAAACAATTGAACCATGTTTGATATAATTGCACCTTGCTAAGGACTTTACCTATTTTCTGTAGCGAAATGAGTAACAGGAAGTGTGAAATATAGAAATTTCCTCTCATGAAAGCATACAGTTTTATGTTTTTTCTTCACTGAGCTGAAAAATCAGGGAAATTATGTTTTGAACTATTTTGCGACACTGAAGTCTTCTGCAAATGGCTTTGATAAACTTACATCTATATTTCTTACAAACTATTTATAAAAAGATTGCTGCACAAATATTTCGAAAATTATTGTACACTAAATAAAATTGTTCCATACAGACATAAACTCATCACAACCAATTGTATGCAATTGGTTGTATGCAGCTGTGAGTTCGCATGTAGAGCTGATAAATCAAGTTTGCGAATTTCAAAAGTTTCTCCAAGGACCGGACCTTCCGTGTAATTTTAAATAAAAAAATGACAGACAAGAGGCCATAAAATATTTGCACCTGATTGCACGACGTCGTTTGCCCATTAGAAATGTAAACAAACAAAAACAGACATACGTTGATATTCATTTGCACCGCTGGTATTCCAGGTTGATTCCAAACAATATGAAACAACATTTTTTCCAAGCTAAAGTAGTTTGAGGACGGAAATAAATATTTTGGTATTTTACAAAAAAATTTTGTTGCATTTAAAGAAGCGTTTTCCATTGACTTTATTCTTCCATTAGCTGGTTTTGAAACTGTGGTTTGCAAGTTTCTCCGTTTAATGCACGGACAGCTCTTAGACTGAAACAATGTGCTTGTACCAAAAACGCTTTGAGGTGTACTCATTCCGTAAATGTTGCTTTGCAACTAGCGTCAAAAGAAGATCAACAATTCAATTTGAGCGTTAACATATGTGATGATAACATCATGGGAAAACATCTGTACGGAAACTGGAATCTAATTTTAGATCCAGAACACGGGAATCGTTTCGAAGCAACCAACGCGCCAAGGAAAATTAAATACCGTATTAAGGAAAGACCATTTGGTGACAGACAGGTTTTATGAACCTACAGTAAATTTCAAGCAATGACACATCAGTAGTGTGTATGTAAGGCTTGCTTCTCAGTATATGTTGGCCTGGTGATCATTTATGGCACGTGCGTTACCTGCATTTACATACAAAGGCAGATGATTTGAGTGTAAATATTGCTTCTTGCTTGCCTGCCCATCAGCCTCAACTATTATTTGAAGTTGCGTGTGGCACGTTTTCAGACATCCTGTCACGTTAGCAAAACCGCGGAGCCAAGCAAGTCTGCACGATGCACATGAAAATCTCCTGCCAAGTCACGTTGGGAGAAAATTCAAGGCAATTTTCCATTTCAGCCAATCTTCTCTTTTACAAAATATTAACGCTGGAACCACCGAGGGATCATTTTGACCATTTTTGATTTTTGAATGTAAACAAACTTGTTTGTGAAAAAGCTGGCGCGGTGAAACTTCGTGACGTTTTCTAATTGTTATTAAAACTCAAAACCTCAAACTTTAAAAGACAAAATTTCACTAATAAATGTTTTATGACCACCGCCACCCTGAACCGCTAGAAAGGGTTATTTTCACCCTTGGTTACTTTTCGCGTAAGTTCAAACCTTCTCTTCAAAGCTATGTACCTGCGACTGAGTTTCCACACCTGGACCAACAGCTGTGAAACAGCTATGCATTTAGCACTTCACTCGTACCTCAATTAGTTTAGCTTCACACCCTCGTTTTTCACTTCCTATTTTAAGTTTACATTGACTTAGAAATGGAGAGTACTCTCTTATGGACAGTTAGTGCGCAAGGCGTATGGACTAATAGTCATCATGTCGATAAGGCCAAAACGGTTTTCAGCTCAAGAAGCAGTTGCCTTGATGACCACACTACAGTAAATGAAGATAACTCAGGTGATGAGAGTGATTGTGGAGTAGAATGTGAAAACAATTTGGTGTTATGGACGTCAGAACATGAGCAGGTTGAAAGAGAGTGGATCAGAGGACATGTGTTCTGAATTTGCACCAGTAATTAGCACCATTTATGTCGTCACGGGCAGCTTTTGGGGATTCAGCCACTCAACCAAAGATCCAAGACCCCCAAATGGAATTATGAAGCACTGTAAATCGGTGGAGTTTTTTTTCAAATTTTAGAATGTAAATCCCCCCTAAAGACATGCAAAGCCCCCTCATTCAAAACTTTCTGGCGACGGTTCTGATTAGCGCTGTCGAAGTGCAGGAAGAAACTGCTAAAGATGGAAAAAGTAGGAATCTAATTGATTTTGGCTCTAACGAGACAGGAAGTCGATCTATTAAAATTTTCAAGCCTATCTAGCACAAATAATTTTGGGGAAAACATCATAGCACATCGAAGGTTTGATGAGCCATGATACCGAAAGAGAGAGATGAAACAATGAACCAATCAATCAATTCAAAACACAACCGTTCAAAACAGACACGTGCAAAACAGACCACGTTCATAACTGTCCCGTTAATAACAGAGCCGGTCATGTTCATAACGGGTCTGTTATGAAAGTAATGTGGTACGAACGTGATCTGTTATGAACGTGGTCTTTTATGAACTGGTCTATTATGAACGGGCTTATTATGAACATGTCTGTTGCCAACGTGGTCTGTTTCGAGTAGTCTGTTATGAGTGGTCTGTGGTCTCATTTCCACGTAGCAAGTAGCTGAGGACCATACAAGTGCATGCCCAAGAACCTGTTCAAAGATGCAAGCAGTACCAAATCGTTGGCAAAATGCTAACGGTTCATTTTGCAGCTTCTAGCAGTAACAACCTCGTTGACACAACTGTGATGGTCTAATGTTTACCCAATTCAAACAGACCAGGGGTGGGGAACCTGCGGCCCACGTGAACATTTGATATGGCCCACATCAGAATTTTCGTTACCCGTATGAAAGTACAAAATCGCGCCAAAACGAACCTCCAAGATAACCAGGAACTTAGATAGTAAGTGAAGAGAAGTCACTCTTCCTCATAATTAGATAAAGGCAGAATTTTAAGACAAAATTGATTGATTTGCGGCCCGCCAGCGAAAATGAACTATTCATGCGGCCCATGATAGTCAAAAAGTTCTCCACTTCTGATATACTGTAGACTGAACAGGAATGGTGAAAGCACACACCATTGTGGGAGTCCAACACAAGTGAATGGTTGTGATTTAATTCCCTTGACACGCATAGAAATGTTTGAGCAGGAATACAGTTACTTGACGGCCAGTAACAGGCGTCTGTCAGCACCTTACAACCGCAACACTCCCCAAAGCTTTTCACAAATAACCAGGTCGTATGCTTTCTCAACGTCCAAAAGACATGTGCAGACGTCTTTGTGATACTCACAACATTTTTCAAAAATATGCTGGAGAGTGAAAATGTGGTCTACGACAGGAACGACAACGGCACTGGGTAACCTCCAGCTTTGGCTCAATTATTTCGCGGCATTTTTTCAAGGCACTTGGAATACACTTTTATAAGGAGGCGAGGTGGAGGTATGCCTCTGCACTTATTGCGTTCTCTCCTGAAGGCCTTCTGATGTATGCGGATGGCCACCTCATTTTGCGAATCTTTCGGTGCCATTCCAGAACTCCATTCCATTTCACACACACAAGTCAATCAAAGAAATCCTAAGAATACGATACAAATAAAATGATGATCCCAAGGTATAACGGTCTTTGCGTTAAACTAAGCAAATAGAGTTTTTTTTATGCTGTTACAAAACATATTGTTTGACTGATATACATGCTTTTGTTTAGTTGAAACAGAGAACACCTTTGTTTGTTGAAAAGTTCGCCCACTGAAATTCAGTTAAACCTACATTGCATTAAAACGGGTATGTTTGCAAAATTGCAATAGACATTGCATTCCATATATTTTTCAAATGCACAAGTTAAGAGACAAATCTTCTTTTCCATGCACATATCGAAGTAGGAAAGAAGACGCTGCCATTTTAAACGAGTTAATCGTTTAAACCATCGATGAAAATGTCACGCAAAATGTTTGAACCATATTTTTCTCATTTGAAAAGGTGTTGGTAAAAACCATTGCCCAGGTTTGTGAGAATCCAGCAACCATCAACTTGTTGTTCTGGCATCTTTTCAATTGCTTCTTACCTTGCTGTTTTGTACACAGCTTACTTTAAAACAAATTGAAATAATTCTTCATGCGGTTTCAACCGCCATTCGTTAAAGAGCACGTCCAACTTTTTTGATGTTACCCTCTCATTTCTAGTCGGGCGTGTATCACGTTGTTCCTCCAGTTCTTGCCATGGCTCCTTGCTGGTGATGAGTCAGAAAGTTAGTACAAAGATTTGAAACTTTTTGTTTCACTAAAAATTGCATCTCATAGAGAGCTGGAATAAATTGGTTGCAGCTCGTTCATGAAATATCAGTTTCATAATAACTAAAGTTGTGTTTTTCCTGTTGAAGTCATGATTGTTTAGTGAATTATTGAGGAAATTAGTTGGAAATCAAAATGAGAGGCTTCAAACTGTTTGCACTTCTCATGGGTTTGAGTAAAAGCAAAAAAAAAATATTTTTTACTTTGTTCTGACAGACTATGGAGTAACGTGATGCCGGCAACGCTGTTTAAATGAGTCTTTCACAGTCATTGTTTCTCAAATTTATCAGAAGATTTTCACAACTGTATGGATTTATCGGCAAACATTCGAGCTTGCTTTCCCTGCTGGTAAATACCACAGGTTTTCTTGCATTCTTAAACATAGGCATGATTTGCTTCAGACTATTTGCATTGAGATTTTTTGCAACAATGACATGAAGGTTCTGCACATTTTTGCCGTCTAATAGATTGCTGGCTACAGTTAGTAGACTAGACGGAAATAGGGCAAATATTTCGTAAACTTACATACGATTATTAAAACATCATGAGATCAATTTTGAGTTTGAAAAAAAGAAAAAACTAATTCCTTTCTACTAATGACAACAACGCAGGTTAAAGCAAAATTCAGTACAACTTATTGATATATACTGTAAAATGCACATGTTTTTTATCCTGTTCATGGTCCTGCTCACCATTGGTTGCGCAGTAACTACAAACTAAGTTCTTACATGCGGTGGATCCTCTGAGCCACGAGAAAGAGGTCCATATGGACCTCCGGGTAAACGTGGGCCGATTGGTCACCAGGAATATCAGGAGCACAAGGACCAAAGGGAATTGAAGGAGAACCAGAGGAGAGTGACATGTGGAGGAATATAGCAGCCGACATGCAACGAAGGACAACTATGCTAGAAAAAAACTCGGTAAGTAATTTAAAGGGATGGAAAATGAAACAGAAGCTTTTGTAGTTACATGGAAGTGATTTTGAACATTTCAGTTACCAAAGGATTCCGCGATTGCAAAAAACGTAAAGATTTTGGAATCAGTTCCAGTGGAATTTATAGCATAGGGGTTGACTGACAGGGGTTGATTGACGTAACGTAGCACTTGCCGCTCCGTTGCAGAGCTTCCTTTCCAACTTTCGACTTGAGTACGAGGCATGGTAGCGGTACACTGTCTAATGAATACAATAGCAGCATGCAATTAGTCATAAACGTGACCGTAGCTGAGGCACACATAAAGTATGCCCACTACCCATAAAAGAAACTGTTGTGTTATCATGTAGCCTACATACAGATCAACTCCAACATTCTGTCCTCATTTGTCATATTCAATTAGTTATTGTGCTAAAATATCTTCAACAAAAGGGTCATAAGCACGGTTGACTGAGCACGATGACGTAATAGCACCACTGCTCAGAGGGGCCCCGCGCCTAGGTCGTGCATTGGGCCCCGTACCTGCTAGGGCCGGCACTGAGTATGTGTTGTAGTGAAACGCGGGATTTGTTATTAAATAGTGCAGACGGTGTGTTGCGCAAACGAACACATTTATGTGGCGCGACGCGTGTTCAAATACTGCTCCTGCTCCAGTGTAGGGCTGAGGAGTCTACAGTTGGGATCTAGGAAGGGTGCCGGAGCTGTCTCTCAAATAGTAACAGCTCCAGCCCAGGTGCTGAATTTTAAACTGAACGTCGGTTCCGACTCCTGATTTTTAATTGAGCTCCGGCTCCAGGATAAAATCCGGCTCCGCAGCCCTGGTATGAATAAAACTTTCTCTCGTGGCGATTAGAAATCAACAATCCCTGCTCAAGATAAATCTGTTTTGGAAAACGTTTGACAATTAACCACAGAATAAACAAATAAAAAGTTAGTAAATGCCTTAGAGAATTAATTATATAATTTGCTTTATTCGGGCATAACTTCCCAACCACAAGCGCTAGAAAGTCAGTCAAGGGCTCCAAAGCTGCAGATTTTCTCTTAGTTTTTTTACGAAACACAGCGCTCCCTCTTGCTGTTGGGGTCAAGGCCTGATGACGTAAGACAAGAAAGTGTAAACCTGCTCCTAATATTCTGTCACCACAAATACGTTCAAATCCAAAACTACAATTTTTTAATCGAAATTACCAAACTTTCCGCATCTGTAGAGGGTTTGAACAAATCTCTAGCTCAGTCTACTGCCGAGTGATAAACTTCCCCAACTTGGAAGAATCCCGCGAGTCAGGAGTTAAATAGAGCTTATGTTCGATTATCAAAGTATAGCTGGTTTCCAATATGTTTGCAAAGAAGTTCTTTCTTTAAGTTGGTAAAACTTTATTTCGTTTGTATTTTCCGTTATTCAACAGCTGAACATAAAAGTTCAAATGGGTTGGATTTGAATTTAGGAACACAAATTTCTCACGAATACCATTGAAGCAAAAGTGGATACGGTTACATCTCAGTGCCCGATAACTTTGTCAAAAAGACTAGCTGTACATTTCTGTGTTGCTGCAAGTCCGCCTTGAGGTGAAATGCTGGCTAATCATTGCCTTCATTATTTTTTTGCGTAAACGCTTGTGGCGCATATTGTACAGTATGGTGCAGTAGGAACTTCACCAGCACCTTGTCTTCCATTTACTGAATGGCTTTGTAGAGAAAACGTTAAGTCTGTATGCTGCTCAACTGCCATAATAATTATGCATTGTTTCTTTCTTTGAAGCTAATTTTTTGTTAGTTGTTTTCTGTTTCTTACTTTAACTTTGCCTTATTTGTCATTAATTAATTATGTGTTCATTTTGTTCAGAAACCCGCATTAGCACAAACAGATTTTTGACGATCTGCCTTGAAATGAAATTAAACACGAGATCAGTTCCGTCTGAATTCATGTTCACACATTTTTACTTTGGTATCGATCATAAAACAGATGCGGTTACTCATCACTACCCAGCACATTTGTTAAGAAAGCAAAAAAAGCTGAAATGGAACGTAGATTTCCAGCACCAAGGAAAAAACTAGTAATATTTTTGAAAACACAATCATATCTTAAGCCGAATCAATTCAATCCAGGCTTTTTTGACTATTATTGATTTTGGTGATTTCTTACGTAGAAGCAATCTTTTTTGCTGAAGTCTGATCACATTGGTCTCATTTTCATTTCAACCTTTTTCAAAGAAAGACAATTGTTTTTGTAAGTATGCCAACACACAGAGATAGATGTATTTTCTCCTGGAAGATATAGTCCATTCAAGTTTGAAACATGACACGACTTATACCACCAGCCTCCTTTATACCCAATTGCACAACTGCTTTCTGACCGCTGATCATGGTCTCGATCCTTGGCCGTAAAACTTTGACCGTTATGATACCTCAGCGAATCTCCTGCAAAATAAAAATTGCCACCACTTGTTAAATCATCAAACGCATGTTTCTTATATTTAGCTTCTTTCGTATATTGTTCGCCTTGTTGTCTTAACTTTTATTGTGGACACCCAGACAAGCTCTACAGGTGATACTGCATCGAAGTAAAAGAGTTCTATATTTCTTTAAATATTTGTTTTCGCTGGTAGTGATTGCAGTTTGCGATCATGTTTCCCTTGCATGCATGCATGTGTTCGAAATTTCCGGTTCTGAGCAAATGCAGAATCTGTTATACACAATAACAAATCACCGTGAGGTGTGTGTGCTTGCCTTATAACAAACTTCAAATTAAGAACGAGGACCACAGTAATGCTTACAGCTTGTTACACAAACAATCTACCATATTCCGGGCCTATCCCCAGGGTCTGCAACACTTTCTTTCAGGCTGTATCAGGACCAAAGACACAGTGAAAAATTGCAGTGATGGCCTAACACATTGTGGTCATTGCGATTCGTGTATACTCATAAAGTCATGGTGATAAAGGCATATTAGCAAACATTTACACTTTTTCACACTTCAGCCGTTTGCAGATAAACAAACGATAGTCTATTTGGGTTTTACATTTAACATGACAGGAACACCCGAAAATTGCATTTGATGACCGGTTATATTTCACGCAAAATATGATGATCGATATGTAGCCTAACTTGGGTAAATCTCTTTAAGCCCGTTTTCCTTGCTTCTTGGAATCCAGTGTAGTGTGAATGCATTTTCGATACCATGACCTGAGTTTTGTCGTCAGCAGAAGTGGCGTAGCTATAGGTTTCATGGAGAGGGAAAACGTAGCTGAAAAGGGCCAACTATCCAACCCACAGAAAAAAAGGTGAGAAATGATGGTGATTCCGGATGTGGATGGCTTTACCAAAACCCTTAGCGACTGCAAAATACTCTGAGAAACGCAACAAGACGACGTTCTGAAAACCGAAATAAAATCTGTGTGGGCCCGCTTTTTACATTAAGCTTGCCAGGGAAAGACGATTCGTCCGTCTCCCCCCCCGTCTGTCATGCCACTGGTCAGCCCCAAGCATACCTCAGAAATAACACAAATCAAATCATAGAAAATTCCGTTCTGTTTTGTTATAGCTCGCATTAGCAACTTTGTCCAAATGCAATCGTTCTACAGTTATCGAAGGCAGAACGTGGAGCATTTGAATTGTTGATCAACATAAATGATGATTACATTCCGTCCAGGCAGGCGAGTACTAAGGAGCTCATTGTTAGAGTAGTCGCCTGCAGTGTCGTGGAGAATGTCACCTTCAGGCCTTCAGGCAGGGACGGATTTACCTATATAGGCTTAAGCCTAGGGCCTCAGGATGCAAGGGGGCCTCCAACAAACTGCGGTACGCATAAAGTCAATCGCCGGTGTATGTCCATTTAGATTAAACTTCGTCAAAAATTCATCTTTTAATTATTATTCACGAAATTTAGTTTTATTCAACTTTCTTGGTGATAACGCCAGAGTCTTCCAACGAGTTTCCATGAATCTCAATACGACGGTTAGTCAAGCCGCATGCCAACTATTGTGTCGATATACTCACAGCACGCTGACTGCGTCCTGCGTTTGTTGAATCGTACCGATTGTTACGTGTGACTCTATCAAAAGAACTTGTGGCTGTTCATGTTTGAAATGCACCTGATCAGTGGCACAACTGACGGGTGGTAGGGGTGCGGACCGCCCCCCTGCCAAGCAAAATGTAAAAACCGGGTCCTTTCCTATCTTGTATTTTGGTATTTACTATTCTTTTGGTTTCAGTAGATTGTTGTTTTCTTGCGTTTTCCAGAGTGTTTTCCGGTGATTTCGGGTTTCAGTATAGCCGTTCAATACCGGATTTGCTATTGTTTTTCAACTATTTTCTGACTGTGAGCCAGTGGGCTCCCGTCAGCTAAGTTTCCTCCTGACTCAAACCTCTAGTTACCTTATTGCACCTGGTCCAAGCAAGGTTGTACTGCAGATAAAAGGTATGTGTAGGACTAGCAGCAGTATCCTATAATAAAAGTGTAGTTGTTCCTAGGTGACTGAGCAATACAGTAGTTTTTTCAGCGTTTGTATCGCGTAAAGCTCGATTGGTATTTTTCGATGTAATTCTTTTCCATTTGAATTTTTTTCAGTGGTCATTCAGAAACTAGATTGCTATTGGATACTTGCTCAAGTTTTTACTGCTCCCATGCTAAGCAAATCAGAGAAGATCTTGATTAGCTTGAATAGCAAGCAAAAGCCACTTTACCAACTGGCAACCGCAGAACTCTTCCCCAACGAAACAGGGAATTAGCAAAAAACGACAAAAGCACGTTTGGGTCTGATGTCTAAGATTAGTGGTTCTTAGTTTATGCAACCACGCGAAGCCTTATTTCTAGCTTGATGGTCACTAACTGCTCAGGGGAAGGTCTTTTTCAAGATTTAAAAGAATTAAATATGGATTAGAAGGTCGCAGTGTTCCAGAAGAAGTTGTCCACACTAAGCATTTGGTACAGTAAAAATGACAAACTTAGACAAGCACATTGTAATGAATTCTTAGATAATTTTGTTATGAAGAAGACAAGACAAAAACTTTTTAACTGTTTTAGTGTATTATGTTTAGCCTTGCTTGATTCGATGATTGTAGATTTTTATTTCTTAATTCAGCACGTATTTCAATAACGACAGCATAAGCGAAATTCAAACTAGTCGCCATGGTGGGGATTAGTGAGCTCAGCCCTTCCAAAAATGCGAAAGACTATAAATTTTCAGTGAAGATTTTATCAAATTTTCAGAATGTCAAGTTCTTTTGCGCAAATTTAAACCCTCTATTCAAGACTTTCTGGCGACGGTTCTGGTTTTTAAACTTCACATCTTTCACGCAACAGATTAGTTACGTTCGATTCTCTGCAGTCTGAAAAGGTAAGAAACACGCGAATCGTGAACCTAACAGTTACAACCATTTGGTTGTGTTTTACGTGACGTGTTTGTTTTGCTCGTACGTGTATGAGATTTTTACGTGGTAAGCGAGTTGTAACGTGGTCCTCACGTTGTGCTTTAAAGTCTCTATGCCGCCACACATACAGGGCTATGTAGATGCTTGTGTTTGTTTTTTTTAACAGAGATAAGAAGAAACAGATGTGATTCTTTTAAAAAACGTAGGCTATGTGTTTTGTCAAATAATTCAATCGTGGCAATTTTGGTTGGTTTGCCTGCGGCAGTGAACATTTCTGTTCCCGGCAGCCAAGTAGGATTTAAACAATTCCGTGCAATTGAACGCTTTTGCGTCGAAGGCAGCAACAAACGCAGTGATCATGGGCACTCCACTAAGGATTTAGAGTTTTTTGCTGACCGTACTTTCAGAACGTCATTTTCAGATTTTCGCAAATTGATTAACGCTTTCCATTTTTTCCTCGCAACAATGGGAGAGGGGGCCTCACAAGTGAATTAGCCTAGGGTCTCGCATCTGTTAAATCCGGCCCTGCCTTCGGGCATTCAAGAAATCCGAATGCGCAGAATCCACAAGTTGAACCCATGTTGAATGAGGCATTTCAATTGTTTCAATCAGTTGAGCGGGGCCATGCACAGATTGAGTCAAGCCTAATTCCACGTACCACTGCTGTCAAAACAAGCTTAGAGGTTGCTCACGAAAACATCGAGAAACTAGAAAGTAGGTTGGCGAGTCTAGAAACTGAACTCCAACCACAAGCAACAGAGAATCGCAAAGCAGCAATCATGTATGGACTTCGTTCGATAGAGTTTAACCTACTGTTCCATGGTATTTCTACGAAAGAAAAAAGTGAAACTTCTGAGACTTCTGAAAAGATTATTCGTACATTTCTGAAAAATTGCACTTTTCTGTTTCAAAACTCGATTGAATCATATTCTCGAACGTTCACCGCCTTCCACAGAAAATCACTACTATCGCTTCATCCACTTCTGCTACTGCACCACCCATTGTTGTGAAATTCCTGATCATGAAAAACCGGAACTCCATTCTCCACTTAGCTTCCCATGGCAGACAGTTTAACTTTAGTATAACAAAACATCTTCCATTGGCAATGCAGACTCAACGACGCACTCTCCTCAAAACTGCAAATGAACTCTACAAACAAGGAAAACAAATCCAGTGGAAAATTGTCGAAAGAGACTACAGAACCTTTGCTGATGGTGGGCTAGTCGCTAGTAGTGTCTAACAATCTGCCATTTAGATGATTGCTATACTGTATTTACTTTCCACGATGGGTGTAAGCAAGGAATCGATCAGCAAATTTTTAATAGGAATCGATTTCACGTAAAATTACGCATCCTCAGTCCTGAAAATTGCAAGCAAAGCTTACAAGTGAAAAGTTGAAAGGCTGAAGTAACAGCAGAGAAAAAA
>Ga0210059_1006878_pt1 | contig 18168 bp, 11 predicted proteins | sample Ectturendosymbi2_FD_188042 | JGI IMG/M metagenome (GOLD analysis project Ga0210059, IMG submission 188042) | Ecteinascidia turbinata endosymbiont from Florida, USA - Sample 2 (SPAdes) (version 2) | ecosystem: Host-associated > Tunicates > Ascidians > Unclassified | place: Key West, Florida... | reverse complement strand
GGATGCCGTTCTTTCGATGAGGTTGTCGCTGGAATGGCACATATTGTAACGCTTTGCGATATTTCGGGCTCTCGAGCGACTTCTGCTGGTTACAACGTGTTCAGCGTTGCGAGCTTCAGCCTCATCCGCTCCGCTTGTCGTCAGTGGTTCTACACTCTTTGATCGCGGATATAAGTTATGATTGGAGAGCTTCGAACTTTTAGAGTTTGTGACAGCTTGCTGCGTAAATGAAACAGCCGGAACTCTATCCGGAACTTTTTCCCGTAAAGATTTTCTTAATTTCGTCAGTAATTCCTGAACTTCCTTGTAATCCACTTTTGGCGAGTCCGACCATGGACTTCCAACGTTCTCATAAATCTGATGCCTGTCGCCATGGTAGTTACTGCTGTCCAAAAGCGAGTTTGCGGATTTCGACTGGAACATGCCTGGCGCAGTTGACTTGCGCCGAGGAGAAATTTCGACGCCCGACTTCATATATTCGTAATCGGCAAACGTGGAACTGGTTTCTGGTAACTGCGGCGACAACATGACATAGTCAGAATCGACGGGACTTTCGATCATTGACTTAGGGCTGAGGTCAGCAATACGACCATGACGTTGCTGGGAACTGTCGGGTGGAACTGAAAGATCACTTAATCTATATTCCGTCAAACGTTTCGCGTTTAGGCGGTGACTTGAAACGCGGTTTATTGTACTTTTGTTCGGCGAATGAGCAACAGAGTCCGTCCCACGCTGGGACGTCAAGTCCAGCAGACTAGTGCATTTCACTTTGGGAGATATATTCTTCATATCGAGGTAATCTCGTTTGAGATTTTGCGGCACTTCCTCGTTATGAGATTTTGCGGTGCTTATAAGACTGTTTTTTTGACCAGGTTTTTGTGTTGAGGTATTGCCTCGGCTCTGATCCAAACTTAGATCTTGGTTCACATTGCCTACACTGACGCAACGTCGGGTGACCGTGATTTTGCTAGGGGCAGACGACGGGTCGTAAACGGACAGTCCTAGTTTCTGTGGCTTTATTTTTCGTAGAGGCGACTCTAAAGCATCTTTCGTGGTGAAGCTACGCGATTGACGTGAACGTCCACGGAGACTCTTTCCATTATCTGCGAGTGGCTTCTCACATGCTCCACACAGTGAAGACAGCTGAGTGGCGCTCAAGTTCGGATTGCCAGCTTCTGTCACTTTAGTACAGCGGAACTGCTTTGCGGAAGCAAGAGGGTCGCGCCTCGAATCTTCACGCCACAGACGTCGCTGGACCGCACAGCCGTCAGGACTTTGGCGGTCGGAGGTTTTATCTGAGGGGTGTTTAGAGTACGCACCATTTTTCTTGCTATTAAGGCAGTACAGGCTCGTAGACACTTTTGATAAACTAGATTCAGGCGAAGATGGTTCAGTAATACAGGACCTCTCAGAGTTTGAGACCAGTTTTTTCCTAATCGGGAATTGTATCTTTCCAACCTCACGTAATTCACCGCTTTGGCAAGAATAATCTTTGGCAACACTCGGCTCGGCAAAGCGCTTGCTTTCTTTAACACACTTCGAACGTTTTTTGTCTGACGTTATGTCTTCCGCAGCAGTATCATTCCTTCCATCCGTACAGCTGCGCTTGTGTTTTTTTCTCTTTCCAAGAATTTTAGAAAAGTACGATGAAAACCGCTTAGGTTTAGACTTTCCTTGATGGGCCTGGGTCATTGCAACGTTTGCAGATTCACTATTCTTTTTTTTAAATCGAGAACGCCGGAAGAAAGATCTCCTAAAAGAAGAAACTTTGTACAGTGCGGAAGATTCCCCTGAAAATACAAAAAACTTAATATGAATTTAATCCACCAATCAAAGAATGTGTGCTGGGCTGCTTTAGAGACAAATTAGTTTGATGAAAATGCTGGGTCTTAAAACAACTGATTTCAATCCGCGTACGAAACACATAAAGATAAATATTTCACAGCAAATGCGATCACTGAACCGCGAAATCACGCCATGCTGACAGCTGCTGGGCACCGTAACGTAGCGGAAACACGCTTTGCAAGGTTTCAGTCGGTTAAATACTCATCAAACGTCACTGTAGCAATTTTGGCAAAACGCGTCCTCATTTTGTGGGAGAAAGGGTACGAAAACAACTTTTAAAGAACTTTTTGTTCTCAAAATGGATTCTGGGACAAAGATCATGAGCCTCTGGTAAACACAATCAAGCTGATTCTAAAGGTTTTGCACACAAAGAAATTAATAGAATTAAAGCGGTTACTTCGTTTGTGTGCTGATAAACTTCCGTTAGGTCTGGTTTTGGATACGTGTCTTTTAAATAAAAAGTCTGCAGAAGAGGCAGTGGTAAGACTTGTGTAAAAACTTTTTATTTGTTTCCGACAAATATGACAGCTAGGGTAAAACACACAGGTGTGACGTTTCTTATGGAAACGAAGAGATTTCAGTTGGATGAACAGCGAAGCAGTATCTACAAAATCGTTTCATGATTAACTTTGCTCTTTCAGTGTAATGGCAATAGCCATACAACTGTCAATCTTTATCAAAAATTGTGCAAATGATGCAAGAAAACTGAGAACAGGAGTTGTAAACACTTGAGCGTGGTTTAAACGTTATCAACGCATTTCATGGCATTTCAGAGTTTGCTTTTATCTGGGCATGAGACGTTATCATAGTACTTTGGTTACGGTATCATTTCCCCAAAACAGACGAGGAATAGTACAGCATGCCATACAATCACTTTTATCGGTGTGTTTAACATCAGCACTACAACGCCACGAACCACCAGACCTTGCCCGGATTTCACACAAATTAGCTAAACGTTATTCCTGAAATTATTTCCCAAGGTACATACCAATTATGCACCGCATCACATGTTGACGAATGCTTAGGTAACAGCACGGCACCAAAACGATAGCCCCATTGAATTCCTACCTTTCAGATTGTAAAATTCAATTTTCGAGACTAAAACTTCCTAAAATGTTTTGTGTAAAAATGTAGCGAAATGATAGTTGTTCTTCAAGCAATAAGTGAATTGGTAGAAATACAGAGAATAATAATTTGTGGGGAATAGGAAATGGCAGCGCCAGACACAAAATTGAAATTTATAGTTTTTATCATTTTACTTTGTTTAGCTTAGTACTTTCTTCAATTCAATCACAAACAATCTTGTCTTTCTCAAAGTTTCTTTCGTAAAAAATCGTTCAAGATAGAATGAAAGAAGTCCGGGCAATTTTGACGTAAATATCTGGATCTTGCAGCGAGCTTGTTGTCATGCGATAATTTCAGTTCCCTGTATAACGATTCATTACGCAGCATTGGCAGGTGAGTTTGATAAAGAGACGCTTCAGAAATAACTTGAGTTGCAAGTCCTTTTGAAACACGTCAGTGTGGCACTTGACCAAAAGTGGATCACGAGTAAAAAATGACATGGGTCTGTCTGAAAACTTGACAGAGGATGACTAATCATGTACACTACTGCCATTTGTTCCTGCCTGCGTCACAAAACAAAGTGAGGACTACTTAAGTCATGTTAGTTATTCCGACAAAACTGACATTGGACGTCCAGAAGCTTTTCGCAGAACTTAGGTTAAAGTTCGTTACATCGCAATCAGTAACCAAACCACACACATCAAAATTTCGATTTCTTTGTGAAGATAGACAACTTTACCAAACGTACGTTTTTAACTTGAAAAAATAGAATGCTGAAGCACAAAGTTCTCCGCGAAACCAAGCCAAACATTAGCTACAGCAATAGTTTCGCAAAGATGGCGCGGAGTTGTTTTGCAACAGTTTCAAGTTCGTGAAAAAAATCTCGATCCTTCTTCGACCACTTCGATCAGTTTCGCGGACTGTCTAAAAACCAGCCAAACTAATCATCAGCGGTAAATATTGGCACATATTTTGCTCATCAGTATTGTTGCTAGAACCTGCAAAGCGATACTAGAAATTGCAGCATAAGTAAATTTTAACAACTGCTTTCCTCGACTGGCAACTTTCGCACTCTTAAGAGTGTTCCGTCTGATGTTGCTAACTTCAATGCCTTTTTTCGTGTGCGTCGCTGTCTTGGCAGCTCAGTCAGAGGTCGCGCAAAACCAGCATGACTGTCGGCCGACAATTGTCTCCCGTCGTCGCAACCGCTGCTGCATATCAGTGGTTCTTTTTTCCCAGCTGTGTGATAGAAGTGATCAAAACCAGTCACACGACTATTAACCTCTTAATACTTGACTGCCTTCAACGACTTCGTACCTGGCGGTGATTTCTGACCACAATAACGTAAGGAAATGCTATATCAAACAAGGTTTGCAAAGTTGATTTGCTGTAGGTGCAAAATAACGCAGAAAAGATGCAATAAAAATCTCAAAGCTTACTGATTGACGAATACCAATGGGCCAAAGAGCAAAATAACGGTTTTGCCTGAAAAACTTGACCAAACGAAGAACAATTAAACTTAAACTGCGGCAGTTCCTTTCATGGTTCAAGAATTATACTGATTTCGATGGAGCACGGCTTGAGCAATGTATTCCATATCAGTGAGAGGCAAGCAATTCTCAAGTGGAATTTTAGTCGTGGTATAAAACGCTCTGAACGTTTCGAATTGAACGATCAAACACAGAAGTCAAATCATTGTCCACGTGTCATTTTGTCACACAGTTTGCTTTCTTTAATACGAGCCACCATTTAAACTTGCTGCAGAGCAGTTAGACGTTGTTTATTGCTTGCTACAGATAGCACACATTTCAGAAACCAAAACTAAACAGTTTCAACAAAAACGCATTTCACGGATGTCAATCAATCCGGGAAGCATGCAGCAGCGCTTTTGAAAAATCTGAAGCAAGTTCAGTGATCCTTGTACTACTGCAGACAAAAAAACACTGTTAAGTGTTAACCATGCCATCTCACAGTTCAAAATTGTTTCGAAGAGGTCTATATGATCGCTAAAAGTAAGAACAAACGTCACTATTTCAAATAGTTTAAAGACGGTGTTAGCTTGCTCATCTCCTTCATTGATTTAACTCCTACAAGCAAAGCGCACAATTCAATCCTAAAACAAGTTTTTCATAGATTGCTATTCTGTAAAAAATCGTTTTTTCATGGAAAGTTTTGCATTAATTATGCACTGGCCTTCAGCAAATAGACCCCTCGGTCCAACCCTCTTGTCTCTATAGCTATCCATGGGGCCACATCCCAAGTCAAATTTGACCTAAACATTTGCTATATTGATGACAGTTGCATTGGTGGTGACCCACAGTCTGTGCTTAAGAATGTTGTCAAAATAAGGAAAGACTTGTCTTCAATCGGCTTGGAGACCAATATTTCCAAATGTAAGCTGCTCATAATTAACCTCCAAAAGAGCAAGAAGCACCACATAAGTGAGTTCTTCCGGCAATCCTTTCCCTCAATCCCAATCTCAGAACCCAAACATTGGCAATGAGTGGGATACCTAATGCATGAAAAGGCTGCCTCCTTGCAACTGGAAGCCAAAACCAAAATCCTTGACAGCATCACCGAAAACCTTGAGCTAATCGAGCCACATCAAGCGTTTTTCATCCTGAAAAATCCTTTTCATCCTTTTCATCCTTTTCATCCTGAAAAACGCTTGTTAATTCCAACACTCACATTTTCTGGAAAGTACCGCTTGTTTCAAGGTCACTGGCCAAATGCAGGAATTTGATAAAACTGTAAAAATCAACACTGAAAAATCTGTAACATGGTTTTTGGAAAAGAATGCTGGTTACAAGCATCCTTACCCATCCGACATGGAGGCCTTGGTCTTCGCTCTACTACAGCCCCATCTTTGCCATGTTTCCTGTCCTCGTCTGATGTTCCTGACCAATGGAAGAAAAGTCATATCCTCACAGCACAGAGAGCCGCACTGGTGCCTGGTCAGAAGCCTTCCCAGTCCGTAATGTAGGCGAACTGTTTGATGAGTTTCGCACTTCAGTTACCCCGCATTGGTACCACACTTACCAAAATACGAGGTGTCAGTGTGGTAGAATCGTTGCTTACCTACGACCTAGGGCTCGATAGACTCTTTTGCCCCAATATTGCAGGCCTCTTCCTCAGGAGTTCAGCAATAAACTCTTTTTTCAAAAGATCATTACCAGCATCAATATCCTATCTGTCCTTGAGCGTGTAGCGTTGATTGCAGACAGTAAGATAACTAGCGGTTTGCCCCTGGACTATGGTTTCGACGTCGCAGCCTGGTGTGGGATGCAACGCTCGTAGACACCTCTGCTCTGTGCCAATATCCTTCAGGCAGGCCTTACAGCAGCAGACACTGAGACTGCGAAAAGCCGAAAATACAATGACCTCTGGTGCACTTTCATGTTTGAACCAGTTGCAATTGAGAACACGGACGTTTCCCCTTTTCTGAACAATCTTGAAAAAAGACTTGTTGGCATGACTGGTGACCAAGAGAACGACGGTGGTTACACCAGCGCTTGTCCTTGGCAGTTGTCAGAGGGAATGCTGCCAACATTTTGACCTGCATGCGACCATGGTCTGACTTATTCATGTCTACCCCCGTGGATCACCCAGCCTGCTTACCAGTATTGATGCCTTCCACTTGCTCCCCTTTCGTTTTGCTTTATGTAAAATAGATATTGCTTTCCAAATGTAAATTTTGCTAACCCACCTTGAAGTTTTATTTCACTTGACCGAATTCTTGCTAATTACTCTTTATTTTTTATTTGTTTTACACTTGCAATCGTGCCTGCTGCCTGATATTAAGCTAGTGTCTTCTGATCTGCTCAGAATTGCTTTAAACTTCTGATGAGAAAAATCAAGCCAGTGTGTTCCTAATAAGAGATCCCAAAATCTATCAGATTTTTCACACTTCAAAAGCGTAGACAAAATTTAAATTCTGGCAGGCTAAATTTTTTTCAACTTCCCCCTCTCATCTACCCAAATTAGGTGGTGGAGGAATGCACGTTTTATGATATGGTCGTGGTTTTGCAATGAAAATGCCCGAACGACTAAAAATGGGTCTTCCTCACACCTCAACCCAACTTTCGAACATTTTTTCCAGAATTTCAAATTTCGCAGTAGTATTTTCAAGACTACCAGGATTCAACAGGTAATTGCCCTTCCAGCCCCCACCACCTAATGTGAGATGAAATGTAATTGCGGGGACCTTCTTTACTCATTTAACAATGTTTCAAGAACCTTCCTAAGTTGTTTTTTCTACAGACTAAAAAAAGACAGAAAAATATCCTTTCAACATTCCACTATTTTGCTATAGAATTATTTGCAACAAAACGTCATTCAAAAGATAGGAAACTTACCCCATCAGTTCCTGGATGCCCATAGACTATGCTGCATCAATCATTAGCACGCGTATAGATATTGAAGATTTATTGTTTTCTGTTTGTTACTGACTACCATAGGCGGATTTCATACGCAAGGAAAACTATAAGCGTTAAGTAGCGTTGTTTAAAGCAATCAGTTGATGCTTTTCGCGCATTTCTCCGGAAATACTAGTCAAAGCTCTTGGACGACAAACGCCATGCTGCAGTCGCTAAGGCGCAGCTTTCGGCTTGCTACGTCAATGTCGTTTGCATCGGTTGAGAATGCAACAAATGCCGCAAAGCATCAGCTACTACAGGATATAAACAGTTGACAGACATCTGGCTCAGTCAACATTCAGTAGGAATGCAAAAAACAGTTTGTTGTTGAAAATATATTTCGTTAAACTAAGTGTTTCAGTGATGGTGGCCTCCACGTATAGTTTCGGTATTTGGGGTCAAAGTATCATCTACAGTCAAGCTTTCCTGCTGTCTCGAAAATGTATGACACTAGTTGGAAGAGGTAAGGCATAGGATCGATGGCTCTGAGCACATTCCTTTCCTGTTGAATCAAAACCGTACGACATCATCGTCATCATGCATGTTTTTATTTCTTCTTTTTATTCGAGTTAAGTGAAAGCTCAGATAATAATTAGTAAAGCTATAAGTTTACAAAAATAGAGCGAATATTGTCTGGAAAATGTTTTATCATGGAACTAAATAATGCCAGATATACTTAGAACTGTAAGGTTTTCCGAACAGTGGCACTTGCATCTGCTCAGGTTGCGAGATTAGCTTGCAAAGATGGATAATTGAATCTGTTTGAATCTCTGAATGATTAAATTAATTAGGTGTTCAACACGTAATAAGTGAATATTTGTCTGGGCATAGAAATTACGCTATTGAATTCTCAAAAAAAACGTGAATCTGAGTTTAGAAATGCAAATCGTAAAAGCGCGAAACCTTTCAAACACTAGCGCAAGACTTCCAGTTTCCAGCTATCAGAAGAATGCGGTAAATCGTTAATCGGTGATAGAGATTAACCGGCTGCAAAATATTCCCAGTTTTCATATCGATTGTGTCTTATCGTGCGGATCGTAAAAACTAATTAACTTTTTTCCTGCTGCGTCTACCTTTCTGCCTGGCATGTATACAGGTCGCGCGATACTCGAAATTGCGCATTCTTTTCTTGAGTTACATTTTCTTTCAGTCCTTTGTCAAAATGAACTTTTTGTTTGCGCCAAATCTTTACGCAATTAAGACCAGAAACATGCCGGAAATTACTCGAGTGACTATTTTATTCTACCATTATACTAGCAAAAACTCGACGTATGATTTTGTGCTTGCGCTGTAAAACGTTTGTTTGGATGACGCTGCATGCCTACTGCACCGTGTGTATACCAAAAAAGGCAGCGGCCTGCACGTGACAGCCTATTTATTTGCGTATTATAAGATGAAGGTATTTGGTTAGTTCCTTTCAATGATAACCACGTTTGAAGAAACAGAGGTTTCAAATATTGATAAACAACCTGTGTACCCAATCAGTTGCAGTTGCTTGAGGCGGAATTTCTGAGAATGGCTAGGTTGATATAGATCTCAACTCAAGTTGTATACACTGCAGCGATCAAAACAGCAGGGGCGCGATTTCGATGTAAATTGTAGAACTGACATCGAAGCTTGAAAACAATTTTACTGTGCTTCGGTACTCCGCACAAAAGGCTTGATTACCTGGCAATAATGCTGGGTTCAGATTAATTTCACACTCACTTTGCTCGCTTAGCCGATTTTCGAAACGCGCCCACTTGAGTTTACTAATACCACAAGACAATGTCATAAAATTGAGGTTACAGAACTTTCCAGACAATACTTCTAATTCATAATTCATAGTTGCGCATCTACAGCAGACACGTAAGGGTCAAAAAATTGAATTAGTTGTTTATGTGGAAAATACAATTGGATTGGTTAAAAGCGTGGTTCTGTTTGTGCCCGGAAACCTTGGGCAGAAACGTAAATAGGGTCACGTGTAAAATTATGCTCTCAGCAAAAAGAAGCGCTCAAATGCGCGAATATGTTGACGTTGGTTCGGCAATTACCTCATCGAGCAAAGAGACGTTCACAACACAATTGCCTCGCACGATTGTCTCTGTTCATCGAACCGAAGCGCAACTCTACAGAGATTATTCAGAAACTTATAACTGGTCTTTGTTCGCTTCACACCAAGGAAAACTGCTCGAGGAATTGTTACCAAGCAGTGTCAACGAAAAGGTTGACTGGCAAGAGCCAGACCAGCTGTCAACATGCCAAGATGCCTTTAAATGATCCGGCTCTTTGTGCTGATGAAATCCATTACACCAGTGGTGCTCAAAGTTTTTTGGCTCGTGGGCCACATTTGTCTTTCAGAAACCCTTCGCGGGCCACAAGAACTAACAATCTCAATAAAAATTCTCTAAAAATTCCCTTAAATGATTAAAGTGTTAAGTTTTCTCACCAATGAAAATTGCTTCGCGGGCCACTCCAGAGGGCCTTGCGGGCCACGGTTTGAGCACCACTGCATTACACCAAGGCAATGGTCGCATGAACACAACCGAACACACAGATAATTTTCAAACGTTTAACTACTTAAAATATTTTTGAGCAACAGAACAAATGAGGCACCAAAACCTTCAACTGCGTCTGAAGAAAAGCTTGCGGTGAACACTTTTTAAATATTATTATGCATTTGTGTCAAAACCAAAAGTCGAACTCCAAATCGTTGCAAGGTACAGGATGAAAGCTGTCGCAGACGAATTAGTTATTTTTATGGGGATTTTGCAGTACAGAGAGCCTCGTGCTTTCTCCTTCCACTCGCCGGTGTATAAAAAAGCTGTACTTATTCAGGCGAAATGTTATGGATTTCGACGTATACGTCAACGGCAGTTCCGGAGTGTCATGGGTTAAATGCACTCAAGTAAGCTGCACCTTCATTTTACGTGCGTCAACAAACGTCTGGGAAGTTCTCTGTTTGGTTTATTCGGTTGCTACTCGTTGCAATTCTTACATTTCACCACAATCTCGTGTATCCTTTAAAAGCATATTGCTTGTTTAGTCTCAGTGGAGCTTAAAAGCTCCGAAAACCGCTTGTTGCACAGCATGCTATTTAAGGTATGCTAAAAGTTTACATGGAAACCCTTCCAGCCCAAGTAAAACTTGTTAGTGTGAAAGCGATGTAACAGCAACCGCATGGGGCTTTGTGCTTGTGACCACTGGATGTAACAGTTCAACGAAAGTCAACCACGCATTCCGTTGGCAGGACATTTGTTTGAATAGATTGTTTTCATATAATGGGTTTTTTCGTGTTTCCAGTCCTATGCCCAATTATTTTCTATCATGCTTTGTAGACAAAGGGCATATTAGAATTAGTGTTGCTGATGATAATCCCCATCGGTGGCTAAAGTGTAGGAACCTCGATAAGGCAGCGAGTCCTGAACTCAGGATTCTATTCCAGGCGTTTTCATACTCTTTCCATGGAAGTACTAGCAGTACGTCAAAAATTGTTGGTTCCATATCCGCTGACATAAGAACTAAAAGCACTGACTTTTTTAGATCGTCGGAATTGTCGGAATTTACATTAATTTTGTTGTTTTTGCTTTCTTCTACTGTTGCCTATGTTTGTTTCCAAATCAAAAATCATCTTCCTCGAAAGGCGAAATATGTAATTGAAGCTTATGAATTTTATTGAAATTATAGCTAAAACTTGATATCGACAATGGCAAAGTTATCTGCTTGAACAATGTTACAATTTGGTATTAAATTTAATTAAAAAAGTAAACAGTTTGTTTAGAAATATTGTCTATGCGGCTAGGCACTACATAATAAAGTCTTACCTTCTTAATACGATGATTCACCAGCTGAAAGTCCAGAGAAAGCATGAAAAAACACTGCCATGATTAAGTATTTGACGATTTTGCCACCGAATAACCGCACAAAACTGTATTTTATCAGTTGCATGTTTGGTTCATATTGAATATTAATTGCAGTGATACCAAGGTTGCAGATTCTTAAACATTTATAATTTCTCACCAATAAAACGACTGATTTGTTACAGATATTTGTTTACTGCGAAAGCTAGTCCATGTAGTTTTTTGCAAAAGTGGGCGCTAACACAGTCACGCGTGGCTTCAGGCGTCGATTTAGTCAGCAGTAGGGCAGACATCTCCATTACATCTGTGATGAGAAAAGTCAAACGAGAGCGATTAGGTTCATGCTGGAAATGGCCATGACGTCTTCTCGTCTCAGCTCCCCGCCGCAGGAATTGGGTTTGTTTTTATGATGTAAGAACAAATGATAGACAAGATAATTCACCGAGTGATCGACGATGCTTTGTCGGCCAAATAAGGAGTAACGTTTCTACCTGAGCACACTATAGGGATCATACTTCTAGAATGGTAGGCAGCAATAGACGCTGTAGGGAATAACTGAACAGGCTGAGAGCCATTGAAACTAGCATTCAAAAACTTCAGACCGTTGTTTAATCTATGAAGGTGACTTTAAAAATGATTTTGGTAGTTCCAAATTTACTTTTGCGGTTATGCCTGGTTTGAAGCTAAGTAGTGCACTCCACAACAGTACTGAGTCAAGTCGGCTGCACGCAAAGGTTGAGGCGAAGGCGAATGGATTTTCGCAACTTTGAAGATTTACATTGTTTGGCTTCTCTGCAACTTCTTAAACGCTTTCGGAAGAAGACACTTGCATAACGTCACGCCCGCAAAACCCGATCATCGTAAATGTCGGCCATTATAGCTCGGGGGTGTTTTCGAACAAAAATCACTCGACACCTGTCCAGCGGCATGATCGCTGCGCTGCCTACCGCACCACATAGAACGCTTTGTTGCTTGCAACAGGTGCGCCACAGACAAAAACTGTTACAACAGGTATATTCAAAGCAGACAGATAAAACGTTGTTCGCGCATCAAATGTCTGCATAAAGAATTTTGGGAAATGATCTACAAAAAGGGTAGTCAGTACTAGCTTTTCTTTGTAGGAAAAAGGAAAAAGTGGGTTGTTTGATCTGATAACTCTCAATTCATTTGTTGAAATGTCCTATTCCGCAGTTTCATTGTGTTTTGAAGTTGCGCAAGAGAAAACGAAACAACTTTGCTAGAGCGTGAGCTTCTTACCGGGAAATTAAGTGTTATTTTATTGTGCTTGCCCAACAGTGGCCGCACAACCCTTTCCCATTCGCTGAACACATAAACGAGGTTTTGTTGAGTTCACCTCTATGTAAATTTTCAAACAATCGCACATTACAGACTGCAGCGACTGTTAGGTTTTGTAAAATAAGTGCACGACATAATGAAGATTTTCTTCTGCACTTGTTTTTTTGCCAAAATTAAAGATCACCAGAAGAAAAATGTCCGCTTGTCTGGAAAATCCACCTGGTGGCAACTGCTACAAATTACCACTATAGTAGCAGTAAGAACAGTATTTTAAAGGCCTGACTTCCTGTGTGTAGCGAATCATCAAATTAATTAATTAGCTCGAACCCACCAGCGTTCACATACCTTTGCTGATCTCGGTTGACGGACATTTTACTGGTTGTTGCGTCTTTACAACTGTGGTGCGAGCTTCAGGGCGGCATTCGGTGTTTAGTTCAGGAACTCCGCCGCACCACCCTGGTACCATCCGAGCGCTTGCACACATTTCATCGTTCTTCGCATTGACGTCTTCTGGTGCGTTGTTAAAAGGATCCGGTTTCTCTTCGCAAGGCTTTTTAGGAAAATTATCGTAAACGTTTGTCTTTCTTGGTGACTTTCTGTAATGGAAATGAGTAGGGATTTTAAAGTAACTAAATTTGCATTTTTTTTCGTAAGTTTTCTGAAACAATAAAAAATAATAATAATAAAGGAAGATTTTATATAGCGCCTCATTCAAGTGAAGTTTCCTCCAGGCCGCCTTAAAATTTAGATAAGTTAACACCTGACAAAAGCGTAACATGTTTATGTTAACAACTAACAACAAACGTAAAAAAATATAAAACCAGCTGAAACCAACATGATCTCTATCGACACATAGAAACCTTTTCAAACAAACATTTAGAACGTGTTTAGTGTAGTAATTGAAAATTGGAATGGGCTGACAACACATTGTGTGACAGGATTCGAGTATGTGCGCTGAGATTCCCGTGTAAGCTTCAGAAATTACCAGATCAAGTGCTCGCCCTAACGGACAGGTGGCAAAACTTACCACAGCCCTGCATGACCACGCTGACATGACGCAAATGGGGTTTCGCCCTAGTGTTGCCGATTGCCGTATATGAAGGACTAGCAGCAAGAAGTACTGTACTGCAATGGTGAACTTTTTTGATTCAGGGAGCAGTTGCTATCATAATTGTTTTAAAGTTGAAAATTACCTACCGAAACAAACCTTTCCTTCAAATGTTTAAAAGTCTTTGATCTGGTGCAATATAAGTCGAAAAAGACTTGCTAGCATTATATCTTGCATAGGGTGAAAAAATTACGTTTTTCTTTTTTAAAAGCTAAACGTAAGTATCTGTCTTATGTCGCTCGAAGTAGTGTATAGCATACCTCCTTTCAGATGTTCGGAAAGTATCTTTTATCAGTGCACCGACGTTTTTGGACTTCTTCATGTTTTCTCTTTTCTTATAAAGCATACAAAAGACTTGTAATATATGTGAACAAGTAAAGCAAGTATATCCAAGAAATGTGCAAATTGCTGATTTTATTTTGCTTAACTATATTATTAAACCCCAAAATATCGTTTTTATCAATACCTTCATACCCATATTTCAGACAGCAACGCAAATATAAAACTGGCAACGAGACATATATTGACAGAAAATAATGACTTTTAAGACTTAAGAACAGGGGTGTAACGAGGTTAGATGGCGCCCGGGGCAAAAAACAAATTCGGCGCCCCCATGGTCGAAGTTTGGCGCCCCAATGGTCAAATCTGAGTTCTTTCGAAGGCAAATTTACTGTATTGAAGAAAGTACTTGTGACATTGTTGGGACTTTTCGGCGCCTCCAGCAGTAATTCAGCGCCCCTGCAATAATTCAGCGCCCCCATAGTGAATTGGCGCCCGGGGAATTGTGCCCCCCTTGCCCCCCTCGTTACGCCCCTGCTTAAGAAACAGCTACGAAATGAATTTACATTTACCTTGCCGTCCCTGTAAATCTGGGATATTTTCACAAAAAGTGATGCAAATTCCTGATCGACCAAGTGTATGTGGCGATAACCTGAAAAAAGGATTGGCTGAGCAGAAACGTAAGTGCAGAGTAAATTGCCATGACAACAAGCAGATGGAAAAAGGTTGGACTCAGACGGACATGCTACAGAAATAGCTATTCCTTACCAATAATTAAGCTTTGCAATGGTTCGGCATAGCCTGTTCAAAAAGAGCAGCACACTTCATATAAAATTAATATTGTAGGCCCCAAAAAGGTTTATTGCCAAAAGCGTGATATGCAGAAAGCAAGCGTCGAAATTTTTCTTTTCTACTTGTATGCAGTTTTTTAATCTTTAGTGAGTACTTACACAACCGGCTGGACGATAGTAAAATTAATGCACATACAAAAAATAATTTGGATGGCAGGCAAAACAAAACAAAACATGCAACTTTTACGTCTTTTATTTGCCATAAATAGGCAATCCGAAAGTGATGCACAAACCTGACTTCAAAACTTGCAAAGGAATGGTTGTTTGGCCGATGAAATCACGTCCAATGGGATCGCTGTCCCACACCACGAAGCGAATAAAGGCAAGTTCCGGGTATCCGACGATGAATTCCAGCTTCTCATTCCACACAGGATTAAAACCTAAACAAACACATCCTGCTTTGAGTAATCAGTGGTCTCAGTGAACGGTAATCTTGCAAGATCTGCTGCAAGCTTCCATTATCTAACGCCATGGCTGTTACAGAACGTCAAGGTCGGCCCACACTCCCGCGTGGTTGTAAGTGACTCGTTCGTACCGGCACTAGCATTTCGATTAATATTTTGACGGCTCGTGTGTCAATAGTCTTGCGCTTAATAAATAAGATTTCTTTTTTATATTTTTTACTCTGACCGTGTATATTCGTTGTCACTACATTTTTCCGTACATTCTTCATTTTTGTTAAAAAGTAAAGTTGAATGCGGAATGAGCCTATGTTAATGCATAAAACCCTTACTTTGGTTTTCTAAGCGGGAAAACAGTGCAGGTACAAGAAATTCTTAGAATATACCACGTCTACAAAACTAGAAAATGAAAATAACTGAAAAACTGTGCAGGTCTACAAAAAAAAAACAGAAAACAATGCAGGTATGAGAAATTATTAAAAACGCAACGGGTCTTAAAACCAAATCAACAAAAGGTTAAACATACAGCCACTGCGGGTAAAAAACGCCAGCACATGGGAATTTATTTAATAACAATAGACTAACATGAAACCTCTTTGTTAAAACTTACACTTTGTATAAGAGATACAAATCGCAAAATCAATGATTAACTATAAAGATTAAATAAGTGAATCACGTTTCGCACACATGTTTCAGCATTAACGTGTGGATTGCTTCGCAACATTTTTTAAAAGTTAAATAAAAACTTTGGAACTTTTGGCAAATCAAGCATAAACCACACATTCCCTGAGTTTAAACCTCATCTAATTCACAACGTTCAGAAAAAGAGTGAAAATCTTTTACAAAGGAAGTTTACTTTCATACTTTTGTTGAATTGCCTACTAACTGTGTAGTGGTTTTCAGCAGAAATAGCGCCGCATTATTTCCTGTACTAAAGTTCCACGTTGGAAAAGATCATTGCACCCTGTCACCGTTGGCCCTCGCCAGTACACGGTATAGTGGAGTTTATTAGTGGTATAGGTCGATTGTCTGCTATCAACAAAGTTCTGTACTAGGAGTACTTTTATAGAACTATGATAGTAGTTATACACCTGTTTGTTGCAACCAAGTGAAATTTTGCTGTCAAACCATGATTTCGAGTGTTGATGAGATTGTGAAGCATTTGGAGATAGTACTTCAGAAGAATGAATGTTGACCTTTATATCAACGAAAGTTAGCAATTTGTTAGATATTTAGATATTAGAAAACAGGTCAGGTGCCCCATTTGTCTCAAATACTGTAGCTCTTAATCTTTGGACATTATGGTACGTTGGTGATATGGAGCATTAGGGAAAACATAAAAATTGCTCTCGTGTTTTTACAAGTTAACCTTTTCTGTTATCGCTGTACCTGTACTAGCGGGAAAGTATGTGGAACACTTTCAAACTTTACTTTGATAGCTCTGTACAAACTTGTCATTCGTAGATAATGAGCTGTTTGACAAAATAAATTTTAAAGATAAAGGACTGTTTTTAGTCTTCTTTGCTGCATAGCTGTGTAATTTTTTCTTAATTTCCAAATCGCCTGCGCTATTTCACAGACATGTCTTCACACACGCCTATACATTACAAGCAATTGTTTGTCCACTTTTACACTCAAACGCAATTACGTGGTGGTGAGTTTAGGCGTTGCTTTACCAAAATTTATGGAGGCACATGATTTTTCCCCATTAAACAGTAAATTTTCTCATTCGTTCAAGTTGATTTGCACATAAATATATACAAGTTGATTTGCACATAAATATAATTTTTTTTTCAATTTTAAATACTTGGCTCACGTCTTTTATTTTTTCTCAACTGATACACAGTTTGCTGGCAGCAACCACATTTGGTGGAAAAATAAACATATTTTATCATATCTCTGATTTGACATAAAAATGTATTAATATAGCAAAAGTGCTGTGAAATTTTAGCCCAACAATCTTATTTTTACCTAACAAAGTGCGGTTTTGAAATGCTCTAGTGTTCAGCAGCTGACCACCCTGCCACTTAGTAGCTATACGGCTTCGGCCGGGGGTATACACAGTAATTCGCCGCAATTCTGTTAAATATTTTGAAGAAACAGCATATGCCTTTTCCTCATCATTGTAACAATCCTTTTAAGGAATTCTTGGTTGACATATGTCCGTATGAACAAAGGGTCTTTCCAATACGGCATTAGTCAATTACGTTCCGAGTGGATAATTTTCTAGGATTTGGCCTCAGCAGCCCTCACAAATGCGCTAAACATTGATCAGCAAGTAGATTGTAACTTTTCTGTCCACCGACCGAAACATTTGATTTGCTAAGTTTTAATGTTTTTCGTAACTTGTCAATTTAGTTGTGATAGATGGTAGATTCCTAATAAGCAGGGCCGCCGGAACGGGGGTGCATTACGGGAGCACTGCTCCCCTGCCCTTTGAATGGGGGGGGGCGACGGGGGCACAGGTGCCCTTACGTTCCAGTATCATAACTGATTTCTTGATTTATCAAGATCAATTTGAAACAAATTTATTGCAGCTATTCGCGCACACCTAAAATTCAGAATGGTTTTCTGTAATTTCTGTTATTAGTTTTGAGGTCAACATTTTTGCTGAACATGTAAATGCGAAAAGAATGACTATTTTGGCTATGGGTGTGCTTTTACAATGAACGCAAGCAAATAGTTTTGAACTCGTGGTACGTCAAAGCCATGGGCGTCCGCAGGGGTGTCAAAACAGGGGCGAATCCAAGAGGGGCGATCGCTCCCCTAAACCCTACGAATTAATCTTATTTACCACGATTGTGTACGATTCGGAAAACAGCATTTGCAATACAAGACCATTTTGTCATCCATTGTTTTGTCACAGAAGTGTTGTGAAGTATACTTCATCTCTCTTAAAGTAGCGAACCCGTAATGAACCCGAGACGTGACCAACAAATATTACTGAAATCGCCCCCCTAACCTTATTGGCTGGATCTGCCCCGGGGTCAAAACGGGCATTTGCCCCTCTCTGGAAATTGGGACTAAGAACTAAAATTTTCTAGAAAATTTGACGTCAGCAGCTCAATT
>Ga0210059_1006877_pt1 | contig 18168 bp, 10 predicted proteins | sample Ectturendosymbi2_FD_188042 | JGI IMG/M metagenome (GOLD analysis project Ga0210059, IMG submission 188042) | Ecteinascidia turbinata endosymbiont from Florida, USA - Sample 2 (SPAdes) (version 2) | ecosystem: Host-associated > Tunicates > Ascidians > Unclassified | place: Key West, Florida... | reverse complement strand
AAAAAAATTTACAAACGATGACGTCATGAAATACGTCATAGGGGCCCTCCAGTGAAAATTGCCCCGGGCCCCCCTACCCTTTAATCCGGCTCTGCCTACTCACAACGTCTGAAGACAAGTATAACAAGCAACAAAATCAAACTACTCATTCTTTTTCATTGACAACCAAACCAAAACTTTCCACAGATCTGATCTTTGGCAGTCAACAGATTTGAGGTGATAAAAAACACGTTTCAGTCCAGTTGTGACTAGCTGTGGGTTAAGCGTTGTTTTATCCAATTAGAAGTGCTGCTAGACTGAATTATTCCTCACCAAGTACCACGGTAGCATTGGAAAATGTTCACCAGCCCATCACATGGCAAGAGACTGAGCTAGTGTATCGCAACAATAGTTTGTTACATCATAATGTAATAATTGCTGCGGGACTACTGTCCTAAGCGCAATGCTGGCAAATAACTCTAATGCTGTACATCCACGTCTTTTCCGATTTTTGAGCTGATTAAGTTCATGTGCTTTGACTCAGCGCTTAGTTACCCACACAAAGAACTTCTCAACCCGCGCCCGCCCAGCACCCGCACCAAGTATAACCCGCCCCGCCCCGCAGCAAGTTCAACCCGCACTCGCAAGCAAAGCAGTGCAGGTTCCCGCATCTGCCCCACAAATGCAGATAGCCGGGTACCCGCAACCCGCGCGGTTTAACCGGCCCCTCGCAGGACTCTAATATCTGTACATAAACAACTTATTGCATTCGTTTATTTAAGTATCAGTGATGGAGTCTCGAGACTTGGACTCGGTCTCGAGACTCGTCTCGAGACCCATTTTTGCGAGTCTCGGTCTCGAAGGTTTCAGGTCTCGAAACTTTGAATATTGCAAAGAAATAGTTTATTAAAATTTTTGTAATTCAAATATTTTTTGTTTGTTGTATTTTCTGGTAAGAAACAACCGAAACATGTCGGAAAAATGCCAGAAATTTAGATAAATTCAAGTCAGAAGCACGGGCGTCCACAGAAACTTTTCCAGGGAGGGGCAAACGCGATATCTTGCTTACCGTTTCCATGTTGCTGACGATGCAATGCAAATGCACGTTCACAAAACGCTTTGCCCTTTCTACACCATAATGAAAATTCACCCTGCTACGCAGGGGCGTAAAGAGGGGAGCTAGGGGGGAACAATTCCCGGGGTGCTGCATCACTATGGGGGCGCCAAATTACTGCGGGGGGCGCCATAAACTCCCAACAATGTCACAAATACATTCTTCAACACAGTATATTTAATTCGGAAAGGTCTCAGTTTCGAGCATGGGGGCGCCAAACCTGCTTCTTGCCCCGGGCGCCATCTAACCTTTTCACGCCCCTGCTACTACGGCAGAAGTCACAAAAATCGCGCTTCGTTGGCGCAGCAATGCTTCTTTTTCATCCATGCTTCTTTTCACACTGCACAGTACAAATCTACGAAGCTTACCACTACTAGCAGTCACTGTCTCGCAGCATTTTCTGCCAAAGATGTCTGCGTTCAGCAGTCACATGCGGTAAAACGCCTACGCCCGTAACTGAACCTTTGAAGATTCCTTGTCATGTTATTGTTACGCAATAAAGAGCAACGATCGAACAATCCACTCACAAGCTTTGCAACCTGCATCTGCAGGCGAAGTAGCGGACATGACTGAACTGCAAGCTCACCAGTTTATGACACTAGAACAGCGAACCTACCTCTTGTGCAATGTGTCATACAGGCAAATGAAGGGCTGTTACAAGAATTAAACTAATTAATCGAAACTGAACTGCTGTTTTCTGATTTTCCAATCGTTTTTGGTTTTAGACCAAATTTCTAGGGGGACCAAATTTCTAGAAACTCAAATTAAAAACACTTGTATGTTCTGTTGGTGCAAATCTCCAAACAACCATTCATGTAATTAATTGTTTACGAATTGAAAACGGCTGAAAAGTTACAAAACAGACAATCTATTTTATTCAAAATACAGGCCAACTTTGCAAAAACTCACTAGATTGCATTGAAAAATCACTAGATCATTAGGTCAGTCTAAAAATTACTATGCGTGGCACCAGTGTTCAAAAGCAACATGCGTTCAAACGCTTCCTTCTATCGTAACTTGAAGCGAACCTTTGAAGATTTGCTGCCATGATACTGTTACGCAATAAACACCAACACCAGAAAACATTCGCTCCCACGTTTGGCCACGCCAAGGAGTGAACACGAGTGAACTGCAAACTTACCACTGCATGACACCAGAACAGTGAACTTCGCTGTTGTGCAGTGTGAGTGTCATACGGGAAAATACAGTGGAATTGCAAAAATTCAATCAATTGATCGGAATTGAGCTACTAACTTCATGTTTTCTAGAGAATCTTGGTACTTAATTTCAATCCCAAAGGGGAAATGCCCGTTTCCCCCCTGCGGACGCCCATGGTCAGAAGTAATGACGACATTTTTTTGAAAAATTTCGGCAAAATGCACAAGTTTTGAAGTCTCGAGTCTCGGCCTCGGTCTTGATTTTCAAGTCTCGAGTCTCGGTCTTGAGTTTCAAGTCTCGAGTCTCGGTCTCGGAGTTTTTGATGAAGTCTCGGTCTCGTCTCGAAATTTTAACCAGGTTTCGGTCTCGAAGGTTACGGTCTCGACTACATCACTGTAATAAATATGCTTGTATTTTTGCATCAAAATGTGAACACGTAAGATTTGTGCAAGCTTTCATAGTCTGACCGAAATGTCCCCAGACTGAAACCGCCAGACCGAAATGCCCCCAGACCAAAACGGCCCAGACCGAAACGGCTCAGACCGAATCGGCAAGCCCAAGAATTGCGTACCCGAACAGTCGCGTACCCGCGGACCTATCGATCAGGTCAAAAGCAGCCTGAGCTAAATCTTTCCTAATGTTGCTAGCTAACCACAAACAAATCATCATAAATCAGCCCAAAAGAGTGAGAAGAGCAGTAACTACCAACGTGTGCTGACAGAAGAACTCTTGCGAACTTTTTCCATTGGCCACCACTCACGCCAAAGTAGGCCTGCCGAATAGCAGTAGTGATAAAATGGTGATAGCTCGTTATCTCATCCGTTATTTTTTTCAAAAAAGTGTCGCAGCAAGCAACAACAGAGATCACACGCCGCAATCACTCTTCGCGTATGCTTAGTTATTACGCTCAATCGTTCACATGCTAGTATTGTCAGAGCTTACTCGCCACGAACACTCTATTATTGCTTGTTCGAACCACATTTATATGGTGTTGTTCTTCGCGCACATTACGTTCGTGGTGAACCGCGCATTCAGCGCAACGCCAGTGGAGAGGTTGCAACACTACAGTAGCTCGCTAATGCTTATCTCTAGCAAGCAATGGGTGAAGAGTTGAGGCATGTACAGGTAAGCAGTCGAGCAAGCACATTGGTGAAGGAAGCGAACAACAATAAGGGTCGTGAGGCAGAGAGCAATGCAATTGGAACACATCTCATTCATTACAAATGCAAGTATGGCAGAAAACGATGTTTATATATCTAAATCGTGAAGAAATAGAAATTTACCCAAAGACCATAATGGGGTGAGTTTCACAGATGAGTTATTTCCAACTGGATGCATGGTGCCACCAAATGATGTTGAAGAGACATAAGTATGGACAGATTACAGTAATTAGCAGCAAACATCAGTGATAGCGTGACTCGAGTCACGATTTTTGGTGACTCGGACTCGACTCATGGTGACACAACTCGACTCGAGTCACGTTTTTCACAGAATGACCCAACTCGACACGAAACACAATGAATGACTCGAGACTCGAGTCAGAGTCATTTTTACAATGTCTCTGATGAGCAAACCCAGGACGTTTGCACAAAAAGAAATGAACATCTTTTTGCTTCAGTGATGTTCAAAATTGGTGTAAATTTTCTGTTTTTACTTTTTATTCGTGCTATGCTACTTTTCAAGCATCAGGCGTCGCCAACTTGCACAAAAGTAGACCTGAGACTTTGCTTTTCAATGATGTACCAACAGAGCACAATATAATGACACCTTGTCGTAGTTTAATCCAGTATTGACATACCGTGATCATGGTATTCGGCTTAATGCTGATATTTTGAGTCTTTTCCACTTAGCAGTACTGTAAAATGATTGAGGTTTTTCAAATTCAAATCAAATCCAAAAACTATATTGCAAAATATAATGCAAATACGAAAACCAAATCTTGTGTAAATAAAATTTTCTGTCGAATATATCATACACCAAGTGCTATATAAATCAATGATTTAAGAAGTAAATTCCGTTTCAGTTAAATAGCTTAAAATGCCCATTACTTGATTTAAACAAGTTTCCAAAGATAATAGCATCCATGAAAAAGAATGAAATTAAATTTTAAAATTTGGACTGAGACTTCACTAATCAGCCTCAATGCTTCCCTCAAAAGAAATTTGCTTCCTTGTGAGGTGTAAAAGTCCCATGTCAGGGTCGCCCGATTGGCTTTTGTGACGCCAAATTTAACAAATTTGCTTTTTTTTAGAGACACTTGGCGTCAAAAAAATTGTTTGGCTTTTTCTTTTCGATATTTGGCTTTTTTCGAGGCAGTTGGCACATACCATCGGATTGGTGTTTTTGCTTTTTGAATGTCTTGCTGAAAAGTGTCATTATGGTTTTTAGACAGTGCTTGGTTGAATTTCTCAAAGGAAGTGACTAGATACACGCCTGTCCTGACGCAATTCAAACAAAAGGGTCAGTTTGTCAGGCAAACGGCGTGGATTGCGTGATGCAATAATTAGGCGCTACCTTATACGGCTGAGATTTTAGGTTCGAATTTCACCTTGCCGACTTTCGTTTTGTTTTCTTTTTCTTTCGACTCTCGTTTTTTTCTTTACTTTTTTTCAGGCTCACGTTTTACGTTTATGGGTTGGTGTTAGGTTAGGGTTAGGATACCGTTAGGTTAGCTTAGGGTTAGCTTATGTTGCAGCTGACTGAATCGCCTTGAACTACTGAGGCAAGCACGATAGAAAGATAGGAATTCGGGGCATTAACTAACAGGAAAGCAACCAGTAGCAATAGAGCTCCCTCGACAAGTTCACTCTCTGCTTCCACTAGTCGCCACATTTAACTATCAGTCGCAACCATAATACCAGTACATCACCCCGTGAGTTCACTCTACTACTACTAGGTTGCACTATCATTATATAGGGATAAGTGAACTACGATAATTTGCTTGTGGTGACTATCACAGTGACTTAATACTCATGGGCACCATCTAGCGGTGACCATTTATTTACATGTGGCGCCATCTCCCTGCCGCCACATCACTTCTCTCTCCGTTAGCTTGAAGTTCTAACACCTGTCATCCATACTTCAACTCTCAATTCACAAGTTCGACCCTTACCCTTTGGTTCAAGACGATCTTCAACGGAGGGTGTTACTGAGAGGGGTTTATGGCCTTTCTCTCAGGTCGCTTTTCGGGCGCCATTTGTTGCAGTTGACTGCAGCGCCTTGAACTACAGAGGCAAGCACAAGAGAAAGATAGGAATTCGGGGCATTAACTAACAGGAAAGCAACCAGCAGCAATAGCGCTCCCTCACTGAGTTCACTCTCTGCTTCCACTAGTCACCACATTTAACTATCAGTCGCAACCATAATACCAGTACATCACCCCGTCAGTTCACTCTACTACTACTAGGTTGCACTATCATTATATAGGGATAAGTGAACTACGATAATTCGCTTGTGGTGACTATCACAGTGACTTGATACTCATGGGCACCATCTAGCGGTGACCATTTATTTACATGTGGCACCATCTCCCTGCCGCCACACTTAGCTTAGGCTTTGGTTAGGGTTAGCTTAGCTTAGCTTAGGATTAGGTTAGGTTAGCGTTAGGTTAGGGTTAGCTTAGGGTTAGCTTAGTTTAGCTTAGCTTAGGGTTAGGTTAGTGTTAGCATTACGTTAGGATTAGGGTTAAGTTAGGGCTACGGTGAGGGTTAAAGTTAAAGTTAGGTTTAGGATTTATCTTTTACATTTTCTTCGTTTCTACCAAGCCTACTGCACTCTCGTCGTGCGTAACTGTTATGTCACATGTGGCGTATTGATACGTTTTTTTATTTCAAGAACCACAGGCATACCTATAGCCACTGTCTTTCTCAAACGTTATCAACTGGAAATCCATAAAAGAATAAAGTTGTGACACATCTGGCAACCCATTAATTCCAAAGGTTCGAGTGGAAACACTGCAGAAAATGTGGAAGCTGAAGATTTGGGATTGTTCCTGTAGAGTGTAGAAGTAATGCTGCAACTTTATTTTCCAAAAATGTCCTACAACTGATAAATAATTTGAAATTTCATGTTTATTTTACAATTTGGCTTTTTTTACCCTGTTAGACTTGTTTTCAGTCATGGCTTGGCTTTTTTTCTCAGAAAGATATCTGGCAACTCTGTACCATGTCGGGACCCACTCTACAAGATATCAAACAAACATTTGATAAACCATTGATATAAAGGTAAAACACTGCTGTGTGCAGTGTTTTCAAATACAGTAAACCTCGGTTAATCCAGATTCGGTTAATCCGGATCTTCGCCAGAACCGGAAAAATCTGGTGGTACGAATGATTTTTGACGGTTTTCTTTGTAACTTCGGTTTATCCAGATTTTTTAATTCGGATCTTCGCCAATACCGGAAAAAATCTGCTCTTTTCGCATCTCGTAAACCAGATTTTTCTGCACTTCCACACTGTTGTGTTCTTGTGCGCTGACTGGTCTCTAGAAAAATTCGGCAGCTTTTCGACGCAACACAAAAGTGCTCACGATCACTAACGAATGTTAAAAATTTTGATAACAACGGCCACAGCTGTGTGCAACATTCGGCTAATGGTAGAGAATATTATTACGTCACACACGGGCATAGCACATCACATTGGACACAACGCTCAAAGCACGCCGCCACACCACGGTTTCAGTCTATCGCAGTGTTGAGTGTGCGTGTGTAGAGCGTTATCCCTGAGTGTATTGTACTCGATAAGATGTCTGAAGGACATTACCTTCCAAATAGAGCGACTGCTTGCGTACCAGTCCTAGAAATCTCTGCGCCGGTCCAAAATACCAGATTTCTTCGCAGCCAAGTAACTGCAGCATTTCGATTTGCTTTTTAGAACAGTTCCTCGAGAGCACTGGTTACTTTAACAGGAATATGTCCTAGGCACGCCCAAATTTACAAATAAGAAACTTGGACCCTCCCTTTATCGTTTGACTTTGCGCTCAGTATTTCCACTAGACAAAATTGTATTCACTCATGGTTTTATTAAGACAACTTTAAGCACTGCGCAATTACTCCCACGTCTGTCAGAGACTATTTCGAAACAACAGGGGTTAATGTAAGTAACATAGATTAAAGCACGTTGCCAACGTCATTGCAAGTAACAGGGGTTTCAATAGTTCAATTTTTTCATAAGGGAGAGAGAGTAACCCCTAGTATCCCAAAACATAAGGGTTATAAGCCACTAGGCTATAAATTTCTTTTGGTAGTCTAGTCCATTGGTACGCCCACTTGGACTAAGCCAGCTTGGTACGTCCACTCCTGGTTTTGAAGTTAAGCTTGGTACGTCTACTGCTTAACTTGCTGCTTCTCTTATGATGTTGAGATGAAGACTGCCTGAACCTGGCGAATGCGCGAGTATTTATACCCAGCGCCGCTCCAGTCTGCTCGACTCTCATTGGCTGATTTTCACGTCTCGAAACGTCACTCTCATTTTCGGCGAATAACGTTCGAGATTGGTTTTCCGGAGGCTCCCGTAGTTCCGTTTACCCCTTTTTGCCGCAATCCGAATGCTTTCCGTTGTTGTTCGTTTTTATCCGCTTAAATCGCAAATATCATTTACGATTTTATACGGTTTGTTAATGTAAATAATTTCCATAATATTTTGGTTTGTTAATGTAAATAATTTCTATAATAGTTACTCTCTCCTTAATGGTGACTAACAATTATGTGCAAAATATAAATACACAATGGTTTAAACAAATACACATTGCAATATCCTTGTAGACGGAAAGCTTTTAGTCTTCGCTTTGTTCCAGCTTCATTCTTTTAGAATTTAATCCATTTTGTGGTATGATTTCAGTATTCCAATATTCTTCCCAATCGTTACTATTTAATGAAACCATAGACAAGCTTCTAGGTCGTTTTCTTGATTTGGATTTGAGGTAGTTGAAATCTTTTATTATTTGTATTCCAGAATCAAGAGACGTTTCATGTTGAGGATGCAAGGCGAACTCAACATAACCTAAATTTATGAACTTAAGATTGTTCATAACTGCCTGGATGCGACGGTTACTAGTATGATGTGCCATTGTAAATACATCGATAAATTCGTTTTGCTTCTGCGAAAGTCTGGTGTTAGGTCGTCAATCTGTTTAATCTAGGTAGTTTACACCGATATATCGGTACTTAGATGACGTCAAGCTAAAAACAGCCGACTTCGGTATATCCGGTCTCAACTTGTATGACTAGAAGATGCTTGTGCAAAAAATACTGATCATCTTAGTAAACATTTGGATAAATAATAATATTTTATTGCGGACTCATGGTCCATACCACAGACACAAGAGCACGAAAAGTGGTTAGCTGCACATCGGCGCACATTACAGAAACGGTGTTTGCACATGACCAGCGTTGAGAGGAGCAAATCGCTTTATCCTCACCACAGCTGTATCGTCATTCGCAAGAACACAGAAAATGGATAACCATGCAGTAGCGCATCACAACCAATGTCAATACGTGAACAACCTTGTGAAGCTCAACAGACTTTCCCAGTACTTCTTACATTTTTTTATGCTTGATGTGTACACAGTGTCCACATATTTTTACTACACTAAAGCAACATTGAGGAGACGCAAACACCGAAACAATTCACGGACAACTACTGTATTTGGTCTCCACCATACAAGAGCATTGAATAATTGAGGAAAAATAAAGATTTGTAAAAAGCATCAGACATTTGAAGCGATCGAATAAAAAAGTTAGATGAAGATGTGCATCGTATAAAAAATCGATGCAAGTTAGTTCTCAGCACGGCATCAAAGGTCCTGACACTACGGCTAACCTGGTGTGGGCGCACACTAATATTTCTGGGTATGTAATGCATAATTCGATAGGCGTTGTTATATGCAGCACGTAAGCGCTTTATACTGGTCTGCGTGTATTTGCTCCACAATTGGCAAGCATACATTGGCATGCAATAGACACGAAATAAAGTGTTTTTTACTGCAGGAGAGCACTGATCAAAAGTGCCTCTGAGTTTGTTTGCTGCACAGTATAGTGATTTCACTTGTCTCTGGATATCATCATCACTCTTTAATGATGCATTTATCCATACACCAAGATATTTCAATTGGTCCAAAAATTGCACACGTATACCATTTAGAAAAACATTTAATGGAGCAGGTTGTTTATACTTTTTTGGGCAAAAAACAACACCAGTTGTTTTGTTGCAATTAAAGGTGATTTCGTGTTCAGCAGCATAGTCACCACAAATATTCAGAAGACATTGCAGCCCACTAATACGGGGACTGAACGCACATATATCATCAGCAAACATTAGATGATTCACAACCATATTTCCCACAGTGCAGCCCACCCTGGCTGATCCCAGTTGAATTGAGAGTTCGTCAAGGTAAACAGCAAATAATTATGGGCTCATAACTCCCCCTTGTCTCACCCCATTGGTTACAGTAAAGGGGGATGAGTAGTTGGTACACCATTTGCTTGCATGGTCTGTTCCCTGTACCAACTCAACAACAGTCTTACTATGCACGTGGGTACATTGCTCTTAATTAATTTAGCAAGCAACAGGTTGTGGTTAGTTCTGTCAAATGCTTTAGATGCATCTAAGAAAGCTGAAAACACTGGGGTATCTTTGCTTACATAATAAGACGCAGTCTGTTTTAAGTAAAAAAATACACATGTCAGTGCCACGTTTTGGCTTGAAGCCAAACTGGTTGTCTGTTGCGGCCAAAAGTGGGGAAATGCATGGCAAAATGTAGTGTTCAAACAACTTGGAGATGATAGTTGCAAGGGATATAGGCCTACAGTTCGCAGCATCACTTATTTTCCCATTCTTGTTTTTGCAAATAGGTACAATGACTGTTTGCATGCATTCCTGAGGAATTTTTCCGTGCCTTAAACACACATTGAATAGACTATACTCAGGTGGTTTCACACACGTGAATCAGCATAGAAAATGTGTTCACCAAAGATTCCATCTTTACCAGCCTCGCGATTCAGCGGTAGTTTGTGCAGCAGAGATTTAATCTTGAAGCTGTTGCACATCAACTCATCAATCCCTTCAAAATTACCATGTGAGATTATATCTTGTTGCACAAAATTAGAGCTCCACAAAAGAGCTCCGTATTGCAATCGCCCTCCGAACTGGTGCCAAAATCTTTGAAAGCACAAAATGCCGCTGCGACAAAATTGTTGATGAGCTGGAGCTCCATGGCCTCTCCTGTACTAAAAATGCAGGCCGCTTCCCAAGACATTCAGCCATCAACTTCATCCTCAAGAGGTCATTGACGCGCATTGGTCTCCACTCTACCTTGGAGCCTGTCGGCCTGTCTAACGATGGAAGGAGGCCGGATGGCCTGAGTTTGGGCCCTTGGTACAGAGGCCTGAGCCTGGTGTGGGACGCAACAGTTATGGACACTTTTTCTCAGGGCCACTATAAAGACTCTGCCAGACAGGCTGGTTTGCGGCCACAAAAGCTGAGGCCGCAAAATGCCATAAATATCATGACCTCCAAAGCAATTACCACTTTGAACCAATGGCAATTGAGACCACTGGTGTGTATGGCAAGTCCACTGCCCCTTTTTTGAGTGGTCTTACAAAATAACTTGTTGATGTGTCTGGCGACCCAAGGGAGCGCCAGTGGCACCACCAGCGTCTGTCCCTGGCTGTGGTCAGGGGAAATGCTGCCAGCATATTGGCCTGTGTGCAAGTTTCATCTAATTTTACCTGTTCTTTTTCTTGCTGCTTTTAACGTACTGACCACCATCACTGCCTAACTATAACCACCATCACTGCACAATTAAAATATAACATTACAGAGATGCAAATGTGTATTAAAATCTCACAGGAACGTCTGGATTTCAATGTTCCGTCTGAGCTGCGCGGCCGCGCAGCTGCTAAGATCCCTCTGCGCAGTTGCAGCATTGCTTGCAAACAATGCGCAGTTGGAAACAATGCGCAGTTGCAATAAAAATTGTTATTCAGCGCACCCGCTAGTTTTTCCGCGCAGCAGTATTAAAAATCGGAAGGAACATTGCTGGAGATAAATAGATTTTTGCCAGGGCACTGACTTAAAGGAGTTATGAAACTGGCAATTTCCATTTAGAAGAGTTCAGGAAGAAAATTTACTCATGAGAGAGTGCATAAAGACATTGATAAGAATCCAAATCAGATACAGTAGAATTTGCCTAATTGGTCACTTCAAGGGGATTAGAAAAAAGTGACCAATTAGGCGAAGTGACGAATTACGCAAACAGGTGAAAACTCTATCATAGAAGCTCGTGTACTTTACCATAGTAACTCGTATGCATACATAGTGCTCTTATTTGCAGTAAAATACAAGTTTATTACGTTATGGCTGAATACAACAATTAATTCCTCTGCTCTATCTGGACTCCTCAATTCAATCAAGCACCTTTTAATCTTTAACCAACTTTTCCGCGTTCTCTCAATGGGGAGTCGTGTCGCGCTTCGCACCTCGTGTATAAATTCGATAAACAAATTACGAGGTGCAACAAATCTCAGATAAAGATGCTTAATTTGTTTGAAATCCCACACGTACTAGTCAAGTCAAGTCAAGTCATGTTTGCGCTGTAAGTACACAGCAATAGAACACATTTCAATCAACAAAGCTTAAAACAAACAGCACAAGTTGGGCGAATGACGGCCAAAGCAGTCACTTAAGCAAGCCCAGCCTACATTTGATGACTGTCAAATTCAACAGCACAGGTGAAGCACAAAACATGACTTCAAAACGAAATAAAAACAAAACACAGAAGCCAAAAGTGTGCTCAGTTTAAGGTCAACGCTCACAAACATCTTAATCACATAACGTATGTATCGCAAAAAGTTAATACCCAGAAAGCAGTCGCGACTTTACTCGACAGGAAAACATATGCAATGGTAACATTTTAGTATTATTAGAAATGCAACCCCATGCAACAGGACCAATATATTGCAGCATTTTTTTACCATATTCAGTTCTAACACGTTTATGATGAGAATTTCCTGAAACTTGTTGTCTTGTGGCATGATCATGTACGCAGTGTAGTTTTGAAAAAAAGTTATTAAAAGAAGAGGGTAGGATATCGGCATTATACTTATACATAAACTTTTCCAAATTAAGTTGGTACAGATCAGAAACTTTGAGAATTTTAAGTAATTTAAAAATATTGTTTGCACTTGATGTTCTCTTGCTAAAAGTCATGTACAGTATTTCAAAATTTGGTTTTGTAGCACTCGCACTGGCCGGATAACAGTTTTATACGCTCGTCCCCAATCAATTATGCAGTATTGCAAATGTGAATGGAAGAGACTGAAACAGATCAAACGCAAAATTTTCATATCAGCAAAATGTCTAATTTTATACATTACGCCACAAGCTTGAGAAAGTTGCCCACAGAGACTACTGATTTGCGGTTTCCACGAAAGTTTATTATCGATTATTACACCAAGATACTTAATGCTGTCAGTTTGCTGTATTCTCACACCATTCATAGAAATTTTAAAGTTACAGTTTTGAGAACGTGTTGCAGTTAAGCTACTTAGACATCTAAAGCGAAACTGCAAATGACGAATCAGACGAACAAAACGCTTCTCAGGGATAGAAAGAGGTGACGAATTAAGTAAATTGACGATTTAGACAATGGCCAACTAGACGAACAGAAATGTACACAAAAGATAGGGATTCTGTACGGACCGACGAAAAAGTGACGAATTAAGCGAATTGACGAATTAAACGATGACGAATTAGACGAATTCTACTGTATTACCGATTTAGATGATGGTAACGATTTAGATTATGACACAACAAAAGAGCAAGCAGCATATTCTTGTATAAATGTAAATTGCTCTTTTGCAGAGCATCAGTCAGGAGATATATCTGAGCTTAGACAGTACATGAATCTTTAAAGCAACATTTTTAGAAAGTTATTTGTATAGACTAGCAACCTGTTCCTAGACAACTTGTTAGTTTTAACAAAAAGGATTTAGGCAGTGTCTATTTTGCCGCCAGGATGGCAGCAGCAAAAGGACACCTGTAAATACCACAATATCACTAAGATTGCTAAGATCACTAAGATCAGTGACTAAGACTGCTAAGATCGTGAAGATCACTAAGATCGCTAAGATCACTAACATCGCTAACATCACTAAGATCGCTAAGATTGCTAAGATCACTAAGATAGCTAAGATTGCTAAGATTACTAAGATCGCTAAGATTACTAAGATCGCTAAGATTGCTAAGATCACTAAGATCGCTAAGATTGCTGTAATTGCTAAGATCGACAAGAATGAGAAGATCAGAAATGAATCTTGCACATTAGTCTGGATGCAAAATAATATGTTTTTTTGGATTCGATCTGCACAATTAAATAATAGTCGCTATAGAATAAATCTGGCAAGTCAATGCGCACTGAGCATGAAGTTGTTTCGGACAGCGCCACCTACAGTAGATGTATACAGAACAGACGTCTGCGTTTGTTGCTGTTGCACGACTTTCCTATGATTTTGCATTGTACAAAACTGCAGGCGGTCCTATAACGTTACTACTACAGTAGGCTACTTAGTCCTTGTTCTTCCAGTTAGCCTGCGCTACTGTATTGGCTTACACAAACATGCGCAACCATTACTAACCTACTCTAAAGTATTAGTTCAAGACAATTTCCACGTTTAACGACTACTTCACTATATTTAGAAACATTATGATGTAAAATCATCAGAGCAATTGCAACTCAATCATTCTTTTCCGCAGTAATTTCACAAGTATCTTTGTAACACCGTCATCTTTGACAGACAGCATTCCACAGACGCAGGTGGGCAGCTGATTGCCAGCTTTGGTTTTCTAAGTGCGTGTACATATGGATAAACAACTCTCATTGCTGTATGGCTGACATTTGCTGAATGTTCGGCAAGCTAAGTATCTTTTCAGCACCATGTTCGTAAGAACAAACATTGAATGTGATGTAATGAATGTGCTGTGACCAAAAGCAATGATAATTTTGTAAATTTGACAATTAGATCAATACCACTGTCTATTCTACAGTAAATAGTTGGTTGTGCTAGACTACTAGTTCTACTAATCAAGTTTGATTGGATTTAAGGTGAGCTCGATCGATAAGGCTTTTTTGGGCCGATACCGATGTTTTTATTTTTCATTGCCGATAACCGATGCTGATATCTTGCAACACTCAAACCACAGTTGAAAGACAGTACGTCAGTGGAATGAAGAAGCATATGACATGAAATTCTGCACAAACCTGGGTCACTAAGAAAGTCGAAAACAACATCCTTGTTCGCAGGCAACCACCTGCTTACCTTGCAGAGCCTGGGAGCGAATGTTACGTCATAGACTAGTTTATTGGGACGATTGTGGACAGTGTTGCCACTTCTGATGTTTTAACATCAGATATGATGTTTTGATAGAAATTTCTGATGTTTGATGTTTTGGCGAGAAATCTGATGTTGACAGGTACAATAGCTTATTTTTGTTTTCCACACTTCTCTTAGGTTCAAAGGAAGTTATATTCATAAATTTTAAGTTCCTTTGATCAATCTCTCATCCCAAGGTGTGTTTGGTTATCGTTCTAAACCAGTGGTTCTCAAAGTGGTCGATATCGACCTCCAGGGGTCAATTTGACCATCCAAGGGGTCGATAAATACTAACGGTGTCGAATGGGGTCACTGAACTGCCTCTAAGTTCTAAGCATATTTTCGAATTGTGTATTATTTTATCATGCACTGCAAGTAAAAATTACTCAAATTTATTTTAACACATACATTCCTTGTAGCTGTTGGGCTAGGCCACAGGGTCTACAGAAAATTGTATACTTTAATTAGGGGTCAACGTCCAGAAAAGTTTGAGAACCACTGTTCTAAACTCTGAATAAATTATTTTTGCAACTTTGGCATGAACATTTTACGTTATGCATGACCAGCTTCTCCATTTCAACATTTCGGAGAACCCAATTTCGGAGAAATCGGTCATGCGTACGACGCTTCGTTGTAAAGCAGTGTTGGCAACTTTCTGGTTTCCCGCGAATTTGGGCTTGTTTTTTGTGGAGTTGCGGGTTTTTTTGAAGACTTGCGGGCTGCTTGTTTTTGGGCTTGTTTTAATTGAAATTTTCTGTTTTTTGGGTTTGTTATTGCAGATTTCTGTTTTAAGGATTGCTTTTTTTCAAATTTTATGGCACTTTTGCTGTTTCAATTTCCTGCCAATGGCATATTGGGCGTGTTTTTGTGAAAATTTGCTCATTTTGGGCTTGTTTTTTCGGATTTTCCACCGTGATTTTTTATTTGATTTTCTTGCTGATTTTTTGTTTTGTTGAATTTACCTGCCTACGCATTTTGGGCTTGTTTTTGGGTTAAATTACCTATTTGGCTTGTTTTTCAAATTTACTTGATTGTTTTTGCAAAATAACCTGGCATCACTGTTGCAAAGAGGGTCGTGAAAGAAGCATTTTGTTTTATGAAACTGCAACGTAAAAATCTGACGTTATCTGATGTTGGACAAGGCAACAATCTGATGCTAACGAGACTGGGCTCAGTGGCAACACTGATTGTGGAGTGGTCTGAATAATGTACACTACTTGAATGCAGTCGGAGGGCTGCGTATCGTAAGGAAGAGTACAGAGAATTTGTGTCAATTAATCATAGACGAAGTAGCAACTTGGGTTTTCGAACACTCCATGCAGAGAACTAGCGTAGCAGCATTTGTGAGAAAATATTGCCGATGTTCTGTATATCGGAAGAATTTTGCCGATATAATACTTTGGCAACATCGCAAAATTAATCTGTCGATTGCTAGTCTTAAGAGAAACTGAGAAAGTGTAGTTTTATGCTGAAAAGTGATTTGAAAAGCTGCCCTTCCGCGACAGACCCCTTTTTCCAGGCTAGATGTGCCACTGGGTTTTCATATGGTTCTTTTATCGGCAACACTTGGAAATGTGAAATAAATTCGTGACAGTTGCAGAATGAAATGCAATACAAAATTTACAGATGAAGAAAAAGCACAAAATCAGTGTTTGGTCACTGCAACATATATTTGCAACATTTTGAGGTCACATTAGCAAAAAAGTGAAGAATAGTAAAAAGAAACACCAATACAAGAGAAAAAGTGACTTCAAGGTACACTTTGCATGTGTATGATCCAATGCTAATTCGTACAAAATATTTTTGTTGTATTGTAGGCTGTTTGTTTTGGTCATAGACCTAAATCTTTTTGATATGAAACAATAAATAAGTCATTTCAGTCACAATGTCTAAAATAAAAGCTAATGAACACTGCTGTGGTGAGTTTAAATGCAGCTGTGAGACAAATGACCGAAATGTTTCGGTGACCAAAGTGTCGCAGTAAAAAAAAACCAGGTTGCAAGTACCTTCGTTTATTGGGAATGCCCATTGCAAAACTTGCTTTACATTGTATATGTGTTTTTAGCATATGCCATCAATAATGTCAGTTTATTACTCTCATAAAGACACATTTTTGCTTACAACCTTAATTTATATAGAGCAGTGTTTACCAACCTCTTTTTGGCTAGCGCCTTCTTTCCTGACAAACAAATTTTTATCGCCTCTCTACCGTGCCTCCTAGCACACATATCAACACAATTTTTTCGTATTGTATATTTGGTATGTTTGAAAATGATTGAAACAAGAATGAGTGTAAAGATGCATTTCACTATAAAACTTAATTTAGTAAATTAACTCATTTAGCAGTTAGGAGCTATTAGAGTTCATGATTTGGAAACTGTTGGAGCTTAGATGTGCTCGATTTTGTTTGAACAGCATTAAACTTGGACAAGAACGTGGAGATTGTTGATTTGGCTTTAGTGAGGTTAACATCATTCCCCTTCAACTGCAAATTAACTTCATTGAACTTCGTGAAGATATCTGTGGACTGTGACAGCCAAGATCTGTATCTGTGACACCCTTTGACAGCCACCTTCTGTGTGCAGCAACAGGCGTACAAACTCTCTTCATCATTACCCAAGTGCACCACATTGCCTAAACTTAGCAGAACACTTCTAAACCCTTCGGTGTCCTTTGATCAATCAATCCATTAATACTCGGCCACATTTTTAGTAAATTTTGAGTGTGGAGCAGTGTAGCATTGAATTCAATATGCAGATTGTAAAAGTATATTTGAACTTACCTGTGACACTTGCAATCGTCCACTGGCTCTACCATCTCTCTCTCGCTGGATTTCCTTAGCGTTGCTCAAGCTAAAGTGCGTTCTGAAATACACTTCTGTTTTCCAGAATCTCTTCGATTCCCTTAAGGTAACTTATTCTTGTTGGCACCTAACATTATCTGTAAATCATATAAATTGCCTTTCTACTTGCGCATTGAACTTGTACAAGGTTATTGTTATATTAGTGATCATTAAACTACTTCATCCAAAATTAGCTCACGCTTTTGGTTACAGGCTGATTCTAAGTGCAAGCGTGCATTCTCACACCTGACCGGTGGTAGTTGTAGGGAATGGGGTTGTAGTTTTTTGTAGACGTCCCTGCCAGTTGAGGGGTCAACACAGTTGTTGCAGGAGCACCGGTCAGTCACCCAATTAAGCAGCCTGACGTCTGGAAGTTGCCAAGCCAAAGCAAGGCAAATTGAAAGGCTCTCATCATTTGTCCGCTGACAACTCTCCAGTAGCACTCTGAGTTGACTGCTTCTTTCGATAATATTCTGATATACAACAAAAACTGCAGTACACTTGAGCGTAAAGTCAGAAAGCATGTAACGTGACGGTTCGATGTAGAGCCGGAATTAGAATGACGACGAACAAAAGCGTTAGGCGTTCGAATGCTCCACAGGAAACAGCGACCGAGTGCGGTTTATGTAGGTTTGCAGGCTATCATGTCGACGGTCGAACTGTTAGCAAACAAGTACATCGCGTTGAATCACGAATGGAATATTACTG
>Ga0210059_1006874_pt1 | contig 18171 bp, 13 predicted proteins | sample Ectturendosymbi2_FD_188042 | JGI IMG/M metagenome (GOLD analysis project Ga0210059, IMG submission 188042) | Ecteinascidia turbinata endosymbiont from Florida, USA - Sample 2 (SPAdes) (version 2) | ecosystem: Host-associated > Tunicates > Ascidians > Unclassified | place: Key West, Florida... | reverse complement strand
ACGATGACAGGAAATATGGCAGGGATAGGTCTGCCGCGGAACGGAGGCCCAGGCCTGCATGTCTGATTGGTGGGGATGCTTGTGACCAGTTTTCTTCTCCTAAAGACACATTGCATATTTTTTCCATGTTGGTTTTTATGGCTGTGTCTAACACCTCCAGTTCCTTTTTGCATTTGAAGCATGGTGCACTTCGCAGTAGGTATATGACCTTGGGGATTGAGAGGCAGTTTTTCAATATGAAAAATGCTTGATGTGGCTCTATTAGCTCAAGGTTTTCAATGATGTTGCCAAGCATTTTAGGTTTTGCCTCTAGATGTAGTGGGGTAGAATCCTGATGCAGAGGGGATCCTAGTAACTGCCATAGATTGGGAGTAGGGATTGAGATGGATGGGAATTCCTTCTGGAAACACTTAATTGTTTCGGGCCGCCCTTGGCTGGTTGTGTTGTTGACTATGAGCAACTCACATTTCGAGTTATTTATTTCTAGGCCAACTGAGGATAGTCCATTCCTAATGATGGCAGCATTACTGAGCATGGTCTGCGGGTCACCACCGATACATCCGTCATCAAGGTACCAAACATTTAGGTCTGATTTGACCTCGGATGTGACTCCATGAATGGTGAGGGCAAAAAGAGCCGGGCCGAGAGGGTCCCCTTGTTGCACCCGAGTGGCTGAGTCAAGGCGGAAATCTCCATGAAAGAGAGATGTTTTTAAAGAATAATGTGTCGAACATTATATTGCCCCCCTTTGTTTAAAATAGATTTCCCCTCTCCCCCTCACATTATATTGCCCCCTTCTTTGTTTAAAATATATTGGTCTTCTAGAAATAATGAATTGTTCTGGAAGACCAATCTATTTTAAACAAAGAAAACTGGACAAAAACTTGCAGTACCAAAAACGCTTCCAAAATTTTTTGGAAGGGCAATATAATGTGTTTTATTAATAGGTATGCTTTACAGCTTTATATCATCAAGGGAAAAAATTCTGTTTTTTGAGCTTAGTATTTACATGACAGCTCTTTTTACAGGGTGTGTCCTCTATTGCAGTTTATTGATGGTGTTGCTCATTAGTTTAGTTATTATTCTTATAAAATGGCTGTTTAAAAAATGGCTTAACCATCAAAAAAATAATTCACCTCCAGTGCCAGGGAGATTTTTTTTGCTAAACTGGATGCAGTTTTGGACAAATCCTCCATGGCATGTTATGAACCAATGCGTCTCAAACTATGGGTCTGTGATTTCATTCAAGCTGCCAACAGAATATATTGTTGTACTTAATAGCTTTGACTGTATCATACAGGTAATTTGTCATTAATTCATTAGGAGAAATTTCTGGGTTCTTGGACTGTTTACTGAGCTCACAGTTTATACATGGTTAAAAAAATGATTGTACAGACTCATTTCATTGCGCTTGTATGCACTATGTTTAGATTTTAGAAAACATATTTTTTGTGAAAAATATAACAAATAATGGGAGATTCTCTGTTGCTTTTTTGTTTGATAGACTCAATTTGCACTTTTGCCAAAGTTGCAGTTCTGGACTAAAATATGAGTGTTTTGTTATTCTCTGTGTGTAAATTATTTTTAGTATTGTGACAATACTGTGTTTGTTTCATGTGCTAGCAAACTGTATTCTTATATGCATTTTAGTTTAAAATCATATATAGTCAAATAGGGTAAAAAAACTCCACAATTTTAAGTTTGCAATATCTCAGAAACAAGCTAAGGCATTTTCTTGTTTTTTTGATAGAAGGTAACCCCCATGCCAAAGTATATTGTGACATTGAATTTTTTTGTTATTTTTTCCCAAAGAAAATTATAATAAAAAAACGCTAGTTTTTTACCCAGGCAAAGGGGTAAAAAAAACTTTTTCTGGGTAAAAAAACTGCTGTTTCATCCAGATTTGCCTGTGTTTTGTACATTAGAAGTAATCCACATTTTTGCACAAACATTTAGCCATAATGTAGACTTGCAATGATTTATTCACAGCATGCTTTCATACAAAAACAGGAGATTGCAATGATCACTTCAGTTCAAGCAGTCTTGAGTAGGTCATCGGTAATATTTTCCAAACTTGCAGACGTTAGCAAAGTTTTTGGACACCACACTCTCCCTTAAAAATTAAACAAGCTTTTCCTCTGCCTGCATCTGTAAGTTTTGGCTGGTCTGGACCATGAAAACAATACTTATTGCATGGAAGAGAATATCCATGTCTTTCACAATGCGCCAATCCCACAACAAGCGACTTGTATTAGTTGCACTCTCACTTTTGTGCAAGAAGTATATTTCCATACTTGCTGGTGTTTTATCATCGACATTCTCAAAGAAAACTTTTTAAAGTTGTTCCCAGTAGTAGGCTTTGAGGCTTGGTCAAAAAAACAGCATAAATGTTCCCATATTTACTCCACAATCATTTTTGTGTCTTCAGCTTTACTCTTATGTGTGGTACTTTGGAAATTTTAACTGGTTACATAGTGGTGCATTGGTAACTGGTTCAACAAACAAGTTCCTCATCTGATTTGACTTTCTCTTTTAACACTTTGGCGTCTGGCTGGTTTTGGCAATTTTTGCAAAAAAACAGCAGTTTTCGGTTGCCTTACCAATGGCCTAGCTCCTCTGCCGATTGCGCTAGAGAGCTGTTCAACGGCTCAAATGGATTGGCCAGTCTAGTAGACTGCTCTCGAAAAAAATTTTTTGCCTGGGGGGTGCGGGTTTTTTGTGGAGGACTTTTAGGCCACCTTGGCCCACTTTGCCTGGCCCTGGGCGCCAACCATTAGGTGGTAGTATTTCGCTGAAGTTTTGACTGGAAACTAGGCTACAATCTGAGTCTTTTGATACTTTGCATAACCTTCTGGGGTTTCGGGTTCAAAAGTTGTGATGCAAGTTAGTAAACATATTTGACTAATTAGCTAATTAGGTAATTAATTAATTTGTTTATTTTAGATCATAACTTTTGAACCAGAAACGCTAGAAAGTCGATCAAAGGCACAAAAGACTCGGACTCGAGTCTAGTTTCCAATGAAAACCTCAGCGAAACACTTTGGCCTAGTGGTTGGGCCCTAGGCCAGGCAACATGAGCCAAAATGACCCTAAAACTACTTATGACGTCAGTCACAAAATATCCGCACCACACAACCAAAAAAATTTTTTTTGAGTGCAATCTACTGGACTGGCCAATCCATTTGAGCTGTTGAACAGCTCTCTAGCGCAATCGACGGAGGAGATAGGGCGTTGGTAAGGCAACCGAAAACTGCTGTTTTTTAGGCCGAAATTGAAGTACGAATATACCGTAGGCTGGCAGCCAACGAGTTAAATGCTATTTTTTTTCTCATCTGGCCCTTCTGAAAGGTAAACCTACTGTAGTGAGATTGCTTGAAAAAAAGGGCCTGCCGCAGAATGGCAGCTTTTGATATCACTTTTCAGCATGTAACCACAATTCTTTTAAGACTAGAAATTGACTGATTAATTTTGTGATGTTGACAAAGTATCATGTTGGCAAAATTTTACCGATATATAGCATATTGGCAATATTTGCTCATAAAGGCCACTACGCTAGTTTTCTGCATGGAGTGTTCAAAAACCCAAGTTGCTACTTCGTCTCTGATTAATTAGCGCAAATTCTCTGTATCCTACTGCATTGAGTAGTGTACAATATTCAGACCACTCCGCAGTCGTCCCAATAAACCGTTGTATGATGTAACATTCGTTCTCAGCTTTTTGCGCAGTAAGCAGATGACTGCCTGCGACCAAATGAGGGCAGTCTACTTGTTATGGCGATTGACTGTCTTAGTGACTCAGGTTTGTGGAGAATTCCGTGTTATATACATGCTTCTTCATTACACTGAAGTATTGTGTTTCAACTGTGGTTTGAGTGTCGCAAAATATTGGTATCAGTTATCGGCAATGAAAAATGAAAACATTGATATTGGCTCAAAAAGGCCTTATCGATCGAGCTCTACCTAAAATCCAATCAAACTTAGCTAGTAGGGATAGTAGTCTAGCGAAACTAACCATTTAGAATAGATAGTGGTATTGATCTCATTGTCAAAACACACAAGGAAAGATTTCCAAATTATCATTGACTTTGGTCACAGCACATTTATTGCATGACAATCGCCATTTGTTCCTACAAAAATGGTGTTGAAAAGATACTTAGCTTGTTGGACTTTCAGAAAATGGCAGCCATACAGCAATAAAAACTGTTTGTCTATACGCACATACACTTGTAAAATCGATGCTGAAAATCGGCTGCAGAACTTTGTCTATGGTGCGCTGTCAATCAAGATGGCAGGTGTTATAAATATACTTGCAAAATTACTGCGGAGATGAATGGTTGAGTCACAATTGATCTGATGATTTTACATTGTAATGTAAAAGTGAATTACTCGAAACCAACATAGGACTTTTTGCGCAGCAAACAACATCGTCAACTGCTCAATTCTGAACAGGCTATTTTCGAAGTACAATGTTTGACTGATATTTTGTTCAGATAATATGACCACAATTTCTGAGGCTAGCTGTCGCACCTTTCAATACCAGAAATTCTTGTAAAAATATAGCTTCAGTTAAAATGAACCCATATTACTTGGCGTGACTCTGAGAAAGGCCTAAACTTATTTAATTTTGTGATAACCTAGTAGGTATAAACAGCAGAGAAAATTTAGGCCGAAACTGCAAAATACAATGATCGCCATTGGAGACTGTCAACTCATCATGAAGCAAAATATTACAAAACAGCTCTGCATGTGTGTGGCAATGCATGAACTTCTGATGGCTTTGCTTGCATTGGAGTTGGCACTGCCAGAGGAAGAAATTCCAAAATATGTGCATTCAGTGCTTAGAGCAGGGGTTCCCAAACTTTTCTGGCCATGTACTCTTTCAGCATTTCGATAGATGAGAATGTACCCCTAATAAATTTCTTATGACAAAAAGGGTGAGGAAAATAAGAAATAAATTTACCAATAAGCATATAATGATTTTCAAAAATAATTTTCACTAATATATGTATAAAAATTTTGAAATGAATAATACATAAACATTTTTTCCTCTATTGACAACCTTAAATGTACCCTTAGGGATACATGTACCCCAGTTTTGGAACCCCTGGCCTAGAGGATTAAAAAACGTGGATTGTTTCCTATCATTGCGCAGGTGCCATTGAGACAAGGCAGGGACGTAGTTGGTTCGTAATAGTTCTATGCAACGTTAGAAGGGAAATGTTGTTGCTTGTTCCAAACCACCCATATCAGAGACTTGCTGTGACAGTGGTTGATATTTTATTGGTTTTAATGCTAAGTACCTGTGGTACAAAGGGGCCTGTCATGACAGCCAAACAGACCCCCAAGATGCGCCCCTGGCGCCGGCTGTGACATGACACATATTAAGGTGGTAGTATATTTATTTTTGCCAATGCTTCATAAACTTGCTTGACCGTCTCTTTCGAGACTGGTAGTCCTCCAGATCCTTTTTCCCTTAGTAAGCAACCTTCTGAACTTTTTGTGCCATTTCCGAATCTGCAGCTGGTGCTGTTTTATGGAGTTCTCTTAGAAATGCATGCTGTTCAGTCTTGTTGGACTGTATCTAAGCATACCTTACACACAAAACCCCTTTTCCACAGAAATGAATGGCATTTCTGTAAGTTAAAACATTAACTATTTGAATAGGAATGAACTATGTGAAAATGTGATAACCTAGGTGTAGGCAGCAGCTAAAATTTATTTTAGGGATGCATCTTTTGCAATTCTGTAATTTAAAAGATGAACTATTTGAATATAATTCTATTTGAATAAGACCTGATGATGCCTACTTTGCTGGTGAAATATATACATACTCTGTAAGATTGAAGTGTCTGATTCTTTGTTGGGAAAGCATTTCTTTTGATAAACAGTGTTAAAAGATGAACGCATAAAAACAATTCAAAATTTTGGGTTGTTTCTACAGATGTTTTTAAAATTTAAGATTGTTGGAAAAAAATGGTCAAGTTAATAGATTGCACAATGATGGCAAACGTCTCGCAGGTTTGCTTGATCTCCAAATCCATCAAATTGTTGAAATTTACAAGTGAAGTTTCTGTTATAAATTCACATGGGATGAACTCCAGAGCATATCACTTCTAACATGGATTATTTGAACCACCACAACATACAATTTTCTATTAACTCATGCATGCTAGGTTTTATAAGATTGTTCAGTTCACATAGTGTACTAAAATTATTTGTTCACAGGCATTTGTAAGGCAGGCCAAACAATATTCTTGTCGCCCAAGAACTGGGTTGATGAAAGAGCTGAATGGCAATTATGGTATTGTCTTTAAAGACAACGATGCAGATTGGACAGCACAGAAGAAGTTGGGATTACCTGCTTTGGTTAGGTAAAAAAAGTGTTTTTGTAAGTTGTTACAACATTTTCTACTAACTTACAGTTAGAAGTCTGTTACATCAATTTTATTTGTAGTCTTGTAAAAGAAGATCATAACAAACAAAGTTGCATTTGAAGGTTTTGTCATTTTTGTTACTTTTGCTATTGCATTTCCCACTCATTCTAGGTTACAGAATACTTCAAATTATTGAAAGCCAGCAGAGTTTCTCTTCTGCAATTTGAAAGATTAAATCAAATCTATATACAAGAAAGGTCATCAAATAAATGTAGTATACTACAGTAGTAAAGCACAATTGTTAATCATTATTAAACCATGCTTTTTAATTGCAAAAACACCCGTGAGAATTTAGGTTCCTAAAACAGTTATCACTGTTGCAACTCTAATCCCAGCTCGTCGGATGTGTGAGACCAGCACACAAAAAACTTCAATGCGCTGGACAACCTTTCACCTCTTCTGAAATCAAGCTCTGTGCAGTAACAGTTTTGTGATCTTGCATTTTCTACAGAACTTGCCTATGGAGACAGGAAAATGGTCACTGGTCAGTGTAAACACTTGTTGCCACAATTTAGACCCTTTGAAGCAGGGCCTCAGTGGTGCCAGGTATTTTCCATAGCTTATGGCTAAAGTCTTAAAAAAATAGACAAAATGGCTATTTTGAAAAAGTTATGGCCAAAGATATAAAATGTTTTTACTATGTCAATTTATATAAGCATAGGGGTGTAAAATGCGTGGGAGGTGGGATATTTTTTGGCCCAAAAATCTGGTTTTGCCAGAGAAGCTAGCTTTGACCCTAAAACAGCGATTTCTGCCATGAACTCATTTACATGTTTTTATCTTATAAACAGATAAATGCTTACAAATCTGATCTATCTGTGGCACACAGTATGAAATTAAGTTCAGTCTCCAACAATGCATTCTCTTGAACTTGTGCTCCAAAGTTACAAACAGGAGGTGAAAACCATCAACTGCATTAAGTTGGTGATCATAGTCACATGCTGACGGATGTAACAGACTTTTGACTGACGGTAGGCTAATGGTCCCTTGAAGTCAATATTTAGGTGCTCAAATGGCTTGGTGGCTTAATCAACATCCCTACTTCCGACACATGAACGCATGGTTTAATTTCTGCACACATTCTACAAGATGAACAGACACGCTTTACGTCGTCAGTCGAAAAGCGCGAATTCTTAGAACGCACAAATGCAGTAAACGTGTTATTCCAGGATGACAAAGTCATTGATCAAAACGCTCGCATAAGTGTGTCGGCTGCGTTGTTCTCCTTCCCTGGTCAGTATTGGATTTTATAAGAGAACGATGCAAGTTCCAATCGCCAGCACTGAATTTTGTTGTTTTTAACTTATGTCCTCCCGCAGTTCTCGAACATGAACGAGACGGATTGTCGATCCGTTACGAGAGTAAATTGACGACCCGCTAAGAAATGATGCCATTTTCGCACAGCTTCAGTAATCGCTGTTGCCTCCTCCACGGACGGGTAGCGCAGTTCGCTCTGACTTAGCGACCTTGACATAAAGGCAACAGGCTGCACCCATTTGATTCAGCGTAGCAGAAACTGCCACATCAGAAGCATCGCACTTCACACGAAAAGCAACGATTCATCGACGGCTTGCAAGGAAGCGTCGGCGATAGTTTTCAACGATTCAAATTATCACATACTGATAAATGGGTTGCGAACGAATCCATCTCTGTGCTCTTTCTGTGAAACTGCGTGGAAATTGCGATTTTTGCTCAATCGCCTCAATTCCTGCAGAAACTCTTCTAAACTTTGGTCAGGTTGTTTGTTGGCCGTTGCGAGCAGATGACGAGCAAGTACTTCATTTGGACCTTTTATGTACCAACAGTCAAGAATGCAAATTGCGTCATCATACGTTTGACACTGATCAATGTGCTATTAAACGGTGTACGACAAAAAATTCGTTAGTACATCCAAAATGTTTACTTCCCCAACTGCGTCGTAGGCTGAAACATAACTATGAAATGTCTTTTTCCAGTGCTTCTCCTCTTTCTCCATCGTTGGCCCAGTGATTCTGATATCAAATATCCGAGGTTTGAGTGGCTTAAGCGCTTCTACCATTGCTAACGGCTTGGATGCTTTAAAGCAATTACAGTCAAATAAATTTTCATAAACTTATGTATGGCATTCACCAACAGTTACGCATTAAGCTAGGTTTGATTTGACGAAAAGTCTGCATCTGTAAAGAATAACAAATAAAAGCTCTAGGTTTTCCATAGGCTTTAAAGGAATCAGCCGACTGAGATCTGCTTTCATCTTTTTGCGATGATTCAAACTTGCGCATATCTGTATTCAAGTAACTTCACTCCACAAGTGAAAGAAGCAAGGAATCAATCACAAGATTTTAATAAGAAATCGATTTCACGTAACACTACGCAACATCAGTCCTATCATCTACAAGCAATGCTAACAGATGTGAAACGTTGAAAGGCCAACACAAGGTCAGAGAAAGTAAACAACCTCAAGACTGCAATGAAGAAACCGCGCAGACCCAATCGTGACAAATAAAGCAAATCCAAAGTGTCTTATCTCAAAGTCGATGGCTAAAATTCTTTCGTTCGAAACAGCGAGATTTTCTGGTAGAATGTAAAGATCGAACATCTGAGGCTGTGGAATTACATTGTCTGCCACGTAAATGGTTCATTGCGCATTATTGTTTGCGGTTGCAGGATGAGTGCACTTGCTAATTTGTATTACGTTATATGACGATAGTGTGTTTCGGTTGTTTTTAATTTGCTGTAAATAATTGCAATTTTGTTCTAAATCTGGATTGTGTGTTTCAATTGTGTTTAGTTTGCTGTAAATAATTGCAATTGCGTGCTTGACCAACTGTTGGTTGTGCACTTGGCTTACCAAGAGCGAAGTCCATTGTTCCTTTTGGTTACGTTAGTGGAATTCTTAGTTTGTGTCTGTCGTATTTCAGAAACTGTACTCGACCATTGAAAGCAATTCAAAGCAGGGTTGCCTGATCGGCCATTTCATATCAAATTTGACAAAATTGGCAATATGTGAAGTGCGCTGGCCATGAAAAAACATTTGTCCATTTTTAAGAATTGTATCTCAAGACTACTGTAGTCATTTGTGTGAGCAATAATGTTGGAGTAGAAGTATTTTGTAATTTTAGTTAGATGTTACTGTTAGAAGTTTCTCATCCTTATGTGCAGTACTTATTTAGACCTTGCGGTCAGTAAGTGTTTCAGTCACCTATGTCACGACATATATGATTGTGCCTTGAGTAATAATCGCGTTTGTGCATTGATTACCACGTTTGCCTGCTGTGATCCTGCTTTAAGCTTTAATGGTTGATTGCTGCGCATGTGACTGTTATCCCATTGCAGTGTTGGCTGTCCAGTCTTGTGGTGACTGTGAAAGCGTATAGACCAGCAATGTCCAACCCAAATAGCTTACTGAGCCAAACATTATGTCACTATCTTAACCAGGGCTGCACATTGATTGACATATTATTGAGGGCCGCACACTGAATGGCTTGCTTTGATCTTAGCAAACAAAATTTAGCTGAAGTTAATGTACTGAAAGTGTTCGAATCCTAACTGCATTGGTAACAGACGTGATAAAGTGGCACTGAGCACCACCTGCATCAAAAATGTCAAATTCAAGATTATCAAACTAAGGACAGGTTGTCAGTATGTAGGATACTTTTACTACAGCAAAAACCTAAACTGGGCCGCAAAAAACACTCGGCTCGGGCCGCATGCCGCGGGTTGGACATAGCTGGTATAGAGTGACCAGGGTCACATGACACGGGACGGTGACCAGGGTCACATGACACTGGGACGCTGTTACAATTGGTAACGGCGTTACAATTCGGTGACCAGGGTCACATGACACAGAACGCCGTTACAGTCAATTCGGCACTGTGTGCTTCTAAAGACCGATTTACACTATAGTGAAGTAAAGTGCAGTGAAACGCAGCGCAGAATTTTGTGAAGGTTTACACGCGCGCGTATATGGTTTCCCTGAAGCCAAAAAATTTTGTTGGAGACAATAAAGGTTCTTGGTGCTGGCCCATTGGCTGTGTGAAATGTGGATCAAGGTGAAGGTTAACACTGCCGGTTTTTAGTTCACTTTTTCAAGTGATCTCGCCGACTGAAGTTAAAACTGGTCTTGGTTTATCTGGTAATTGCAAAGCAACGTTTGAAACTGGAAAGAGCTAGTAAGCGTCGAATGTGGGTGCGCCCATTTCTGGCTAAACGAAATGTTGACTGTAAGTACGTCGTTGTTTTAAGATATTAAGCTACTTCTACCACCATTGCCTACAAGTTTTCACTCTAGAAAAATGTTTGCAGAAAAACCTCGCCTTTCCGTAAGATCTGCAGTCTGCCTTATAGGCCAATATTGGATAGGGTTGTTCGGTTAAATTTGCTGCAATGTATTCGTAGATTAATTCTATTTGTTGCGGTAGCCTGCATAAATGCATGCTCTATCGTTATGTGGTATTAAGTTTTTATAGGCACGTCGTCATGAGATATTCTGCTTATTGTTGAAAATTGTTGTATGCATAAGAAGCAAGGTTGAACACAAATGGATTAGTAATGCTTGTTTACAGAAGTTAGTCTGTTTGAATGACGTGCATGCACGTACTATTAGCTGTCGGTTCGTTACTATCCACTAAAATAAAGTAACTGCAATAAACAACTGAGGTATCATTTACTAACTGCTAAACAAAATGTGTTGTAAGATACACGTTTCGAAATTGCTTTTGGAAAGGTTTTAATCAAACCTACACTTTCAGGCGATTTCCACCACTTGTTTACGACATGAGGCATTTGCAAAAGCCATGATCTCTCACCTCTTTTCGCATGACCCCAGATATGTTTGATGAGCTCCGAGCAAAGTTGCTTCAGAACAAAAAAATCAGCACACTTATGTGCACTCCAGTCAATGCACAAGAACGGTTTTGCGTTACATTACCTTAACGTACTGGCAGTAAAAGTTTGTTTTTGTGCAAAAATGGTTTGGTTGCAAACAAACATTAGGAGGCTTATTTTTCCAGGTTTTTGGCTACTGGAGACAGCTAAAAACATGATTGGTTTCTCTCATAGAATGCACACGTCCACTGTCTCAAAAATTGCGTTTGAAACATGCATTGTGAACTGAACAAGGAACGAAATATATTTAACAACGGTTTTAACAAACAAAAGAAAATCAACTAAACTGTAACACAAAAGCAATATTAAGAGACAAAGAAGTGATGCCGGTAGAATGCTGCATTGCGATCGCACGGCCAACAAGAACTGTTAGTACTAAAGGGAACACCAGCAACGCGCAGATAAGGCCAGCGGGACAAGTGTTGATTACGCAGCACCGAACGGCAAACGCGTTGGCCATTATAACATTCTCCCCGCCCAATAACAAAGCATGCGATACTAAGCACAATATCGAAGAGGCCAAAATATGCAAGGCTGCAAGAAAAAAAAACGAAATGAAGTCAATCTTTCACCAGCACAAGTTGTTGGCTTATTCAGCCACATATCTTACTGGAGACACTCTTTTGTTACTACGAGTTGAACGACGCACTCCCCCTTCCCTGGGTTCGGCCACCGTTTGCTCTTGCAAATGCAACGGTGTTTCAACGGATTCTTTGGACTCGTTAAAATGTTCGTAGTAGTTTCGTCACGTGACGTGGCGGATTCACTTTCAGTCGCGAGCGATCGACAAGGCGCAAGATCCATGAGAGAGACTGTTGATTCTCTTCCATCTTGATATCGAATACGAGCGTATGTCGGGTTAGTGTCAAGTAAGTCGACCTCATCGACAGGAGGCTCATCTTTGTTAGAACGAACGAAGTGACGGAGAAACACTTTGCCTGGAATCATCAGCCATGTGGGCAAAGCCGTGCCGTTTGCTGATCGTCGGTCAAAAGTGAAAAATCTCTCATGTGGTGTTGCTTTCGTTGAGGTGCATAAGAGCGAACAGATCACTCCCAATCGGAAGCATTCAGCTGTCTTGACGTCAGTGCAAGCGAGACTGCCTTCCAGATGATACCGTTATATCGCTCAACTTGAGCATTACCGGTTGGATGATATGGAGTGCAGTTGCTGGTTGCTACACCAAGACCATGCAGATAGGACTGTAGTTCCTTTGACAAAAATGATGAACCTCGATCTGAATGAACATAATTTGGTAATCCTACAAGTGCAAAAAGACGCTGAAGGGACTCGATGACAATCGAGGAGTGCATGTTTGGACATGGCACCGCAAACGGAAACCTCGAATACTCATCAACAATGGTCAGCATGTACTTATTCTTACCTCTATGCCGCAAAGGGCCCTTGAAGTCTATACTAATGTGCTCCGTAGGACCGTTGGTTTGATGAGATTCACTTGGGGTAATTTACAAAATTGAGGTTTACATTCTTGACAGACACGACAATTCAAACATGCCTTACGAATTTCGTTTGTAGAGAAAGGTAGGTTTCTTGTTCAAACAAAGTGCATCAGTCGTGTTATACCTGGGTGACACAGCATATCATGGATGTCATTTGTCTGACAAGTCTGATTCACAGATGCACTATATGCTATAGTAAAAGAATCAGCACCAACGTTCAGCTTACCTGGTCGGTAGCGAATGGTATAACGTAAAGGTGCAAGTTCCATTCTCCAGGTTTGGATTTTGTTGTTTTTGATTTTTGTTCGACGGCGATTGGCCAGCATGAATGTGACGGATCGTTGATCTGCAACGAGCTCAAAGTGCCTATGAAGGAGAAGATCTCTCCAATTTCTTGTGGCTTCGATAATCGCTGTTGCTTCCTTTTCTACAGCAGGATACATTAACTCTCCTCGATGCAGCATGCGAGAAAGGAAAGCAACTGGTCGTCCACCTTGATTCAGGGTGGCCGAAATGGCAACATCTGATGCATCGCATTCTACCAAAAATGGCAAGGTTTCGTCAATGGATTGGAGGGATGCATTCACGAGTTCCCTCTTAAGACTGCTGAACGCTTGACAAGCCTCGTCATTTAAAGGGAAGGATTCAACTGTTGCTAGTGGTCTTATTTTTTCTGAAAATTTTGGAATCCATTTTGCATAATATGCCAGCGTTCCCAAAACCCGCTGTAATGATTTTTTGTTTTGAGGTGGGGGGAATTCTTGAAGAGGTTTTAATCCTTCAGGGTCTGGTTGAATAAGTTTATGCTGGACTCGGTAACCTAGAACGTTGAGGTTAGAAACAGATTTGACAGTTTTATTTTCATTGAATGACAAGTTGTGGCATCTGAAGGCTTCTAAGAATTTCTTCACGATGAGATCGTGTTCATTTTGATCTTTGCCACAAACCATTACGTAATCTTGATAAGCATAGACGTCTTTTGAGTTCTCTTCTTCAATGATACGGTTAATGGTGCGTTTAAAGTTAATACCACTGTTAGTGAATCCAAATGGGATGCTTTTATATTGCCACAAGTTTCCATTTGCTTGAAATGCTGTGTATTTCCGGTCCGAGTGAAGAATGGGAATTTGATGATAAGCAGATTTTAAATCATATTTAGAATAAACAGCATACTCTGCAAGCCGATTTATCATAGCATCTATTCTAGGAAATGGGTATGCATCCAGTTCTGTGTACAAACTGATTGTCTGCGAACAGTCAATACACATGCGTGTTTTCTCCCCGGTTCCAACAACAACGACATGAGCATGCCAAGGTGATCGACTAGATTCGATGACGCCGTCGTCAAGCAGTTTCTTAATTTCATTGGCAATAAAGCGCTTGTCTGCTTCTCTGTAATGTCGAGATTTCACAGCAATTCGCCTGCAATTCCTGGGCAAATTTGGAAACAAGGTCTCTGTTGGTACACTACTAATGCAGCAGGAAGAGCACCAGCGGTTGACTTAGACGCAACAAAATCCTCCCGGTGGCCGTCATACTCTATTACAAGCCGTTTATGCTGTTTTTGAAACGTTTGGCCGAGTGTGGCGTCCGCGCAGAGGTGGTCCATAATGCGAAATGTAACCCCAGTGTAGATTTGGTTATTTATCGAAACATCGGCAACACAGAAACCGACTAAATTGCATGATAGCTTTGATTGTGCCATCGACACTGCTTGTTGCGTTGGTGACATGTCGAGACATATCGATTGTGCAACAGTGCTACTGATGTAGTTACTTCCGGAATCAACCAGCGCGCATAGTTTTTTCCTTTCATGAAGATGGGTAACATTGCCGCAGACAGACTATGAGGACACAAAGTACATAAGTGTTGATCTTAGGATAAAGCCGCGGAGATTTGATAACTGGGTTTAGATTTGCACACTTTCATAAAATGTCCACGTTTACCGCACTTGTTGTATGACGAATTCTGGGCTGGACAATGTTCTCCATCATGGTAGTTGTAACCGCAGAAACAGCACTTCTTCCCACTCGACATTGCAACAAAATGTTGAGGCGATGCGCAAGCGTCTTGAGTAACAGGTTGTTCTTTATCAAGCGTCACGGGTGGTCCGGCTGTTTCTGTAGCAGCAACCATCGTGGGTAGACAATAAGCCAAGAAGTTGCGATGAGCCGCGTCTAATGAAATGCGTTTGCTTGATTGAAAGCTGTTCTAAGGTCAAGAGTGCTGCTCTCCAGTAAACGTTGACGTATTGTGGGAGATAGAAGTCCATTTATGAAGGCGTCTGTGCATAATTCCTTGCAGTATTGTTCACTAGCAGCGTCTTTACATTACAGTTTTTACTCAAGATTTTTAGGGCTTGCAGGAATTCCTGTAAAGATTCACCACTTTGATGTTTGCGGGTTGCCAATAAGTGTCGTGCAAATATCTGATTTGGTGTCTTCACAAATAAGTCTTCGAGAATTTGATGACAGCTGCTTCATATGTGTTGCAGTCTTCTATAAACTCGAAGATGTCCGCAGACACAAAGTTAGTAAGTAAACGAAACTTGTTAAAAGTTGAACCATTCTCATGTGCTTCATGTTTTGTGATAAAGTTTTTGAATGTCCTTTTCCAGTGTTTCCACGCAGCTTCCGAATTCACATCGATTTCAAGCCGAGAGGGCTTCAAGGCGTTAACTCCAGACTACATTGAGCACTTTTGTTTGTTAAATTGAACCGAACTAGGAACGAAATATATTTAACGACAGCTTTAACAAACAAAAGAAAATCAACTAAACTGTGACACAAAAGCAGTATTCAGAGACAAAGAAGTGACACCGGTAGAACGCTGCGTCGCCATCGCACGGCCAACATGATTATTATTATTATGGGAGTTTAGTAGCGCTTTACGACAGCGTGGTCTTGTAGCGCCAGGCCCTTTTGTAATTGGTTTTTAAATTTGTCTGCCCGATGTGCACAGAAACTCCTCGACATGCTTCGCAGCTTGGTCTTTGAATAGGACTGAGAGTAGTGTAAAGTCTATGTTCAAATGGTCCGCTTAAATTTGATGCGTTCAGAATGGTAGGCTGTTCAAGCGAAAAGAAAGTGGGCAACTGTTTCTGGAACTAGGCATTGTTCTCACTTGCCAGTTGGATGGAGGCCGAGACGATGGAGGTGACTGTTAAGCCTGCAATGTCCGGTGTGTAACCAGAAAAGTTGAGGGGAGTCGGACTCACTGGATGTAGCTCCGTCGATGGTGGGGAATAGGCTTTTGTAGTCTGTACCAGTTAAGCAGTGACGGTAGTAATCATTCTTAAGTTTTATGCAAATGTTGGAGAGGTGCTGGCACATGTCCGGATAGGGTAACGTGTTGAGAGTGTTCTTTACCCGAGTGTCGGCCTGGAGGATTTGGGGAACAAAAACATACTCTATTTATAAGTGGATTGATCTTCCAACTAACATTTTGGATGGCTTGTAGCGCGCTTAGACTGTCTGTGATGATAACCGAGGTTCTACTCTTTATGGCGAAGATCCAGTAAAGAGCAGTAACGATGCCATAGAGTTCTGCTGTAAAAACGAAAGAGTACTTGTTTAGCCCAATGGACGTTTTGTTCGCGGATTGTGGGACGTACATTCCACAGCCAGCCCTAGAAGTAGTTTTTGAACCATTGGTGTAGATGTGGATATGGTGTGCGTAATGTCCATGTAAATGGGAGAGGTAGGCCTGGAGAATGACAGTTTGGTTGGAAGCGTGACTGTACACTTGCATGTGCAAGTCTATGGTAGGATGAGGGATTAACCAGACATGTTTGTTGGGGATAAGGAGAGTGCTTGCGTTGAAATGGTCGTTTGGCCACAGCTGCTTTGTCATTTGATTGAAGGAGCAAAAACCCACTACATCCAGAAAAGCTTTGTGCCAGCTGCCAGCAACCACTGACAAAGCGGGAAGGGCAGAAAACGTACATAAATCAGCTCGGAGTCTTAAGGATAGGTATTTGTGCCGGAGGTGTAAAGGCATTTCTTGGCATGCATGTTGAAGACAAATAAGAGTTGTGCTTTTCATTGCACCAATGCATATGCACAATGCTTCATTTTGAATTTAAGAATCGGGTCAACTGACAACAAAGCCGAGAAGAAATATGCCTCCATACCATATTCGATGACCGGCCAGATGAATGTTCGGTATAAGGACAAAAGAGGTTGTTTACTAGCACCCCAGGAGGTACCTTTAAGCATCCTGAGGTTAATCATTCCCAGCAATTGCCGTGGACATCGTCTACGTGAGATGTGTAAGCCCCGTTTCTTTGAAAGATAACTCCAAGATACTTGTACTCTTTTTTCAAAGAGATATTGCTGCTGCAGAGTGTCAACTTATGGGCAACGATTTTCTTTTTCTTAGTAAAAAGAACTGCAGATTTGGAAGGAGATGCCCTAAAACCCCATTTCGTGCACCATGCTGCTATTTTATTCCAAGAAGTTTGGCAAAGATGATAAAGTTGTTCAATGTTTGAACCATTTTCCCAGAAACAGCAATCGCCAGCATAGAGTGCTGAGGGGGACGAGATAGATTTAGGAAGATCGTTAATTGCAATCGTAAACAGGATCGCGCTTAAAACACTGTCCTGTGGAATTCCGTTTTCCAACGTTTTGGGGGTGGACAAGGAGGAACCTGGTTGCACTTGGAATGTGCGACGGGAAAGAAATGAGTTGATGAAATTGAACATTCTACCATTAATTCCCATTTGTACTCATTTAAATAGTTAGCACTTGGTGTGACACCATGCCGTAAGCCTTTTCAAGATCGATGAAAATTGCCAAAACATGATGTCGGTTTGCCAAAGATTTCTGTACAGTGTCATGTAAGTGAAGAATTGGGTCTGTTGTTCTTTTTCTGTTTTTGAAACCGGATTGTGACATATCTTGAAGCTTATAATAATCTGAAAACCATTTCAATCTTGAGACAATCATTTTCTCCATGAGTTTACAGACTGCACTGGTAAGAGAGATGGGTAGGTGTGACGATGGCAAGTGAGCTGGCTTAGTGGGTTTATGTACGGTGACAACAATGGAATGACGCCTGACGTCGGCAGGGCGCCGGTTGCCCAAACCCTATTTATTAAGCGGACAAGGACTCGGAGTGAGTCATCGGGTAGGTGTTTAAGCAATTTATAGCAGATTTGATCAGAACCTGGCGCAGAGTTTTTGGTACTCTGTAAAGCGCATTGTACAGGGTTCCCACGGTCATGGAAAATCATTGAAAATCCTGGAAAAATAAATTTTCCTGGAAAGTCATGGAAAATTGACAAAAATTCGAAAGTCATGGAAAAATTAAAAAATCATTAAAAATTTTGGACAGATGAAAAAGGAACAAAATTTTTTAAATTTTTCAATGTTTCAAAAAGATAATCTTAAAATTTAAGTCCTTTGCTTT
>Ga0210059_1006873_pt1 | contig 18172 bp, 13 predicted proteins | sample Ectturendosymbi2_FD_188042 | JGI IMG/M metagenome (GOLD analysis project Ga0210059, IMG submission 188042) | Ecteinascidia turbinata endosymbiont from Florida, USA - Sample 2 (SPAdes) (version 2) | ecosystem: Host-associated > Tunicates > Ascidians > Unclassified | place: Key West, Florida... | reverse complement strand
TAGTGACATTGTCGGGAGTTCGAATCGTTATTGGAGGCCCAGAGGGCGATGAGCCTGTTACCCTGCGATCTCCACAAGTGCCATGAGTTTCAAACTTCTTGACCAACTTGAAAATCTGACTCCTGTTTGGAAATTTGTTGAAGCTGAACTTCCTTCTGAACCTTGCTTGAACAATCTGGAAAGACTTCGTTTCGTAATATGTCTTTACACAAAAGATCTTCTGCTCCATCGACCAAGGCATCATTAGACTATTTTTTGTTTAATATATAGCAAGGTTAACTATTTCCCTATGACAATCTGGAAAGAGAAAAATGAATAAGGTCATCGATAAAGGTTTTAGAAGCTGCCGCTTTGTTTCAACAATTGTGAAACACCCTATAATTAATTTGATAATATGATCTCAGTGATGTAAAGAACGTTTCATTGTTCACTTCACGTTTCAGTGGTGGTTTAATCCTCTTGGAATATATAGAAGACTTCAAACGTTAACTCTGTGGGCACTTGCGCGGAGCCCTCAATGGGTGCAGGGACCCATCTTGAAAAATTATTTTAAACAGGTCTAAAACAGGCTATGGTTTAGAAGCGCTTGCTTGCAGTCTTCATCGTGACCTGCGTACTTGGTCTAGCTGTTGTATTGGACCTCTGCCAATCACACGTGCATAGTGTTATTCTTTGCCTTTGTTCGTTACCAACAGAACCACCACCAGAAGGTCTTCAATTGGGAGACTACGTTTGTGCAGGTGGGACTGACATTCTAAAATTTGACAAAAAATCCACTGGTTTATAGTGTTTCATATTTTAATTTTGGGGGACTTTTAGCTTTTTTGGGGGGCTAAGCCCACCAAAGCCCCCATGGCGACGGAACTAGTTACCAACAGATATCTATTTCGAAAACTGTATTACCAAACCATGCCAGCTGGGACATAGGCCTTTTGGATGCTCAGCAAAGATTATAATGTCTTACGTTCGACGGTTATTGCGATGAACAACTTTATTCAGTGCAGCCATTGCCAAGCTGTACAACCATTTCGATTAACGCTCTTTTTAATAAAAGCGTTAACCACAATCATATCTAAACATATTGTTTACCCTTGCTTTAGGTTTTCAGACTAAGGTTCTTGCCTCAAATTCATCAAAATGAGAGCAACACCTTTTTTAAACTTTTCTTGTTGAAATAACTTTTTCTAAGACTGCCAATGCTTAAAGTGTACCGTTGAACAAAGGCGACTTCACGAAAACCACGTTACCTATCGGCTGGCTCTTATTCACTCTACTTGCAGTTGAAACCTACAATCTGAACTCAAAGTTACCCACGAAAATACACCAACTGCACTACCCCGCTTCAAGAACGTCATTTTCCGGCACCATTACGTCATGCAGAAAAACAGCAGTTGTATTGAAACTGAGAAAAGTTATCTTTGCAAAGTTCTTCACTTCAACCGCCAAAACTTAATGTTGATAGGCCCACCTAATGACTTGGCTACAGCTTATGGCATTTATTGATAATACACCACTGAACATTAAAAATAGCATGAGATGTGCCAAGAAATGTTCTTTTATAATTTTGGCGACGGCAATTAGCGGCATGCCAACCCCTGAAATATGCTTCTTTCCGGGGCAGTTTAGGCTAACGATCTTGCCCCAGGAACACCACGGCGAGTCACTCAGGGTCTGTGAGTTGAACACACAACCCTCCAATTGAGAGGCGGACACTACCACTGGGCTATCGCCGCCGCAGCGGAATCTTCGTCGCCAATGCCTAGGTGTCAGTAGATGTTATGGTGTGCAGTTGGGACGTTACTGAGAAACCAAAGATACGAGAAAAAAGATTAAGCTAGCCTTAACTATTTACCGTGATTTCATACAAAATTGTTTCATCGGATTTTGAAAGGAGGAGCAATATAAACCGAAAACAACTGGACCCCTAACGTTTTTAGTCCGCGGTCGAGTGTCATCTCTTTCCTTTGTGCAAAGGACTTTTGACTGAGATGGCTGAAATGGCTTTGTCTGGCGAGGAAGGTGTAGGGACTGGGGCACAATTGGCCCCCAAATAAGCATGCCTGTAAACAAGGGGCGCAGGAAAAGTTTTTGTCCCATTTGGAAAAATGTTTTGAACGTAGTTTAAAACTATTGGACACAGTTTAACAAGTTTGGGCCCCTCAGAAAACTCTTCGCCCCCCAAACATTTTATCAATTCACTCTCTCCAAAGCCACATGTCGTGTTCTTTTAGGATATCCTACCAGTCTAGAGCTTCTAAACATGAAAATGGAAAAGCGGTAAAACATTTAAAAATGTATTTAAGATAATAACAAAAAACTAGAACTTTTAAACTCTTTTCAAAAATTAATTTTTGGTCAGCGAAGTGCCACCCCCATTGAAGTGCCGCCCGGGGCCCGCGGCCCCCAGGGCCGCCCTTTGCTACGCCACTGCAGAAATTTACCTGCTAATCTAACTTTCTAACATTATATACACTAACATCATTAAACTATACGCTGTCTGTTTCAGAATACGTGACAACCAACGTTGCAGCAAAGCCAGTTACATTTCTGCACGAAACAAATAATGGCTGTACTGTGGTCTCTCACATGTGCAGCTGCAACACTCTCACTGTTACAAGAAAATAACCTTTCTAACAGGATACCACAGGGTAAAATGTCCGACAGAAGGAATTAAACATCTTTCACGGTCTCTAGAAACTTAAAAAATGCTGAAAATTATTTTATCGAAGCTAAAATTAAAAAACTGACAGAATCAGTGATGCTAAACTAAACTCTGTTTCAACATCAACTTGGCTATGTGTGGCCTACCATTTAACACGGATAGCTCTGCACACAAAACATGACAAACATCATTTTTATTTTTGAATCCTCTCCAGATACAAAACCTAAAGAGAAAAAAGTGGGGGGACATGACATATTATGTCCCCCCCGCCTGAAAAAGTGGGGGGACACGTTCCCCGTGTCCCCCACCAAATTGCGCCCATGCACACCACCACACAACCACACAACCACACAACCACACAACCACACATCCACACAACCACACTATTCAAACCGGAACCACCGAAGAAAGACACAGATTTATCTCTGAAGATTACAAGACATCCTTTCAAAGACTCGAAAGAATGAGAGTGAAAGTGACAGAGCAATTCATGAAACCCCCAAATGGGATGGTATGGTTGACCTATCTGCTGATAGGGTATAAGAAGACATGCGAAGCCGCAGAAATGTGAAAAAAGACATTGACTGAACAATTGTATTTGACTGAAATTCTCGTTGTGCATTTTGAAAGACAGTATGGGATGTGTTTACAAAATGAAAGTTTTGTGATGCTAGAATTGCACTGTTTTATTCCGCTGCGTATATATGCCGAAGGGCGTGCATGTACTCTGTAAATGAGAAAATAGTTCTTGTACTAATAGAAGAAAAGATGACTGATTGCTCTCTGAATTGATCGCTTGACGCTGTGAAGTAGGATAGCGCTAGGAGAAAAAAGCTCCTAGAAGATTCGCGTTACTGGGAGTTGGCCTGAGAAACCGGTGCCTACAACTCCTTAAGACTTGAAACATCTTAAGGGTCCTGCGAAAGATATTGGATTGCGTGTGTGCAATGTGTTACGATGTGCGCTAACCATTGTTGTTTTTGTTTTTCATGTGATTCTATTTGAATAAGACTAAGAAACTGAGTAAACTGAAACACGAAAGAGAATAGTAGGAAATCACATCCAAGACGATAATCAAAGATCCTAGTACACCCATCGTGATAGTCACGTTGGTCTTACCTCGGAGTCGATCTTCAAGGGATACGGTCCTTGACGGTTGAAGTGTACGAAATCTTACCAACCCGACTTACCGGGATTCGAACTCCATCCCACTTGATTGTATCCCATGAACATTCCCTCTTGGCCATGTGCTTGCATGGAAGTCTGAATTGTTACGTGTGTTACGTATTAAATAAAGATTTCCGTTACTGTGTGAAAAGTATACAATTTCGAGTCAAGCTTGTTGCAGGTTGCACAATGATCTCAGTGATAAATAATGAGAACCTGCTAGCATGTCAAATTATTTTTCAACCACCACTTACCGGGGTTCGAACTCCATCGCACTTCATTGTGTCCCATGACTATTCCATCTTGGCCATGTGCCTGCATGAAAGTCTGAATTGTTACGTGTGTTACGTATTAAATAAAGATTTCCGTTACTGTGTCAAAAATGTACAATTTCGAGTCAAGCTTGTTGCAGGTTGCATAATGATCTTAGTGATAAATAATGAGAACCTGCTAGCATGTCAAATTATTTTGCTTTAGCGTTTTTCATTTCTGAATCAGAGGTGACACTTTTTGAAATTGAACTTAAATTTGTTTTTGAAAAAATGTTTTAAATAGCATTTGCACGATTTCCAGTTATCGTGTTGATATCCAAAGGATATAATTTTTTCAATTGCAACGCTTCTCTAGTTTCGTGTAATTTGTAAGCTATTTCGTTGACGCAGAGGAAAAAGCGAGTGTGTTTTACCGTAAATAGTGTAGAAATGTTAAAACTGAGCAGTCAGAAAACAGTTCTTGTTGTTATGCACATTCGTAGCATTCAAATTTCGGTGTTACGTAAACCCTCAGGTGATGGTCACGTGCAACAATCGATAGCATTTAATCTGTCTTAGCACAGGAGGCGAATAATAGTTTAGCGTATATGTGGTTACTAAATAAATTCTGTCACTCTACGCTTGGTATGGTTGTGTCATGTTTGAATGTAAATAAAACAAAATTTAGACCGTTGTGAAACATATTTTTGAGGATCTACTGATAAATGAACATTTGTGTTTTTTACTTTAGACAACTGACATTTGCGCACTGTGTGTGGTCCCATTGGTCGATTACGCATATCATACACCAGTTTTATTGATCCAGGCACACGCTAGGGCTGAGCTACTTCATTGAGAATAAAGTTATTTTGTTGCAGTATTGATGATTGCAACTGCAGTCATCATCGATATCATTTATAACTTCCAAATGAAGCAAATGCAATAATTGAAATCCGAACTCCTTGCAAAGATCGCATTAATGTTATCATTGTTGGTACTTAATTGTATGGAATTCAAAGAGGCGGTAAAACACTGAACAAAACATTATCCTAGGACCGTATTTCAGTTGATTGATTGAGTGAAAAAAAGACGTTATATTCGTCAATAAAACGAAAGGAAATTAGTTCGCATTAAACAACTTCTGCTCGCCTAACAGGAGTGTAGTGGGGCGGGAAGGCGTTGGAATGCTTTTCCACACTTTTTCTTGTTTTCGTTTGTAGTGCAACGAAAGTGAATACTTCCTTAAATACTGATTTAAAAATGATTTTGAAGTGCTGTTGATAATGGCTAGTTTTTCGGGTGCGTTCCCACACTTCTTTTTAGCACACAGTACAACCCTGCCTCTAAGTGTCGCCATTTATAATCGCCTCATTCTATATTGCGTCGCAGTTAGGTGTCTTGAAGAGATTTACCTGTGAAGCACAACATTGTTTACAGTCATGGCAACTGAGAGATTTAAAATTTTTGGGTAATAAAATCATATTAAGCCTTACATAACTCTGCTTACGTTTTTTTGAAGAACGAGTGCTTGAACCTAAAAGAAACATGGAAGCAGATTTTCGGCGAAATGAAACTCACACCTGCGTATCATGCGTTCAGAACTGTGCGGCTTGGTTGCACGCAAGACGATTTCACTTGTAAATTGTGTTAATAGCACTCTTCATGCTCCGTTGCTGGAGCCGCTTATTGGAGGCGATGACAGCTTGCGGCCTGTGAATACCAAGATAGTGTCAATACACTGTGGTTTATGAGCTTTGAAAGCCAAGGCTTGAACCGGGACAAACAAGCAGGCATTATATTGTTTTTTGCTTTGTTTGTGGTATGATCAGACAAGGATGTTTGAAAATGATCTTCGGAGCTAGTGTGGAATCGAAAGTTTTACGCAAAAATACCTTGTCTCGAATTTTTCCAAGTTACTAAAACCATCAAGCAGCCTTTGCAGTGGTTAAACATGTTTGTTTTCATCAATGTCTTTCATATTGATCTATCACTGTGGCCAGAGCCTCGCGATTCGCGAGGTTGAGGTGTTCTTTGCTTTATCTCAAAAACGTTAGCCTTGACGAATTTTTTTTCCTATTGGTTTTGGGCTCATACATGCTGACCTCAACCGTAAGTAACGGTTTCCACCTGGTTACGGGCATGTTTTGATACACTTTTGGGCTTTCACCAGTGACGTGCAGAGGTCTGGTGATGCCCGGGGCGACTGCTTGATTGGGTGCCCCCCTATCAAATTCTAGTACTGAGCAGTGGCCTATGGTGGAATTGTTACTGGATATAGGCTGTTTGTTACGCCACACTATGGCGTCATATTCACGTTTTCAAACTAACATTTAGGCGAAGTTTATTCACACCACATACATATTCAGGGACACCGAAGCAGCGACAGTGAAGCAGTCCCGTCGCTACCCCAAACAAAGCTCCAAGACCCATCAAATTGAATTATGAAGCACTATAAATCGGTGGAGTCTCTATCAACTTTCAAAATATCAAGCCCTGAACAGACGTAAAGCGCCCTTATTGAAAACTTTCTGGCGAAGGTTCTGTAGGGAAGGGGGAACAATAAAACAGTTGAGGGCAATGGAAACTTATTAAAAAAATCGTTACCAATTATGTTTGTTTCTTTTCATCAACAATGTTGACCTCAAAAATAATAACAGAAATGATAGAAAATCATTCAGAATTTTCTTGGTGCTGGAATAGCTGCAATAAATTTGTTTCAAGCTGGCCTTGATAAGCCATAAAATTACCTATGAAACTGTTATGAAAAGCAGTGGCGTTTGAGGTGGAGGTGTAGGGGTTGCAAGCGCACTCCCAAAAGTTTTGAGTTGCTGAACATCTGGGCAAAAACCCTGAAAATCCGTGTAAAAATAGCGCCTAACTTTGATTGACTTCAAGAAACGGCGCCCAAGGTTTGCGTAAAAACACATGAAGAACCTTTTTTTGGAGGTTACAGCAAAAAGAGGTCTTCATAATCTTTGTGGGAGAAAATTTATAAGTAAAAGTCGCACAAAAAACTTTTCGGGCAAGTTTGGGGAAATTCGGGAAGAATCCTTCGCACCCAAAAATTTGTCTGCTCCTACACCTATGATGAAAAGGCACCTCCGCCCCCGTTGCCCCTCTTTGAAAGGGCAGAGGGGGAAATGCCCTCGCCGTTCCCGGCGTCTCTGTGCATATTATTTTACACGCACTCTCTTTACTCGTTGTTGTAAGTTACCATGTGTCACTGCAATGAATATGAATTAATATCAGCGGTTTCCTTAGACACAGCAGTTCATAACTGCAGAAATATCCGGCAACGCGTTAAAACAGGGGAGTAAAACACACTCAGTGCTACGTCAGCGCAGTTCACAACTGCAAAAATACAAGGCTGCGCGAATGTCTCGTTGAATAGCAGTCGATCAGAAGGTTTGTGGCTGGGATTCCAGGGTTGACAATTTGAAACTTGCTAAACTACACAAGAATTGAGATTGCGCATGAAGTACGCAAGATAATTTTCGTTTTTTACTATCTGGCTGTTATACGTACAATTACTAAGAGGAGGAAAGATACGCGCTTGTATGAGCCGTTATGATCATTCCGCTTGAAATGCCAATTAATGACGAAACTTGAAACGAAGCACACATTGCAAGCACAGGTGTGCGACTGTATTAGTACAAAAAACGAAACGGGAAACTAGTGATGCATCATCAAATCAAATAGGACAGTTTTGAAATTTGGCTCAGAAATTCAATTAAACGTCCTTAATTATCTTCAGTGTTGATGTAATTGGACCCAACAAAATAAAAACATTTTTTTTGAAACGTCCACTTAAAAAAAACAATAAAATCCACCACAAATCCAACTCTTTACTTTCCTTTTGAAGAATGTACCATGAAGTAAAAAAGAAAATAAGCAGCACACATTTGTACAGTTAATTGTACATTGTTTATGAAACAAAACAAACAGCAACGACATTTCAAGGACTTCAAAAAAAGAGAAGAATGTATCGAATAGTTTGAGTAAATTCTACTGGTTATCTTCTTCAGCTCTGCAAAATCGGCACATATTTGATCATATTTTCTGTCTTCTCTGCATAATGCTGTTTCTGATGTTGGACCATACCAAATCATATGTTGAAAAAACGCACCATATAGATGCTGAACTAGAAAGGCATGCACATAAGCTTGACGTGAAACTGCAAGAGTTTGTGAGGGAGTGGTTTTTCTCTGTTTGCTGTGTGCGTTTTTGCCAAGCCTTATCACTTTGGAGTGAATTGACCAACAACACTTTGCCAAAACAAAGATGGGGTACATTTCTTTACCCTCAAATATGAATGCCATATAATAGGCATATCAAGTTATTATTGTGTAATTCTGAAAATGGTGATATTGTATGATGCAATAAAAACTGTTCAGAAGTTTTTTTTGCGTTTTTTGTTTAATAACAAAAACCTGTTTCTTTTAAAGAAAACGAAAAATTCGGATTGAAAAAACAGGTGGGTTGTTTATTTTAAAAAAACGCGTTTTTCTCAACCATGATTGTCTTTCAAAACTTTCAGTGATTTTCCTTTGATCACACGATCTGGAACTAGTCACGTCACTATCACTTTGGTTTGGTGTGCGCCGCACACGTAGACTATAGGTCCCTGGTAATGAAGAAGCTGAGAATTACTGGCATTTGAATACGCAAAAATTAGTGTTGACAACAAAACAAGCTTCGAAAAATTAAATCCATGCAGCATGTATTAGTAGACTTACAATAGAAAAAAATCATCTATTACAGCATTTAAATTTTTGTAATTTCACTCTTTGGATGCCCCCTTGCGTCGCTTCGTGTCCGGTAGGTCATAATTCGACGTGGTTCGAATCTCGGCCGGGTCACACCAAGACCTTAAGAATTGGAACTTGCTTCAGTCTGGCCAAGGGCTCGGCATAATGGCTGTAGCAGGGAAACTCTCCAATGCCGATGCAATCTTCGTCGGAGTCCGGTCGTGTTGCCTGTTCCCTTCCCATCGGAACAACTTCGTCGAAGACCAAGTGCGTGCGGTCGAGAAATGGGCGATCTCTTCAACACCCTAAACAAATTTCTGTCCTGGCGATCGTCGAAGGCACTCGAAGGACAAATTGTTGTGTTGTTACTGTGTGTGCAGTGCTCGCAATTGCGTTGTGTAAGAACTTTCCGCAGATGTTCTCGTTTCTTCGCCGTTCCGATCGTCGCGAACGCGACGGCATGGGCCATGTATACCTTGGATGCCCGGGGCCTGCGCCCCGTTCACCCTCCCCCCTCTGAACGCCACTGGCTTTCATGACTTCAATAATACATAACACTGAATCAGAATTTTCCCGTACATGGGCTTTCACAATTTAGGCATAATTTGTGTTGAGTTGGTGTGATCAAAGAACAACTTTGACATTTCAGTCAAAAGCTAAACAATACTTTTCTATATTTTGACACCTTCAGGGATAGCGTTTATACTTACAGCAATCAAGCACAACAACTGATGAATTAGTTTTCACCCTTATGTTTTTATCTTTACATCATGTCTCGTGTAAGTGGCAGAAAGCACCATTTTTGCTCCATTTGCTGTGTAAAAGTCGGATGTTCACCAGTAGAGTTATGCTTTACCTGATCAAGTTGCAAAAAATACTACGCAAGCCACTCTCTTTAAACAAAAACACAGCAAATGTTTCACATGACAAACGTCTATACTTTGTGCCATTTTTTTAAATATATTTTTTATTCGTGTGGTGTGATGATGTAAAAAAACTTTCTCGTCTTTCTTAAGTTTTATGTAATTGTCTTGCATATATCCACGTTGCGAATAGAAAGAAACCCGGAAAGATATTGTTCTATAAGCCTTTTCTTTCCATGGCTTCCCTAAAATTTCCAGAAAAGAGGTCTTCGCTTTACACTCGGCAAAATTTTTTGTTTTTGATAATGACTCAAACGAACAATTTAGAGTGGAAAGCAAAGACCTTCTTCGCTTTCCACTCAAAATTGTACGTATTGGTCATTATCAAAAACAAACAATTTTGCCGAGTGTAAAGCGAAGACCTTTGTTTGGTCTTGACAATGACCCAAACGAACAATTTTGAGTGGAAAGCGAAGACTTCTTTTCCGCTATTTCTAGGGCCGGTCTAAAGCGCAGCCTAACATGTCGTCGTACCGCTAATCTTGGAAAACCTACTTCATCACTGTGTTATTTCCAGGCTTGTCCATGGGAATGTCATTCCTATGGGAATCCCATGGGAAACGTCCCATGGGATGGGACAGGCATAAATTGCTATGGGATGGGAATGGGAGAGATAAATATGTCCCATGAACAACCCTGTTTTTTTCTGCTGATCACAAATCTCCAGCGCTTCGAAATAGCTTGCCGTGCCTGTTTGTCTCACGCTTTCCATAAACTCCGTAATCCGAGACTGAGTTCCCCATCATGCTCGTGACTATGAATTTCATTTCACCACTTCCGCTAGTTTATCACTTGGTGTTGCAGCGTGCTGGATCTAAATACTGGATTATTTCTCTTTAGCTTTGTATAAAAGTCTCGATAGTCGATACTATGGAAATCCACACTTTTTGTGAAAAAATGTAAACAAAAATTTTTTACAACAATCCTTTCAACAGGCGTATTGTATTGATGGCAGAGGGTTCGTTTTGGGTTGTGATTTGGCTCGAGTGCCTGTAACAGTTGTACTTTGTAAGCGTACAATCGCACGGTCGTGGTATTTCCAACTGTCTGGCAACAGTACGGATGGATTTTCTGGGAGAACGAGCAAAGGACTGCCTTGTCTTACACGATCGATGTTTTCCACAGATGTTCTTGTTTGCCCAGTCTTCCCTTTACATAACACAGTTTCTGTCTCCACTCTCCACAAATTTCTTGCGCCATGCACGAATTGAAGGATGTGCTACTGGTGGATCTTTACCATACTTTTTCTGTAGTTTCGCTAATTCTGCACATCAGATTTTTTCTGTACATTTCTGCGGATCCGCATACAGCCACCTAGTGTTGTACTGCTCCTGGGTATTTCTGAACACTTGTTACTTGAAATCATTACATGCAACACAAAACAACAATCTGTGCATTGTGTTGCAACGTTTTCATCAGTTGTGGCACAAATCTGAGTCCTTTTCTTCTTTTCTAAAGCCACATTACAGACAGAAGTAACACCAACATTTTTTGACGTTTATCTCTTAACATTTTCTTACAAATTCCCGATGATCACACCCCCCTATATAACTTAAATTTCACTTCAAACTTACTACATTCTGAAACGACATAGCAACGTTGGCAAAAAAATGCATGTTTGCAAAGCACCGAAAATGAGGATAGAGGCAAGTATGCATTCGAAAGATAGCCTTTTTCTTCAGGAAAACATTTCGTAAATAGTCAGTAATATGATGGCCATATTTATGTCAACAGCTACTTTCTCTAAAGATGGTATACATACGGTTAGTGTGACACAGCCGTCACTGAATTCATTTTGTCGAAACTTCGTTCATTCCTGTATTATTTCATCATGTTCAAAATTTCGTAAAAACTATGTGAATTTGTCTTTATCTTAAATAGTTGTTCATGTTGACGAAATCGGCCAAGGCCACAAGCACATATACATTTAAGATTTTCTTATTATATCGCTACTGTTGTCAAGAGTGTCAACAAAGAAAAATAGTTCAAAATAAAACAAAATCTTTTGATAGCTTCGTATATTAACAAGACTGTCACCGCACCTTAACTCTCAGCGGCTTTGTGTTCCTTCGGAAGGAATCTATTTGTTGGTAATTGGAAGGACTACCATACCATCCTTATTTCTAAGATTTGTCCTTGTTTTGCACTACTAAGTCTTGGAAAATATTAATGTCCTTGTTTCTAAGAAATGTCCTTATTTGCGACTTGCGTCCTTATTTTTTCTTATTTTCTGTAGCAGCGTAGCAATTTTTAAATAAGCAACATCTGACAAACATACAAACCATTACTATCTCATCGTAAACATTTTGTAATCAAGATTTTGTGACGTTATAAAAGTGGTATAATCTTCTTGCACCAAAGAGACGTAACGCACTATCATGTATTGTCAGCACTATAAGCTGTCTACTTCGGTTAGGATTCTTAGGAAACTGGTTTTGTAGCGAAGGTTTAGCACAGTGCTACTCAATTATTTTAAGAAAGGTCCAGTTACAAATGTCAAAAATTTTCGAGGTCCGGTCACTCCCATAAAATCATGCAATTGTGACATGCCTTGGATTTTTCTAACAAAAAACATAATATGAGAATTTAATGCGATTATATATAGATATACAAAACCCGGTAAATGGATACAGATATTAACAAAAGTTGTTGGCGTTATTTATTGTTCTGCTGGTGGCAGTAATGGCATTTGTGCTTCTTGGTAGTTACCTAAATTTTTGTTCCAAGTGTAGTGACAGCTAGCAGCGAGTAGAAGGTAATGCTGAAGGTTCTATTCGTTATGCAGATGGGAAACTTGTTCTTTATGAACTTCTTTTTTGAAAGCGCGGACTGTCAGCAGTCAGTGGCGTAACTAGAAGTTTGAGCCAGGAGGGAAAACGTAGCTGAATGGGGTTTACTGGCCACTGTAGGGTAGTCACTAGCAACACTCAGAAAAAAAAGTGAGAAATGATGGTGAATCCGGATGTGGATGGCTGTACTACTAAAACCCTAAATCACCGAAAAATACTTCGAAAGACGCAAGAAAACTGCCGAAAACCAACAGAATACTAAAACCGAAGTATAAGCTAAATAGGGGCCCAGGTTTTGCATTTACTGTAGCTTGCAGAAGGGGACAATTCACCTCTCTGGCAGCAGCAAGTAGACTCAAACACAATAAGAATTTCCACTGACAAACCGCGAGGGGTGGAAAAATTTTGGAGATACCTTCCTTTGACAAGAACTTTTCAGGTGTGCCATCAAAAAATATTTTTTCACCGCTACATTCTATTGGAATTCAATTAATTCCAGTTTAATTGTGGCTGCGTCCACACCAGTGGTGTCAAGCTGCCGGAACTCCGCTCCGCCAACTTCATTAGTGAATGCAGTGAATGACGGGTCGTTGCCTACAAATATAAGCGAAGATGCCCAGCAGAGCTCCGGCACCTATAAAATTTCCACTACATGTTTGGTCCACACATGTGCATGCGTCTTTTGCTTCAGACGAGAATTTGGTAATGTCTGTCACTGAAAAGGGATTTGAGGAAAGAACAGTAACTGTTTTTGAAAAGAAAAAACGCCAAACTGCGGCAATGTTGATGATCAACTTTTCAATAAATTGAACATATCTGGAATCTTCTTGCTTTTATTTTCCCAAATGCCTCGGAAAATGACTGAGTTCGGTTTGAATGACATGTTCAAAATTTTAAACTATTTCTGAAAAGGGCGAGCAGTAGTGATCAAATCAAGAGTATTATGTTTTTCTCCTTGCAGTTTATACATGCAATTCGTTGAGGTGTTACAGTATGTTGCCAAAAATCCATCAGTTTCCATTTATCATTCCCTAGAAAAGCTGAAAATGTCTTAGCTTTTCTTCACATTTTGTTGACTTCCCGTAAAAAAACAAAAGGACAAAAATCTCTGCAAATTCTTCCCTTCCTCAAGAATCTTTCATAATTGTGCACAAGTAATTTTGTATAATTGCATTGTTTTCGGAAAGAAAAGGTTTCATTGCTATGTTCTAGCCTTGAATCCACTGTTTCCGCCAGGATAGACATTGTAGTGACGAGCTATTGTTGAACAATCAGGACGAAACAATTACTTTGAACCAGATAAACAACAAGCCCAACTCAGGCGTGCGCTGCAATGTAAGTAATCAACAGCTTGATCGACAATCGCTTGATACAGTTGGCGAGGAGTAAATGCTTTAGAAGTACGGCCAAATGCGCAACATATTGGTATAAAAACTTCTGGATATAGAGTACACTTTTCAGATGCTGACGAGGTCCGACCGTCACCATCCAAAGGTCCGGATTTGGACCGCAGTCCGCCATTTGAGTACTGAGTAGCCCTGGTTTAGCATTTACTTGATTCAAGAAATAAGCAAGCGAGAAAAACGTTTTCAGTGACGATTGCAAGCAGCGAATAAGATCCTGCTGAAGCAAATGGTTCCTGGAGGTAAACAGGCAAATATATGAACTGACATATGTCGTGCAAACAGAAACATTCGTAATCTTTTTAGGTAATAAAATCAAAATTTTCTCAGCCGTCCTTATTTTTGGTTCTAGATCGATGGTAGCCCTGGTAATTGGACTAGATCGAATTTGCGCCTGGACGTTTCGCATAAAATTTTTTGGGCTAAGCCCTAAGTATCCTAATGGTCTGTTAGTAAGAAGCACAACAATGTCGCAACATAAACTTACGCAAGTACACAAAAGGATGGTTAAACACTTTGGCTTGCTCAAAGAAATGTTCCTATGAAAAAAGCTGAGTTCATATTTGCAGAGTTTGTTAATAAACAAAAAATATATAGCATTTTTTTCTTTCTTTGCGCTGTCAGGGTCGAGAAACATCTGGATGGGTTCGACAATGCCTGCTTATTTTCGATAAGTTTCCTTTTGCATCAAGCTGCTCTAGTCAACGATGTTTCCCAAGTGGTGCGTCGTTACCTGGGATGTTTGATAGACGCGCCCTGCACGAGCTATTAAACCCAGAAGGAAAAGAATGCGTGAGCTGTTCACGAATGTAAAAACAAGTGGTCTTGAGGCATGCTTGTAAACAGATTAACTGCAATATGTTTGGTAACTTGAAACTTGCATCAACCGTTAAAATGAAAGCTCGTGGGCGCAGTAGCTCGCAACCGAGAAATACTTGAAGAGAACAGCTTTGCTGAGATTTCAGCAGTCGGCGACAAACACGTGTTTGTCAAAACATAATGCAGTCGCGCGAAAAAATGCTCACAAACACCCCTTCAATCGTGAAGCCGAGGTTGCACGAACTAATCCAGCTTCCTTTTCCAGAACGGAAACGCAGAAGAAAATGAAAAGCTGTATTTTATAATCTCTTACAAAACTCAACCAGCCAGTACAACCACCACTACAACTTCAAAAGTACGACCAGTACAAATTCAACCAGTACCATAGACAACTTTAAAAGTTCGAAAGAAAGCAGTCTAAATTTGAAATTATTTTCGAAAACGGTTTTTGCAATCGCATTACCTGTTAGTAAATGTTTTCATGTAATCAAAGAAAATCTTTTACGCTTATTTATGAAAACCTTTTGCGCCGTTAGATGAAAGAATCTCGAAAATTCTTCTCATCATGTTCACTAAAGAATAATGTCTAGAATTTTGTTCTTAATCACTACAGCAATAGAAGTTGGTCAGTTGTGCACTACTTGTTTAGAACAGTGGTTATGAACCTTGCCAACACCGGGGACCCCTGTTCCTAAAGATATTGGCTTGGGAACCTCTTATCAGAGATTATGTCATTAGTCACAATGTTTGATGTTGTTGTTTGTACATTTGAGAATAAAAAGAAAACACTTTGGCATTCCTGTTGGAAACCTGTTGAGAAACACTTTTTTCACTGGGAACCCGTTTACTATAGAGCACAAAAATTTGCCGAAACTTACTATGGGTCACGCCTGATCATTTCTGAAATATGCGGTGGAAAACTAGATACTGCAGTATCATAGACGCGTATCGGTTCATCAAATTGGTTTGCGTTGATCAAACGAGTTCGCCTAATGTTTAGCAACATCTGTCTAAAAATGTCCAAGTCAAAACTTCAGTCCTGAAGATATTGCTAAACCGCCTTTTCCCATATTTTTTTCTCCTACTTCGAAAGCTTGTCAATACCTGAAAAGACGATCATTAAATTACGTTTAATGAACTTTTAAAAATGTTTGTAAAAATCAACTGTGCAATTCTGCTGTACTTTGATTAGGCACTTAAAGCACTAACAGACATCATGATTGATTTTTTTAAACCTTTTGTAGCCAATTTCATATTTTCAATGTACGTTTGTCCAACATTTGGTAAAATGTACCAGATGCCAATCAATTTTGCGCGATTGTTACCAATTTTCATTCTATTCCTCATGAATCTTTGGGGTGTGGATGAGTTATTGCCGTACCATCCTCCGATTTCCTACAAGTACGATTACCGTAAGATTGATTTTTTGGCCAAAACACCAATGATACTCAACTAACAACTGAGATGCAAGACCAATATCATTAGTGTTGTGAAACCACAGCGAAAAGACAGCACGAACTATTTTAATTGAGTTCTTGCGAAATAATTCTAATGCGATCACCTTCTACCATTTCATGAATGTGGAGGGAATCTAGTGGAAAATGCGCAGAGGAAAATATAACCGAGAGATTCGAGACATGATCTGTCAGGTGAATACAAAGCCTTTACTGTTTCAGTGTTGCGGAAACTTCTAACTTGGTTCTACATATTTTCGAAACGACTACGTGTTCCGTAAATTTCATGAAGAACTGAAAAATTGCTTCTTCAAGCAAATCTTTCTGTAGTAGTTTCTGCTTTGGTTTTTGCTGTTGACCAAGACAAAAATTCCCGAGCAACGATTTGTTTCCTGCTACTGTATTGCAGGGTCTCCAAACGTTTTTACCAGAGGGCCACATAAGCTGCTTTACAACAGTTCGAGGGCCGAACATCTCACATAATGTGGATTGTTTCGGGATATGTTACATTCCAACATATCAAAAAATGGTTCATAAACAAATTATTTTTTTATCATTGACAAAAGTCTTCGCTGGCTATAGTTTGGAGTCCCTTGCTGTAATGCTAAGTAAGCCCGAAACCGACAATTTTCGTTGGAGGGGGGTGAAAACAAGAGGTTTTCAAAAGTTTAATTCTACCTATATTACGATCAGAGTGTTGATGTTGTTTATATTATAAAATATTATCAATGCACTTTCATTCAATCCGCAATCAATGTCTCATCTAACTCACTCCAGTGTTACATGGTTAGCTTTAAAAAAATCAAAAACGCATTGAAAGCCTGAATGTCGCACGGTCATTTAATCACCTTGATAATGACGCAGAGTTGCGTAAGAGCTTGATCAGGTTTCTTTGTCCTAAATGCACCAGTACTTTTGATGGGACAGCAGATTTATCACTAAAACAGCTTGGTTTTTGGAGAACTTGAAGACATGAAACTTTACGACTAGGTTTGCAAACCTTCATAAAATTTCTTACCATTACCATGATATGCCCAAAATACTTCAGCGTGGTCCAGCTGCTTTTAACCTACGGACCATTTTACGAAAACGTGACAACTCTCGGGCCACGTCCAATAAATTATGTGTAAAACAACAGATTCACAACATTTATAACTGAAAAAGGAAGATGAATGAGTGTGTCATTTAAATTATATGTAATAGCAAACTGCAAGTCATTGCAAATCTCTGTCAGCGGCATGCCTGTGGTCGAGGCTTCTCTGACACTCGTTCTTTTATCAATACCAGTGTTAGTGGTGCAAGTCGGAGTCTATCGCCCAGTGTTCGTAAGCCATTCGATTTCTGTTTTCAGATTGGACTTGCTTCATCGTAGAAAATGTACTCTCACGCATGTGTGTGTTTCCAAACATCGAGTGCATTTTTAATGCGAAATCTTTCAGTTTCAAAAATCTTTTTTTACTGACTAATTTGCAGAAGCTCTCTGCAGTCTCTAACACCGTCAGTATTGTACAAATTTATTAAAAGATGTGTTTTTTCTAATGACAATCACCTACTGCGACGATGGACATTTAAAGTTGGCTGGAGGGCCGCTTTGAGATAACTTTGTGTTGAGCGGATAGACAGATTTATTTGGCGGTACTGAGTTCATTGCGCCAGATATACTCTTCAACACAAAGAACGCCCCGGCAGACAGACAGGCATTTTTATTCAGTATCTGAAAAAATCAGATATCAGGGTGGCACCGAAAAAACAGAGGTTATCCAGACAGGTACCCCAGCGGAGGGTTAGCATATGGCCGTGCCTTCTAATTTGATCGTAAGATTAATGAATAAAACAAAATATTCCAAAGAAAAGGTATTGTTCTTGTGCAAATATACTTTATTCAGCGCAAGCAGTTCAATGAGACAAATGTAACCTCATACGCTTTCCAACAAATTTCAGATTTGAAGGCTTTTC
>Ga0210059_1006872_pt1 | contig 18173 bp, 5 predicted proteins | sample Ectturendosymbi2_FD_188042 | JGI IMG/M metagenome (GOLD analysis project Ga0210059, IMG submission 188042) | Ecteinascidia turbinata endosymbiont from Florida, USA - Sample 2 (SPAdes) (version 2) | ecosystem: Host-associated > Tunicates > Ascidians > Unclassified | place: Key West, Florida... | reverse complement strand
CTTGCGCACATCCGCCAGTTGCTCCTCGTACGATGGAAAGTGGAATTCAGTCGTTGCGTTACAGATGGAGGCAAACTCTGCACAAGCAAGCCAGCCGTCCCTACATTTCAGGTGTTTTTTCAATTACCGATTGCCAATTAACACTAGCCAGGTGCAGTTTTCAGAGAATAAGCGGCAAGCTGTAAATCACTCAAAAAACGTGGACTGTAATATTAGAAATTTGAATAGAACGAACCAACCAAACTGAGCTGCTAAGTAGCGTTAAACTTCGGCGAGAAAGCGGCATTACTAACCTTGCTGCATCCCCACGGTTAAACCGAGTCTTTTATCGCATAGCAAGACCACGGCTGACAGGCTGTTCGAGTATAGAGAAAGTGCAGTTTGAAACCGTTGAGCTTCCATTTCACTAAACATTTTGCAGAACTTGTCAGCAACACGTTAAAGTTACTCTTAAAGCGGCAGCGACGAGACCTTTGAGTCCTACGTCTACCAACAAGTAAGCGCCGGGTCTCGATGTGTTGGTATTAGCTTTTGGTCGAAATCAGTGTTTCTCGATTTGCGGCCCACGAAGCACTTTCTCAAAAACAATTTTTTACAGAAAGTTCTTATTGTTTCGGAGAGTGAAACGCACGAAAATCCTCAAAAGATTTTCCCGAGCCGCAGCAGCAGCACGAGAAAAAAACATTCAGCCATCGGCCGCAACCAACGCTTTTCTATGAATGAAATCAGAGTTGCGGAGTCGAAAGTTTTTGTGTGGAGTCGGATTCCTAAGAACACTAGGAGTCGAATCCGAGTTTTTTTTTATCCAGCTCCGGAAGTCCCATTGAATATTTTTTTACATCGCACCCCTGAGTTAGGAATCCTAACTCGTGCCAGTTGAACTGGTACACTTTCTTTTGAAACTTTCATTAAAACAGAGAATTCTTGCTGTACCACCATTTTCATTGATTACTAGTTGCTGCAAAATTGTTGACAGTTAAACCTCATTCACGTTATGTTAAGGAGTCGGAAATTTTTCCTCTGACTCCGCAACCCTGAATTAATTAGAACAACCATCGCTTGGTCATGAAGAACTTGATTGATTCCATGTAAATGCAGTTTGATAAGTTCAACAGTCCCATTTAAATTAAATACTCTCCACTTTTTACGCATTAATGTTATATTCTTCATCAATATGCATTTACCCGTTGCTTTCTTTGTAGCGAAACATTTTCCATATGCATTGCTATTGGGTTAATTTTTTTGCGACTTTTGTGATTTTCAAATCGACGCTGATAACATTAACAAAAGACGGTAGTTTGGCCCGCCACTCCAAGCGAAAGTGCTTAGCTGACCCGGGCAGGAGGTCTAAGCGCTGTGTAAAATACTGGTTCAACTAAGAAAATGAGCTACTTGTATTGCGACGCGAAAAGTTTCTGAAAAAATTATCGACATACACACCAACGAACTTAACTAAATATCTCGCAAAGCTACATAAAAAGCAAGCCCTCTTTAGCCATCGTATATGCAACCCTTTGCTTTGAGCTTTGTTAGTTTCTCCGCGCATATGTGTGCTCAGAAATACCGAGATGGCAAATAGCGAGAAGGAACATAAGCCTTGATTTAAACAAACGGATATAACATTAACAACAAACGACACACGTAAAACGACACCAATACTGAAAAGAACATGCAAATGACACCAGGACGCTCAGGGCCAAGAGCTTTAGACACAAGTTCTACGTTCAAACATTATGTCTTGATTGATGCAGTTGACCTTTTCGGCGATTAAGAACCTGAACACATTTACTGGATTTCGCAGACGAACTTTTTCATATCCGACTCCACGCGGAAACTTATCAGCTGCACTGCAGTGGCATTAGCAGCAATTTACCACTTGCACGCAGGAACCAGCGCAGAGTCGCATACTGAACCGATGTAGGCGTGGATTCAAAAAATAATTGAAGCGCTTTTAAAAATCAAAACAGCATGAAGGTGTATAAAAGGCATGAACAAAGTGTTACAAAAAAGCAAACGAGGCTGCACTCACTCTCCATGGGCGAAACGACAGAAGTTGAGAATGTCTGACACAAGGAGACGTATGTTGTGCATTGTTTTCAGCTGTGCGCCTAAATTCACTTTGAAACTCTCTTCCATTAACACAGCGCTGGCACCATTCGCCGAGCTACCAGCAGCGGGGGAACTCCCGTGTGGTGACGCAGCGAATTCGGAGTCACGTGGAACAGAAGGTTTGTGCACATCGTCCGAAGAATCCAGCACTTGTTCAATACAAAGACTGGAACACAACGAAACATAACTTCTGAAAATTTTTATTTTACTTCGACTTAATGGACATTTCGAAATTTGTAAGCATAAAGTTAAAAGTGTATGTGCAGCTGTGCTCTTGCTGAAAAAAAAAACACAAAAAACAATCAAACACGGCCAAACGAAAGCGAACTTACTAAATTGGTCCTTCAACCTTAATCGCGTTGCCGTTGCATAACATTTCTTTATGAAGGCCAATAACAAGTTCATGAAATTCTTTCCTTTGGGTCTTGGTGATCCGTTCCGTTTTGGCTTCCCATTCACCTTGCAACCGCTGAAAATGAAGTACAGTGGTTCTTTCACATGGCAATACAAAAAGTCCCTATGCACAAGAATTGAAAAACTGTGATCTAGGCTTAATATGGTTGTTGCATTAACGCTTGGCCCTCTGAAACGCATTTGATCGCAACCATTTTCAAAGTTTTAAATTATAATATTCATATCCTGAACTTGTAAATGCAGGGCGAAAACTACAAATAAGTGGTCCTTGACCAACACTAATTCAACTTTGTTCTAAGGTTGAGCTTACGACTATGTAAAGGCAAGGAAAACAGTTTTTTTTCATATGAAATCAATAGTTTAAACCGTAAAATGTCAAAGATAACCCAGTAAAGACTCTGGATTGTGTTGCAAAATTTCGCAAGTGTCCAGCTCCACGAACAAATTATGTTCAACCAACAGACAACAGGAAAAAATGCGCAAATACAATTTCGCTTTGTGTCTCTGTAACAAAATGCAGTTGGTATCCGCAAGGTTTAGACCAGGGGTGAGGAACCTGCAGCCCGCGGGCCAAATGCGGCCCGGGTGAACGTTCGATATGGCCCACATATGAATTTCCGCTACCTAAGTAGAGTACAACATCGCGTCAAACCGAAGCTCCACAATAAGTAAGTACTTGGATATTAGTCAAGAGAAGTCACTCTTCCTCATAGTTAGATAAAGGTAGAATTTTAGGACAAAATTAATTGATTTTGCGGCACGCCAGCGATATTGCACAATTCATGCGACCCGTGATAGTAAATTAGGTTCCCCACCGCTGGTTAAGACAGTGTATGAAACCCAATACAGCGTGCAATTACTTCCGAATCAGCCAGATGTTTTTATGCGAGTATTGTGACATCTTCAGCAGTGTATGCGAAACCAACATGCTCGCAGGCTCTGGTCATTTCCATCTGATGTCGATCGCGCATTTTCGCAAGTGATTTGGCTTTGTCGGCAAGAAACTGCATGTAGAAAGTACAAAAATACACTTTTTTGACACTCTAAATCATAAACAAACTACAGTATATCGTAAGCTTGACGAAATGCATAGGAAAATATTTGACAGCTGCTTGTATGTTTAATGGACGCAAATGTAATTTCGCATTTTCGTGTACCACGATTACGTACATTTTACAGTTTAAGTCGGTTTCCCTCGTTCGACCCATATTGCGCCAGACAAGGCCTTTTCGTGCATGGAAAATTTACTTTGATATGTTAACAAAAGAACAAAAACATGTGCTTTGTGAGTGTAGATGAAGAAATTACTGATAAAAGCATTGACGTTGTTGGCTTAACTTTGGGATGGATAAAGAATTGAGTTCATACACTAAGTTTAGAATTATCAAGGTGTTCTTTCTGTTTCTTATGCAAAATTTGTAGCAGTTGCCACAAGGTTTAATTTCAAACAAATCAAAGTCAATATTCTGGTGATTTCTTTTTTTGTTTGCTCATGTTTCACTGGCGAATCAAAGAGGCTTCCTCAAAGAAATATTTTAAACACAAATGCATGAAAATAAACAAACTAAAAGTAGTCAGCTATAGACATAAAAAGAATCTCACAAATGAAAAAATAGAAAGCACCAGCAGACTTCATTTTGTTTGAAATAAATGTGATTAGGAAACAAGAGTATCAGGTCTGTGATATGGAAAAACTGACACAGATTGGCTGCACACCAAAAAAAGTCTACAACAATGCAGAGTTTGACTGATAGCATGAAATTAAAACATGGATTGAAAGTCAAACAAACCAAAGTATCCCAAAAATTCGACTTTCAATAAATTATTAGCACTTTTGTGCTGGCCATGACTTTCACTGAATATAAAAAAACTTAATAACTTTATTTTCCAGCCAACCACAGGTGTATTCATTTTCCTTTTTACAGGCCAGAAAAAGTGCATAAAGAACCTTCACTTCTCAAGCTTCATGAAATCATATTGCTATTGTGAAATTACAAAAGCTTTGTAATGGCTGTTGAAATAGGATGTGAAAGGTACAATGAGGTTGTAATGCTAGTGAGCACTCACATTTTCATACTTTTCTGCAACACTTTTTGCAATAGTTTGGATGAGTGATGGATCATTTCGCACAATATCAAGACACCTTTGAGCTTGAGTATGTTGCAAATCCAATTTTTCAGCATCGACAAACTTTTCAAGAGAACATCTCAAATCTGAAAAGAGAAGAGGTATAACTCATCATTTGAAATCATGATAACAAGACAAGAAACATACATTTTTTTGAAGTTTAACACCTTTGCAGCTGGTAGGATTTGGCCTAATTCAAGTTGTTTTCAGTTGACTTACCAGCTGCATAACTCACCAAGTGATTGTGGCAGAGAGCTGTTCAAACCCTCAAAAGACTCGGCAAGTCTTCAAGTCTGCAATGAAAAAAAGTTTTTGGTATGGGGTTTCAGATTTTTTTGTGAGTGATGTCATAAGTAGAGAAACTTTATGCCTTTCGGCCCACTTCATCTGGCCCTGGGCACAAACTGCTCGATGGTAATATTTCGCTCGAGTTTTTATTGGAAACTAGGCTAAAATCCAAGTCTTTTGGGACTTTGGATTACTTGCTAGGGTTTCTGGTCAAAAGTTATGTTGACCTACATCAACAAAATAAGTAATTAATCCACTGATTAGATAATTAATTTGTTGTTTTCAGATCATTCTATTCAGTCTGGCAGATTACATACGAGGGAGTTTAATCTGTCACACAGGCTTAATCTGCTAGACACAAACAGAATAAACCAAAAGCTCTGCCTAATGTAGTCAGGAGCCTCGCTGAGTGATAAATATGGCTCTGCAGAGTAATACGATCTGTGTTTCAACAGTAAGGTATATGCTAGCTACTCATGGAACAACATATGCTGCTCATTGCAATTGTTGGTTTATTACGTAAAAATTAGTTCTGGTTGAGAAGTACAACCTGATTCATGCATTAGGCACACTGCATTATGTATAAGGCACATTTTCCATTTTTGAGAAAATCAAAAGTATTTTAAGGGCCTTATGGTCTGAAAAATACAGCAAGTTTTCACAAAAACATTTGAGGCTTTTTCTTTTTCAGTATGACCCATCTCTTCTTGCAAAAATCTATCTCAAATCTGATTTTCCATCCACATGTGGTTTACATGAAAAAATTCATTTGGAGCCACTGAACTAGATAAAATAAAATAAATTATCGACACCTTAGCTGCCAGGCAGTTTTAGCCTAAAATCCAGCAGTTTGCACATGTCTTTGCATGGGCATAACTCTGGCGCCCAAAAGTGGTAGAGAGCTGTTCAAACCCTCAAAAGACTTGGCAAGTCTTCAATGAAAAAAAATATTTGGTTTTGGGTTTTTTGTGAATGATGTCATAAGTGGAGTACTTTTAGGCCTCTTTGGCCCACTTCATCTGGCCCTGGGCCCAAACTGCTATATGGCAGTATTTCGCTCATTGGAAACTAGGCCAAAACCTGAGTCTTTTGATACTTTGGATGACTTGCTGGCACTGAGGTTTCGGGTTGAAAAGTTATGACCTAAAAACAACAAAATTAATAATCATCCACTAATTAGATAATTAATTATTTTGTTTATTTTAGGCTGCAACATTTGAACCAGAAACGCTAGAAAGCTGACCAAGGGCTCAAAAAACTCAGAATCTAGCCTAGTTTCAATGAAAACTTGAGCGACTTAATTCTGTTAAAAACCAAAAAATCTTTTATTGCAGACTCGAAAACTTACTGAATCTTTTGAGGGCTTGAACAGCTCTCTGGCCCAATCAGCTGAGGAGCTATGCTGTTGCTAAGACACATGAAATATGCTTGATTTTAGGATGATTTCCAAGTAGAGATATATTCGTATGCCAGCAGCGAACGTGTAAATACGAGCTTGTGCAAAGTCTATAGTGCATGTTTGTTGCATAGAACTATCTAGGTCAGAGTATACTGAAGGGGCACAAGGCTGTTTATAATATAAAAATGTTTTTAATTTGCAACCAAATGGGGTTTTGTTCACGTGCATTTATGTTAACACGTAAGAGTCTCACCTGCCTAAATTTATTACACAAGCATCACACATATAGCATGCATATGCAATAGACAACTTCCCAACAAGATGTTTACATAAGGTATATATCTGGTCTCACCACGATTTTATATGATGTATGGAGAAAATATTGACTAGTTTACCTATGGTGAAATCAATTCAATTTAATCAACAGTTTAGAGTGAAAGGCCAGGAAAAACAAAAATAATTATAAACCTCAATGTAGTTTTGTAAATCTAATGATTATCCTATTTAAGTAAGTATTTTAAGTGCTTCTTGTTAACATGTTGGAAGCCAGTGCGAGTATATCATACTTTGAAATTAAGCATTGAGCCACTATTTTTGCACCACTTTGCAACTCCATAACTTGCCAGTCACTTGTGCTAGAGAGCTGTTAAAATCCTCAAAAAATTTAGCAATTCTTCTAGTTGGCAGTGAAAAAAATTTTTTATGTTTTGGGTTTTTTGTGGATGATATCATAAATGGGGTCATTTAGGTTGTTTTTGGCTGAGGTTATTGGGCCTCCTTGAACTCACATGTAATACACAACATGTAGTAACTCCTTTCATCAACATGATTCAGTAGGCACTTGAAGTTTGTGAGGAATGAGCTGTAGCTTACAATTCAATTGAATTCCTTATTACTTGTAGGGCAAACCTAGTTGTTACACAAGAGCATGGATGAATCTCCCAACTAACCAACCTGACGTCTTGAGATTGCTAAGCCAAATCAAGGTGGTATAAATGACTCTCACTACTTTGTCTGTTAGCAACTCTCCAGTAGCACTCAAGTTTGATTAGCTCCTTTGATTATATTCAGATATGCAACAAACTCTTCAATACAATTGAATGTACGGACAGAACAATGCAACATAAAATGGTTCAGTATAGAAAAACCTAGAGCAAAAGTGTCACTTGTTCACACTAAGCAACCAGAAACAGTGACCAATTGCCATGTGAAGGTTAGCAGATTATCATTTCAGCTGCTAGACCAGTGGTTCTTAACCGGGGACGCACGTGCCCCCTGGGGGGTGTCAAGAAATTTCTAGGGGGTCGCATACCCTTACATGCTCTACAACATAGAAAAATTTTGAACGGGAATATGTCCCTTTTAAATGTTATGCCAGTGTTAATTTTACGCCGCTATGTGTTATTTGGTTTAGTTCCCGCAGAGATGGAAGTCGGGGTTAAGTATCTTGAAATTTTGCAGGCCGAATTCGAGACTGCGTGCAAACATTTAGGGGCGCAACTAGGGGGCCTGTTTAGTCGGCATGCCAAGTGCCTTTAACAATAACATCTGTGCCCAAACTGGAGCGGAGATATTCCTGTGCAAAGCCATGTGCGTTTAGGTGTTTTTTTTCCAAAAATCCCCGAAAGCACCCAGGTGACAAAGTGTTAAAATTAAACAAATTCACCAAGAGATACATTTGCTTTACAGCTTATTTGAAGTAAGGGGGGCATTAGCCAAAGGAAAATTACTTTAGGGGGGATGTGATGGAGAAAAGGTTAAGAACCACTGTGCTAGACTGTTCGCAAAAAATGCACAAAACACTAAAGCAAGGGTGGGGACCTGCAGCACAAGGGCCAAGTGCAGCCCGCGTGAACATTTGACATGGCATGCATCAGAATTTTCATTACCAAGTTAGAGCACAACATCACGTAAAACTGAAACTCAATTAATGCAGTGGCCTTTAAGTACTCCATTAGCGTGCAGCAGTACACACCAGCACAAGAAAATGTGGGTGAAACTAAATAATATAATGGAGCGCTAACATATTTACACAGCATAAAGATTGATGTATTAATTATCACTGTATTAAACCAACTTTTACTGCAGTACACACTTTCAAATTTTTGCAAATCATTAAATGCATGTTTTGCCTAAGTGCATTGAACTGTTAAAAATAGCAATAGCTAACATAAACATACTTGATCACTTTATTAAAAGGACAAATTAGTTCAGTACACTGTTAACAAACTTTTGAAGTTCTCATACCTGTCTCAACAAAACAAGGTATGCTGTGAAAGTTAACAATCCGTGCTGCTAAATCTTCTACCTTCTTGGTTTTAATTACATTAACTGGAACATTCAAATGGTATGCTGGTTTTCCCATGCCAGGTGAAAAAGCTAAAAAAACATGCGTTCACCGTCTTCTTGATGATCATTTTGTGTCATGCTACTAAAATTTATATTTTCTTATAACCGTCTGCAACTAAAATGCACAATCAGAACATTGCATTGAAAAATGAAATCTAACATTGCTATTATCAAAAACTATGTCATATGTGTACAAAGTCAGCCTAACACTGCGCTGTGTAAATGTTGAGGTTACCTAACCATTGACAATTCTTATAGGATTTTCTAGCACTGTATCCAAAAATGCTATCTGGTTTCCTTCATCAGGTATCATTTTTGCCCAATTTAATTTCAAGTTTTCAGCAGTTAATCATGGGAACAACCAATGCATGAAAACCTCAGACATCCGTTTGGCCATAAAACCAATGCCACATGGCAATAGCCATTGTGTCCCAGAACCATCTAGCAAAATAAGCGAAATTGAACAGTGTTTGTCTAATGCAGGGGTGGGGAACCTGTGGCCCGCATTTGACCCGCGTGAACATTTAACATGGTCCGTATTAGAATTTTCGTTACCGAAGTTAGAAGAGAACATCACGTCAAAACAAAACTCTATGACAAACACATAGACAGTAAGTTAAAATATGCATCTCTCGCTCCTTGACATAGTTTCCTTTCCCTATTTTCCTTGGGAAGATAAAGGTGGAATTTGAAGGTAAAATTAAGTAATACTTGCAGCCCGCTAGTGATTTTCCACATTTTATGCTACCCATGATAGTAAATAGGTTCGCCAACCCTGGTCTAATGGAAGCGAAGCACATGAAAAAGAGACTCAGGAAAAACAGACATGATTTTTAACATGTAGGACAACAACCAAGGCCTTTAATGCAACCTTAGTCTGATGATTTCAGCACATGATTTAGCCATAACTAAAGAACATGCTCAGCATGTGAGGCTATATTTACATGAGAACAACCCGCTGGCTCCATACATCACATTTTCTAGTATTGTAATTAGAGATCAACCAATATTCGGGTTTTACTGATATATTGGTATCGGCCAAAACGGCCGATATAATCGGCCTCAATAGGAGTTGACAAAACGCTATTATTCCTCACGCATCTAGACAATTTGCGCAAGAAAGCACAACGAAGCAAGTCAAGACAGTTATCTTACAACAACGCTAGCAGGTGCGGTTTCATAAACAAACAGACAAGATTAGCCATGGAGCGTGCGCAGGCCGTCACAACCGAAACAAAAGCATCATTGGGAAGTTTCGCAATGCTTGAAGCCAGGTGTTGTGTACAAATAAACTCCCGTTATACTTCCAGAAGTTTTCGCAGCACGAAAAGTTGGACTGGCACTTAAGGTGCAGAAGTCCAATCGATGCCTGGTTTAGCGCAGATTAATTTAAAAAAGCTTGCATGAAGAATGAATTGCGTTATGTTAAGCAACATTTATGGCATTATGAATATGATTACAAATGCAATCACTACTCACTAGTGACGACAACTGTCGCTATGAAGCAGTTGCAAGTAACATCTTAAAAGGATTCTGCTTTTCTTAACTTCATGTATTAGACTATAAGTGCGTTGGTTTATACTGTACGCAAGTCAAAACATGGTGTTCGTGGGTTAACTTAATCAACATTTTCCATGCCGCATGATAACGATAATTGTGATCTCACAATCCAAGCTGTTGCAGACGTGAAACCAGCGTTTGTGGATGTGGCACACAAGCTACGGGAGTGCTACTCCAACATTTCACAAATACATTAAAGCGATGATTTGTCATTCGGTCCGATAGCAGTGCGGTAGTCAGTATTCATTGCTGCATCACAATTGCTGTTGTCTGTTTGTTTAACACGATCAGCAAAAGCAGTGTTTGCAACAACGCAACTTACGCAAGTTAAAAGCGCATTGTTTGTAATTCAATCAGAACTACCGCGGCATTATTGCACAATCATCGGATGCGTACATGTGCACCTTAGCTATTGTTATGGCGACTTGCTCTTATGGAATTTACTTCTGGTGGAAGGGCAGTAATCGGTTATAGCCTAGTGCTGCTTTTGTTTAGGCTAGGTTGTAGACGACCGGCTAACTCACTGTAGGCTACTTGGTGAAAATGCAGATAAACTCTGCTTTCTGCATGACAATCTTAAACTGTTGATATGGAACTACTGAGAATTGACAAATCAGTTGAGGTATTTCATTCCATACCAATGCCATTGCCAGTACTTCAGCTGCAGTAACTAATGGAACTACTTTTTCTTTTTAACCAAATGGAACTAGTTTTTCTTAGTTTTTCTTTTCAAGGACATGCAGTTATTTAATGTTACATTACATCAAAATTCCAAATTTGGTTCTTTATGACTTGGATTGACTTTCAAATTGAAAACCCACTGAGTTGGAGAAGAGTCTGAAAGGTTGATTTGTGAAACATATACAAAAACAAAATTTTACAATTGATTTATGTAGTACAGCAACTGCAAACACACTATCAAAGATCAAAAAAGTTACTGCTGTTTTGGAAATATTTTTCAATTTTGGCAATGGTTAATTGAAGACAGTGTTGTACTAATTTTAAAAAACTTGATGCTCCATTTTGTACTTCCTTCCTTTTCATTGTTCAGCATCTTTCAACTTTCAAGCACTGTTTTTGCTTTTTCCGGTTTAAACACTGTAGGCAGTTCTCTTGCATTGAGTGTTCTGTTCTTATTGCTTTGTTACTTTAATATTCTTTTTTGTTCATGGCACTGTGTTTATACATTGTAAACAGTGTATACTATGCTAACAAGTTAGGCTAATCAAGTATTGAAATAGCTGCAATTTCAAAAATTGTAGTTCATAAATCCTGATTTGTAAGGTTTTGAAAAAAAGGTAAGGCATAAAATACATCATATTCTTGATAATGAAGTAGAAAACAAGATTTAAAAATTTTGGAAATATCGGTATCGGCCTATGAATGGCTGATATATCAGTATTGGACTCAAAAAAGCCATATCGGTTGATCTCCAATTGTAATAGTGATGAAGAATACAAGGAATTTTTTTGCATTATTCTCTTTTATACTGTCAAATGTTGCAGGATTAGTAGCAGTTTTGGGTACAGTCTGCAGACCATCAGAATTGTAGATTCGTGTACAATATATTTGAAAGCAGTGCTACTGAATAATGACAACAAGATAGCTTCAGTTCCTTTAAGACATGCAGTAAAAGATTTGTAATACTTTACTAAGAATTTGGAATTGAGTGACATCATCAGAATTAAAGACAAATCACAATTCAGGTACACCAATGTGATTACATTGTCATGTAAAGAAATGAAGGGCGCATCAATATGGAAACTGTGAAACAAACAGAAATATGTACAGAGAAAGTTAGAAAAGGGCTAAACACTGTCTACCTAGGATATTCATGTCTTTATATGCTGCAAACAGACCAAATGTTTGCCAACAAGGTGACGTTGCATCACCCACAAAGGGGCAGGTTACAACAGTTACCACAAGAACAAAGTTTTGTCCTAGCCACTGTAATTAATGGAAAATGTGTTCCAAATTAAAAGTCAAGAATTTGGTATTTTATTATGTCACCAACGAGGCATGTGGCTGGAACAGGTTTTTGGGTATGCAATTTCTCACAGCACGAATTTAGTGAGCTTTTATATTACACACAAATTGCTTCACTTCAAATATATATACATTTGGAATCTTAACACTTTGAGAGCCGGCGTACGATGTATGAATACATCGATTTCAGATTCGATTTCAGCCTAAAAAACAGCAGTCTTCGGTTGCCTTACCAACGCCCTAGCTCCTCCGCCGATTGCGCTAGAGGGCTGTTCAAGGGCTCAAACGGATTGGCCAGTCTAATAGATTGCATTCAAAAAATTTTTTTTGGTTGGGGATGGGGATTTTTTACGAGTGACATCATAAGTGAAGTAGTTTTGGGGTCATTTTGGCTCATGTTGCCTGGCCTAAGGCCCAACCGCTAGGCCAAAGTGTTTTGCTGAAGTTTTCATTGGAAACTAGGCTTGAGTCCGAATCTTTTGAGCCTTTGATCGACTTTCTAGCGTTTCTGGTTCACAAGTTATGATCCAAAATATACAAATTAAGAAAATATCAAATTAGTCAAATATTTTTACTAGTTTAGATCATAACTTTTGAACCTGAAACCTCAGAAGATAATACAAATTATCAAAAGACTCGGATTGTAGCCTAGTTTCCAGTAAAAACTTCAGCGAAATACTACCACCTAACAGTTGGCGCCCAGGGCCAGTCAAAGTAGGCCAGGGTGGCCTAAAAGTCCTCTACTTATAACATCATTCACAAACAACCCGCACCCCTCAAGCAAAAATTTTTTTTTTCGAGTACTGACTAGAAAACTTGCTACATCTTTTGACGCTTCGACCACGTCCGTAACCCGAATAGGAGCGGAGATATTCCCACGCAAAGCCACGTGCGTTTAGGTGTTTTTTTCCGAAAATCGCCAAATCTACCCAGGTGCCAAAGTGTTAAGAATGCAAAAGAGCAGGACAAAATCATGCTGAATAAAATCAAGTAATGAGATAAGGTGCAAGATCAAGAAAAAACAACCACATACACATTGGATAACCATGTATACTCAAGAAACATTATCCAAAAAAATATTAACAATTTCTCTTGTGGCTGTGATAAGACAGTACACCACAGAGAATGAAGTTAGGCATTTTCACTGATAAGTTTACACAAAAAATTTGCAAACATTTGTTAAAATCAGTTATCATAAAAACATAAACCATAACAGTACATTGAAAACATGGTACTCAATCTGTTTCATACTACCATAAAGAAATTGAAATTATACCCAGGAGTGTGCAGAAATCTGCTGATGTTCAGGGCAACTGCTTGATTGTATGCCCCCTATGAGATTCTAGTCCAGTATTGAGGAATGTGAGAAATACAGGCATGTAAAATACATAAAAAGTAGTGTTGGCAAAAAAACATTAAAAAAATTAAAGTTATTTTAAAGAGCATTTTTGTTTTCAAAGGGCTAGTCTTTGAATAACTAGTTTTATTGTGTGGGTGTGAGGCATGCTTATAAGCAAAATTATTCTGCATGGATGCAGAATTTGTGCATGCAAATGAGTATCAGATAGGCTCACTGAACAAACCATAGTACTGCAAGGTATGGTAAGAGATAGAGTTGTCTATTTTTTGTATTATAAATAGGATCTAAAATTGTAAAACTATGCAGTTTGATGCGAGCTAGCAGAAATTGGCCAACCTACAAAGGTGGGAGGAGAGATAGAATGTAATGCCTTAAGAAAACGATAGCAGTGATTCTTCTCACTCTCAGGTCACTCAGCATACATTTGCATGACCCACTCATGCAAGTTCCCAGCAGATCTATCTAGCATATGTTAGTAGCCTTACAATACAAGGAGCATCTAGTTGTAGGATAGATTCCTGGGGCTGTTGTCCCATTATCTCCCCTCTGGTTACTCCTGAACAGATTAAAGTGCATCTTCACTGGTTAACATTTACTACAACATTGAAACTATGGAGTGAGCTACTTTAGACAAAAGTTGCCTTTGATTCATGAATCACGAATGAGGATTGTAAAAATCACCCCATAACAACAAGTTTTGTTCTATAATTCGATTATACAATGTATTTCATGTTGATGTCTAAGATCAAATATTACAGGTCTACTAGAAAAATTTTGTCAATTTCCAAAGTAAGATAACCTATTCAATAGGTAAGAGATAGAATATTACAAGTATATTTCTGTCTCTTCTAGAATCTTCTGTATTGTTTTTCTTGATGGAGGATGGTAAGGAGGGTGATATGGGATCTTTACCCTTGATAAAGCGTAAGGATTTTGGGTTATGCCTGCATTACAGCTAGATGTCTGGATTGGAGTTACTTATCAGAATTGATCTTAAGCTTTACATCTAAATATAATCAAGAATACCTGGATTCAACACAAGATTGAAAAGCATTGTTATTTTTATTATTCTATACATTTTCTTCAAATGAGTATCAACTTTGTGTGCAGTAATGAAGGTACACAAAAATGAGGTTGCAGTGTAGTATGACAAAAATATCTTGAGCGGTGTAGTTTACGAACAAAATAACAATTAATCCATGACAAGTATAACATGCACACAATTTCGCTTTGTTTGACAACCTAACATAAACTATAAAGGCAATAATGTATGTACTTTCACTACTTAAATATATTTTAACTCAAAAGTAATTATGAAGTTCTTAATCTATCTAAAAATAAATATCTGCAACATATGAAATTATAAAGAAAATGGATAAAAATTTTGTAATTTTTAAATGTAACTTTAAAAACGCAAAGAATTCTCCAAACATTTTCTCAGAGTGCTTTTGTTTAATAATAAGTCACCTTAAAATAGTGCAGTTAATCAGACTGCATTATATTCAAGCTGTTGAAAAGTCTGGTCTCTACAATGGGTCAATTGTTTAATCATTATGTCACAGTGGTAGCCATAGCTCAGACTAAGCTGTTTTCCACTGCTAAGGCATTTGCAACTTGAGTAAAACAGACTTTCAACTGAATTGGCAAGACGTATAGAATATGCAGGTAATTACATTTGTATATATACTACATATTCAATGCAAAGCATAATTGAAATTATCCCCAAACTTGTCATCACTCCTTTTTGTATCAAGCGAATTAAGTGTCCCAGCAACTCGTTTTAAACTACCAGCATTCAACACCTTCCTTTGCAAACGATATCTGCTATTGTCATTAATTTTGCTTAAATCAGTCAGACCATGTGAGGATTTCTTTGATTTTTTTGGAGTGGATTTTTTCTTTAGGGTTAACTTTGCCTTTCCATCCAAAGCATGTTCAACATCCTTTTGGACGTTTAATTTTGGATTGTTTAAAGCCTCACCACTGCTAGAAGATGTTGAAGGTTGCTGACCATCTTTGATAACAGGATTTCCATTCAAATCTCTGTCAATAATTTTTCCATGGAAAGGGCATTTAAAACGATCTTGTCGAGGACATAACTTTCCATTTGGTAATGGGGCACGACAACTTTTTACAACTCGTTCAAATGTTCCACTGAATTCCATAGTTCTTGTAGTCAATGCAGTCAACGCAGCATCAGATACGCCACTGTCTCCCTGACTAGCTGACACACCTGACCAAAATCGATGACCAATATCCATCGCTTTAGAAGCACCCAGCTTGAGCATTTCTTTCAGCTCATTTTTTCGTTCATGATCCCATGCAAGCAGGTCTTTCCCAAACGAAATAACTGGGGCTTTAGCTTTCAGTTTTTCAACGTCAGTTGTAGTTCCTTTGTGTAAGGAAGATTTTGCAGATGAAGGCATTATTTTAATCATTTTATTTTTGGGTGATTGTTCCAGATTAGTATTACTGTTCTTGTCCGATTGTTGCATCCTTTTACGAACAGCAAGAGCATATTGATAAGATGTTGGATCTTCTGCACTAGTATCACTAGCCAAGGGCTTCCATACATTAGTATCAGATAAAGGCACATTTTTATTAACAACTGCTTTGTGTGCATTGTTTCTCTTTTGTATTTGTGATTTAGACGATGATGCACCACTATTCACCTCATTTGATGAGTTTCTAGGAAGTTGCTGAAGCTCTGGAACTTCAACAAACTCATCACAATCACTATCGTCATCCATTACATGCATTTCACCTGCAGATATATCCAACTCACCATACTTTTTGAGAGCTCGTTTGAGCCTTGCTTTGATATCAATAATATTTTTTAGGAAATCACTTGATGCTTCACACTTACTGGCAACATTTAACCACTTACGAAGACGAGGTAAGTGAATACGATTTGCAGATTTTACACAATCTTTGATGCGCTCCACAACAGATGAATTGTCTTCTGTCTGTGAAACATGCATAGGAGACAATAATGTGAGATCCAATTCCACATTATATCCTCTACCTGGCAATCCAGCTTCTCTCAAAACACTTTCGCTTGTGCTTTCAACATCTGTCTTGTCAATCACATTGTTGTCATTATCATCATCATCATTGAAATCAGGAATTAGAAGTTTCAAACCACTTTGTATTTCTTTGATACAGTGAATTATTTCCCACATGCTTTTATCTGTCTCAAGTTTTAGTTTATCAAGCTTAATTCCATTTACAATTTCTTTTCTTGAAGCTTGCTTTTGCTGAATTTGTCGTGTACTATTGTGTTGTGGCTCTGGCTGATCAAATTTCACTTTCTTAACATCTGACAAATAAGTGAAGGCTAGGGAAAGCTTAGAATAGGCGATGCCATATTTTGAGTGCCAGGTTTTGAAGGCACGCAGGGATTCTTGCTTCAGTTTATCAGCAACTAACCTTGGAGGTGGCAAAGGATTGTTAAAATCAACTCCCATAGTCAAGTCCATGTATTCTTGCACATTTTCTATTAGAAGAAGCCTGAATATATGGGATCTCATGAACAACTCATGTATGATTTGAAATGCAGAAAACCTAATTTCGGAATGGTCTTTTTGTAACTGAGATAGCAGTATGTGAAAAGTATGTTTCACATTATCATCACTGTGCTTGCACAAGTTCTTCAGTTTTTTAAGCAGTGGTTCATCAAGTTGAGTTGCTCCACTTGTAACTAGTTTCTCAACGATACCTTCCAACTGCTGTGCAGTAGACAATTCCATGGTACAAACAACAATCAGACTTAGAAATTATGTCAATTGAAAACCCTATGAATAGACCACCTTGTAGATGCATAAAAGCAAGCAAATCATGAATGGAATGTGATTTTCAAATATTTATAAAGTTTTCTTACATTTATTTACACAAGTGCTTTGTGTGCTTTTGAAAACACAAAATATTTCCAAAGTGATATACTGGCACCAGCACAAGCACAACTGCCACCTAGCTAGGACCACCCACCTACAGTACAAGGACAAATCGCCACCTAAGGAGCAAAGACAACTACCATGGAAAAGTTAGCAGAGACAAATGGATTTATTTGTACTTTACAGTTTCATATAAGCTAGGGTTGCCATATGTCAGGTTTTTCCCGGACACGTCAGGGATTTTAGTGGCCAAATATGCATCATGGAGAAATGTTAAAAAGTGCTAAGGGTAACGCTAGCCTAACCCTAACCTTTAAACGTAACACCTAAGCCTGAAAAAAAACAAAAGGAAAGTCGGCAAGGTGAGAGTCGAACTGAAAACCATTGGCATAGCAGCTGTAATGCATAACCCTTAGGCTATGAGAGCAAACATTAAACAAATTGACCATTTTATTTGAATTGCATCAGGACAGGCATGTATGTAGTCACTTCCTTCAAACAACTGTATAGTGTATCCATCATGGAACCGAACGAATGTCAATGAGCATTGATTTTTAAAATACAATAAATAAAATATATCAATATTTTTCCTTACATACTAGGTCGAACTGAACAATTGAAAGGATACTGTGAATTTGCAGATGTCGAATACAGAAAGCTTTTATCTCCTAGCAAGACTCACTGGCTC